>ENA-OQBJ01000681-OQBJ01000681.1-human-gut-metagenome-genome-assembly--contig:-NODE-681-length-16958-cov-2.190957_pt1 | contig 16958 bp, 13 predicted proteins | sample MGYA00242743_ERZ504545 | MGnify/ENA primary metagenome ERZ504545 (study PRJEB26092, sample SAMD00036252) | human gut metagenome | host: Homo sapiens | study: EMG produced TPA metagenomics assembly of...
GTTACAAAGATCAAATGTAAATCTGGGAGTTTCAAGAGACTGTAAAGATTAGATGTGGAGATGCAGAAGGTGATGCAGGCAGTTGAGATGGCGCACATGCCATCATGGATCTGTCTTCTCATGGAAATACAATTCCATTTCGAAGAAAGCTGACCAGTGAGTGTCCGGCGCTGATCGGTACTGTTCCAATCTATGATTCCGTGATCCACTATCAAAGGGATCTGGATACGCTGACTGCCAGAGATTTTATCGATGTGGTCCGTCTTCACGCACAGGATGGAGTGGATTTTGTGACACTGCACTGTGGCATCACGCGCAAAACAATCGAGCAGATTCGGCAGCATAAGCGAAAAATGAACATCGTATCCAGAGGTGGTTCTCTTGTATTTGCGTGGATGTGTATGACAGGGGAAGAAAATCCATTTTATGAATATTATGATGAGATTCTGGATATCTGCCGGGAATATGATGTGACAGTTTCACTCGGTGACGCATGCAGACCAGGATGTCTTGCAGATGCAACGGACGTCTGCCAGATTGAGGAGCTGGTGCGTCTGGGCGAACTGACCAGGCGGGCATGGGAGAAGGATGTTCAGGTGATGGTGGAAGGTCCGGGACATATGCCTCTGGATCAGATCGAGGCAAATATGAAAGTGCAGCAGTCCATTTGTCAGGGAGCGCCGTTTTATGTATTGGGACCACTTGTGACAGATATTGGCTCCGGGATATGACCATATTACTTCTGCGATTGGCGGAGCGTGGCAGCATCGGCAGGAGCGGCATTTTTGTGCTATGTGACACCGGCAGAGCATCTGGCTCTTCCGAATCTGGAAGATGTAAAACAGGGAATCATGGCGTCTAAGATTGCGGCACATGCGGCAGATATTGCAAAAGGAGTGCGGGGAGCAAGACAGGCAGATGACAGGATGGCACAAGCCAGAAGAAATCTGGACTGGGAAGCACAGTGGGAGTGTGCCATGGATCCGGAGACGGCAAAACGGATCTGGAATGAGAGAAAGCCTGAACATGAGGATACTTGTTCCATGTGCGGAAAATTCTGTGCGGTGCGAAGTATGAACAAGGCACTTGCAGGCGAACATATTGATATTTTATAGAAACAGAATAATCAGAAAAACCAGGCAGGATATGTTCCCGTAAAAAGGAAGGCATCCTGCCTGGTTTTTATTTTGAAGCTATTGTGTCTTCTCTGCGTATTCAGCAGCAAGTGTATCAAATTCTTCTGCGTGAGTCGGATACCAGACGTCAAAGGTACTGTCTGCTGCGGCAATTCGTTTTCCGAGAGCTGCGAAAAATTCCGGGATTACAGTCTCCAGAAGAACACCTTTTTCGATGCCCAGATGTGCTCCAGGTTCTTCGCTGTCTCCGTTTACAAATAATTTGAATGCAGGTTCCATTTTTCCATCCACCCGTTTGGAGTGTCCGACAAGACCGATACTTCCCGCCTGATGGCTTCCGCAGCTGGAAGGACATCCGGAAATATGGATACATGGAAGGACTCTGTCGGCGAACTGTTCCTTGCGGACCCGCTGAATGCAGGACTCTAACAGTGCATAGGAATTGCGCAGTCCGTGTTGGCAGATTGGAACGCCAATGCAGCTGACACTGCTTTCAAATAAAGAAGTAGCTCCGTCTTTTGTGGCTTCTAACACAGCAGGTACTTCTTTTGCAGTCAGATTGATGATATACAAGGTGCCGTCCGGTGAGATCCGAAGCTCGGTTTCCGGCATCTCTTTGATCACGGCATACAGTTCAGACGGTTTTTGAGGTGCAAGCCGTCCGCCCAGCGGATGATAAGAAACCGTGTACAGGCCGTTCTGTTTCTGTGGGAGTACCCGTTTTTCTGTCAGAAGTGCTTCGGACAGAGTGCCGTCAGCAGATTTGGAAATCGGATGGACTGGTTCTACAGGCCATGGAGTCATTTCTTTTTGCGCGTCTTCCACAAACTGGAGGAAATAGTTCCGGATTTTTTCTTCGCCAAGGGTATCCTGCAGATAGCGGGTTCTGGATTTTGCGCGGGACTCATAATTGCCGTATGTGGTAAAGAGACGGATCATGGCATGGACGTAAAGGGAAACCTCGTTTGGATCTGCATTGTCTGTAATATGAACACCAAGCTTTGGATTTGGTCCAAGTCCGCCGGCACAGTAAACGGAAAATGTCCCGTTTTCTTTGGCTACAAATCCAAGGTCACGGAATGTGGCATGAACTTCATTCGCCGGGGTATTGGAAAAACCGACTTTCAGTTTTCTGGGCATGTGAAGTCCCGGCATCTTGGTCAGGAGATATTCTCCGGCAGCCTTTGCATAAGGAAACACATCAAATGTCTCATCCACAGCGGTACCAGTCAGAGGACTTGCCATGACATTACGCGGGTTGTCGCCTCCGCCGCCGTGTGTGATGATGCCGACTTTTAAGGCATCACGAACAAGCTGCGGAACAGAGTCTGCAGACAAATCGTGAAACTGGATGGTCTGGCAGGTAGTCAGTTTGAGCAGAGGAATCTGATGTTCAGAAATTTTGTATGCAAGGAATTTTAATTTCTCTTTTGTAATATGACCGCCCGGAAGACGAAGACGCAGCATATATCCTTGTTCCTTCTGTGCATAGCTTCCAAAGCCTCCGGAGATGCCTTTGAAGGTCTGGCGGTCAATCTCTCCATTTTCGAAAGCATGTATGTTTTCATCAAATCTTGTGATATTATCTTCAAATTGCTGTAATAAATCTTTTGAAAGCATGGTAAATGCTCCTTTCTTTTTGATGGGTTTAGAAACTCTGTACTAAGTATAATAAACGGGGAAAGAGAGTACAAGGGGAATTTGGAGATTGGTCTTGATTTTCTTTACGGATATTTAAATATGGAACAGTAACGAGAATAAAGATAGATTTCCACACTCCCTGTTGTTATAATAAAGACAAAACGAAAACAGGGGAAATAGACATGGATACAATTTTGATCATAGAGGATGACGCAGATCTCAGGGAAGGGTTGGAGTATACATTGAGTGGGGAAGGCTATCAGATCCTGACAGCGGAAAATGCAGAAAGAGGACGAAAGCTATGGAAGACATCTTCCTGCGATCTGATTCTGTTAGACTGTAATCTTCCGGATGGAAATGGCTTTTCGCTGTGCAGTGAGATTCGGAAAAGCAGTGATGTGTTCATTCTGATGCTGACGGCGAGGGATACGGAACTGGATGAGGTGAAAGCACTGGAAATGGGAGTGGATGATTATATGTCAAAACCATTTTCTATCGCGGTGCTGAAAGCGCGGATCAAAAAGCTGCTCTCCAGAAAGAGTGAAAAACAGTGGATCAGCTCCAATGGAATCCGTCTGGACAAAAGCAGCTGTCAGGTGATCTGCAAGGAAGAAGTGCTGGAGCTGAGTAAGATCGAGTACAAACTGCTTTTGTATTTTCTGGAAAATCCGGGACAGATATTGTCAAAGGAACAGATTTTAGAGCGGATCTGGGACAAAGACGGAAAGTTTGTGGATGAGAATACCGTTTCCGTCAATATTCGGAGACTTCGCAGAAAGATCGAGGCAGATCCGCAGAATCCGCAGTGGATCCAGACGGTTCACGGACTTGGATATATCTGGAGAGAAGAGGAGAAACGATAAAGGTATGGAATCGATCATAACAGGAATTCTATCAGCAGGATGTGTGTCCGGTGTTTTGTTTGGGATGTATGAGTATCGCAGGCGGAAAAAACTATACCGGGAGACAGATCGGATGCTGGAATCTATTCTGGAGGGAGATCCGATCCTTGTTTCGGATCTGAAGGAAGGCGAAGTGTCAGCTCTTTCCGGGAAAATCCGCAAAATCCAGGAAATGCAGGAGATGTCTGTATCTCAGGCAGAAGAGGAAAAAGAGCAGGTGAAAAGTCTGATCTCCAATATGTCTCATCAGCTGAAAACACCGCTTGCCAATATCCGGATGTACGAAGAAATCTTGAGGGAAGAAAACCAGGACGCGGAGACAAGAGAAAAGTTTCTGGCAAAAATGCAGACGCAGAGTGAAAAACTGGAATGGATCTTAAATTCTCTGTTTAAAATGGTGAAGCTGGAACAGAATGTCATGGTCTTTGAGGTTTCGATGTGCCCGATTCGAAAGACCATTCTGGATGCGGTGAATCTGGTGTATGAAAAGGCTGCCAGGAAACAGATTCCGATCAAAACAGGGTATATCCCGGATCTGTTTCTTTATCACAATGCAAAGTGGACGTCAGAAGTGTTTGCAAATCTGTTGGAAAACGCAGTGAAATATACCAGTGAGGGCGGAGCAATTCAGATTGATCTTAAGCAGTATGAAATGTACGCAGAAATCCGGATCACAGATACAGGAATCGGAATCCGAAAAGAAGAGATGCCGCGGATTTTTCAGAGATTCTATCGGAGTAAAGATGTAGAAAATCTGGAAGGAAGCGGGATTGGTCTTTATTTGTCCAGGCTGATCGCGGAGAAGGAAAAGGGATACATTCAGGTGGAATCTGTCTATGGAAAGGGAAGCTGCTTTTCGGTATTTCTGCGGATGGAAAAATGACAATTTTGTAAGAACTTTCTTTTCTGCTGTAGGATTTTTGTAAGATGGGGCTGTTACACTGATGGTATCAAAGAGAAAAGGAGAACTGGAAGAGAATGAAGATTTTAGAAGTACAGCATGTGGTGAAAACATATGGTTCCCATCAAAATCAGGTAACGGCACTTTCCGATGTCAGCTTTGCTGCAGAACAGGGAGAATTTATTGCAATCGTAGGAACGAGCGGTTCCGGAAAAAGTACATTGTTGAATCTGCTTGGAGGTCTGGATGTTCCGACAGAAGGAAAGATCAGCATCAGGGGGCATGATATCGGAAGTCTGACCAGAAAGGAACAGACGATTTTTAGGAGACGCAATATTGGATTTGTGTTTCAGAATTACAGTCTGATGCCGGTGCTCAATGTGTATGACAATGTGGCGCTTCCGGTCACCTTTGACAAAGGAAGTCATGTAGATCGTGAGCATATCAGGGAATTATTAAATGAGCTGGGATTGTGGGAGAAACGGAAACGGTATCCGAGTGAGCTATCCGGCGGTCAGCAGCAGAGAGTTGCAATTGCAAGAGCGCTTGCAAACAAACCTGCCCTTCTGCTCGCAGACGAACCGACCGGGAATCTGGATTCCAAAACTGCCGTGGAGGTAATCGGCCTGTTAAAAGCCAGCAGTCAGAAATACCATCAGACGGTGCTGATGGTGACACACAATGAAGCGTTGGCACAGACCTGTGACCGGATTATCCGGATTGAGGACGGCAGGCTGTATCAGAGAGAAGACGCATTCTACGGGGAAGGCGGTGAGCTGTAATGAAGCAGATCATACGTCTTGCATGGTCCTATCTGAAATATTATAGAAAACAGACGATGGCTCTGTTTCTGGGGATTGTTTTGTCCTGTGCTCTGTTTACCGGAATCGGTTCACTTCAAAAGAGCGGAAATCATGCAGCAAGAGAAAATGCCCGCACAAAATCCGGAGACTGGCACTACACGATGCGCTGTGACACAGACTGGTTTGAGGAGTTTGAAAAAACGTATCAGCCGGGAGAAAAAGAGCAGGGTTACTGCGTGGAAAAAACCGGTGTGCTGACGATGCGCAAAGTGACAGAGGAGCCTTATGAGATCGAGCTGGATTACGCAGAAGAAGGCTATCTTTCCATGATGGGAAGAACAGTGAAAGAGGGCAGGTATCCGGAAGAGGAAGGAGAAGCGGCGCTGGATGAATTTACACTTCGGAATCTGGATATTCCGCGTAAGATCGGCACGACATTTACATTGGATGGAGAAACATTTACGTTGTGCGGAATTGTGTCAGAGCAGCCTTCCGCTCTTACGCAGCGGATGCAGGTATTTGTGAACCCGACACTGGACTATGGAACAAACGGAACATTCCTGTATGTGAAATTTGATGAGTCCAAAGATAGTTACGGACAGATGAGCGCATTTGCAGATACATTTGGAATTTCCGAAAAGGAAATTGCGGCAAACTGGGAGCTGCTGGAATGGCTGAAAAACGGAAACCGCATCAATGCGGCAGAAGCAGTGAAGACCGGGATCCTCCACTGGAAGGAAGCGGGATTGCCTTATATCTGGGGGAATCTGGACGACAAGTGGAATCTGAAGGATAAAGCGGTACTGGCAGCGATAGGAGTATTCGGAACATTTGTGATCTACAGTCTGTTTCAGGTATCGGTACGGAAAAGGATGTCACAGTACAGTGTGATGCAGACACTGGGGATGGAGTCAAAGCGTACGTTTGGGGTGCTGACAAGCGAGCTGTGGATGATCTTTGCAGTGGCTTATCCGGTTGGATGTGTTCTCGGAAACGCAGCAGCATGGGGGATTTATCAGAAAATCGGCAGTATTTTTGTACGGACAAAGGGAATTCAGCATACGAATAAGTACGTCGCAGCAGAGGCGGCCAGAGAGGCTGCACAGGCAGGACGTGCACAGGCGGGCGCGTTTCAGGTTTCAGGAGAGGCGATTTTATTTGGAGCAATCTTTCTGCTGTGCCTGCTTACACTTGTAAGTTTGATTTTAGTGAGGCGGATGGAAACGCTGACACTGCGGGAAATGATCACAAAAGAAGACAAATCACAGACAAAGAAACGGCAGATTTACAGCCTGAAACAAAAAGATCTGACAGGTATCCTGACAAAGAAGTTTATGTTTTCAAGAAAGAAAACTTTTATCGGAATCATATTGTCTCTGTCTGTGGGGAGTGTTCTTTTTTTAGGAACTGCCTATCTGACAGAAAATGCAAAGATCAACAATGAACTGACATTCAAGGCAGATGACGGACTTGGTTCGGATATTCAGGTGTATGAAGATTCAGATTCACTGTCCGGTCTGATTCCAAAGGTATGTGCAGAGCAGATGGAAAAGATAAGCGGATTGGAGTCTGTCAGACCGGTGCGGTATATGGCGGGAGAGCTTACGATGTCAGATGATGTTTTTCACTGGCCGGAGTATTATATGGGCAGTGAGAATCCGGAGGAAAACATTCTGGATGCAGATTCGGATATGGAGGAAAAATTCAATGGAAGGCTGGTGAGAAAAGCAAACGGAGAATATGGATTAAAGGTCAATATCTACGGATATGATGACAGGATGTTAAATGAGTTGAATGATTATCTTCTGGAGGGAGAAATCGATCCGGAGAAAATGCGGGAAGAGGATACAGTGATACTGGCGACGCTGATGGACGGACAGGGAAACTATGATGGAATCAGTGTGTCTCCCGGAGATGCGCTTTCAGTCAGGATACCGAAGACTGCCCAGACAGAATTACTGAAATTTCAGGGGGAAGACTCGCTGTATCAGAATTCGGATCTTCAAGTCCAGGCAGTTGTCAGCAGAACACTGGCAAGAGTGGATCAGTTTTACGGGGATGGAGCAGCCAGCATTATTATGACAAATGAACAGATGCAGAAATATTTTGGCATCGAAGGATACCGGGCCATCAGCATTGCATTGAAAGAACATGCGGATGCGGTCGCAGTGACAGATGAGATCCGTAAGGTTGTTTCCGGAGTATCCGACTGTGTCGTCAAGGATTATACGGAACAGATCAAGGTGCAGAACTTTTATCTGAATCAGAAAATGCTGTTCTTCTATGGAATTGCGCTTGTCCTTCTGGTGATCAGCCTTCTGCATATTATGAACAGTATGCAGTATCTGGTGACAGCCAGAAAGCACGAATTTGGAATTTTAAGGGCAATGGGGATTACAGATTCTGGTTTTCGGATGATGTTGCTTAAAGAAGGGCTGCGGTATGGAATTTATTCCAGCATTTTGATGGTCGCATTTTATCTGGTTGTGCAAAAAGTGTTATATTATTTTATGACACATGTATTTTTTGTATCTGCATCCAAAATCCGGAGTTCAGATCGTACCGATTCTGGTTATGATCCTGATTAACATGGTAATCTGTACAGTGGCAGTGGTAATTTCAGGACAGTCTGTGTTAAAAGAACAGGTGGTGGATGTGATCCGGGAGTAGACAGGGGGAAAACAAATGGCACATATATTTGAAGGAGAATTTGTACCACAGCCAAAGGATGATTTTTATCTGTAGGATCGTGAAGAAGGGGATACCGTTTGGACGACTGCACATGGTAAAAGATCGGTATCTGTGATTGGCGGTCAGTCTGGTCCCACATCCGTTTTTCTGGCGGGGACGATAGAACCGGTGATCAGGTGGCGTATTCATCCCCTCATTTTCATCCGGTGAAAGAAACAACCTGGAAACCGGTATTTTACAGGCAGGAGCTTGAAGAAAAATATCTGAGCATCAGGTTGGATAAATCGTGTTTGAAACAGTGGTAAAATTTCCTAAAAAATGACAGTCCTTTTCTTACGATACAGTCAAAACGACAAAATGAAAAAAGAAACTTACGAAGAGAAAAAAATATCTTTATAATAAGCGAATGTAGCAACAATGAAAAAGAAGGTAAGAAAAGGAGAAAAATATGCCAAAGCATAAGAGAGAAAGTTTGATTTATACGGTAATGATGTGTTTCGTGATGGTACTCTGGATGAGTGTTTACAACGTGACGCTGCATATGGGACAATTCGGTGTGGAGACTTTAAAGGAAGCATGGCTTGGCTTCCCGGTGGCTTATATTTTTGCGATGGTGTTTGACTGGTTTGTCGTATCAGGTCCGGCGAAAGCATTCGCATTCCGGTTTCTGGTTAAACCGGACAGCAGTGTGCTTCAAAAGGTGATCGCTGTTTCCGGCTGTATGGTAATTCCGATGGTGATCATTATGTCATTTTACGGAGGTGTGGAAGCCTGCATAAAAAGCGGAGAATGGGGAAGCTTACTTCTGATCTGGCTGACCAATATTCCAAAGAATTTTATTATGGCACTTCCATTTCAGCTGTTAATCGCCGGTCCGTTGGTAAGAAAAGTATTTCGAACCGCATTTCCGGAGGGAACCGTACTTTTTAAAAGCAAATATCTGAATGTAAGCAATATCCTATGAAATCTATGCTGTTGGCAATTTGAATTAATATATGGAACTATGATGGTAATAAAATAACAGAGTAAAATATATGTGGATTCATTTTTTCAGAGTCAGGGAGTTGGTGATGCGCTGATCCGATATGCGATAGAAGAATTTGGTGCAGACAATTTATGGGCATTGGAAAAGAATAAAAGAGCAATTTCGTTTTATCAAAACCATGGATTTCAAGTGACAGGTAGGAAAAGACTGGAAGAAGATACAACGGAATATCTTGTAAAATTAGAAAGATAAGTTTTGGACAGAAGCAGTTGGTCATTATGACTGACTGCTTTTTTCTGCAGTTTTTTATTAGATTTATACAGATACGAATGCAAAGATAGAAAATGTACGCTGTTTCTATAGTTCTTCCACTTTCGGCTCGAAAGCCTGGAAGATAGAATAGAAGGCAGAAAAGAAAAATGTACGAGGTGAAACGACAATGAAAAAAACACTTCCAAAATCAATGGAGAGGTTTCTTGCCGAACTGAAAGAAAAAGCAGCAGCGCATCCGCAGTGGATGGAGCAGTTTTATACCTGCTATACGAATACGCTGGATACGACGGTGAAGAAAATGGACGATGGAACGGTTCATGTGATCACGGGAGATATCCCTGCCATGTGGCTTCGGGATTCCACGGCACAGCTTCGGCCATATGTATTTCTGGCAAAGGAGGATGCAGAAATCAAAGAACTTCTGATCGGACTGGTGAAACGCCAGTTTTCCTATCTTTGCACAGATATCTATGCAAATGCATTCAATGAGGCGCCGAACGGAGCATGCTGGGAAAAGGACGATCCCGACCAGAGTCCGTGGGTATGGGAGCGGAAATTTGAAATCGATTCGTTATGCTATCCGATCCAGCTTGCTTACTTATTATGGAAAAATGTGGGATGCACGGAGCAGTTTGATGCAAACTTCCAAAAGGGAGTAAGAGCGATCCTGCGAGTGTTTTGCACAGAGCAGCATCATGAGGAACAGTCATCCTATCGGTTTATGAGAAGCAACAGTTATGCCACAGACACGCTTTCTCGAGACGGAAAAGGCGCACTGGTCCGTTCCGGCTGCGGTCTGATCTGGTCCGGATTTCGTCCGAGTGATGATGCCTGCAGATATGGCTATCTGATTCCATCGAATATGTTTGCGTGGTGGTACTAGGCTATCTGGAAGAGATTGCAGCAGAAATTTTAGAGGATGAAGAGCTGCGGCAGGAAGCGGGGGCGCTTAAAGAAGAGGTTTATCAGGCGATCGAGACGATCGGAAAGACAAAGACAGAAGAATTTGGGGAAATTTATGCCTATGAGACAGACGGATATGGAATGTACAATCTGATGGACGATGCCAACGTACCGAGCCTTCTGTCCATGTCTTACCTGGGGTATCCGGCGGATCAAGAGACAGCAGATCGCACAAGAAAATTTTTGCTCAGCGAAGCGAATCCCTACTATTTTGAAGGAAGTGCTGCAGCAGGGATCGGAAGTGGCATACGCCGTCCGGCTACATCTGGCACATTGCGCTGGCGATGCAGGGATTGACCGAAACGGATCAGAAGGAGAAAGAAAAGCTTCTGGATATGCTGACACAGACGACAGGCGGAAAAGGGATGATGCACGAGGGATTTTGCAAGGATGATCCGACGCGTTACACAAGAGAGTGGTTCTCCTGGCAAATGCCATGTACGCGGAATTATTCCTGGATTATTTCGGATATCGGCTTCGGGTGTAAAAAGTACAGGAACTGAAATTTGTACACTAAACATAGAAATTGGAAAATTGTAGAGAAGAAAAACTTTTTGTACAATACACATAGACAATCAATGAAAAAAGCCTTGGGGCGGGAGGTATTTATGTTTTTGACAGAGAGAAAACTGGATCGAAGAATTACAGAAATACGAGAATACAGTTACAGAGATGTGAAAAATTTAGAAGAGTTTGCAGTTTGTGAGGATACACAGGGTGTTGTAAATCCGGTGGTGCCGGTTGATTTTTCCGGATGGGATACGATTCACACCGGCGACTGCTGGAGCGGAAGAGACCGCTATCTGTGGATGCACAAAGAAATTACAATTCCAGAAGAGTGGAAAGGCAGACGTGTAGTCGGCGTATTTGATTTCGGAAATACCGGAGCCGGAAATAACTCTGGTTTTGAGGCAATGTGCTATATCAATGAAAAACCATATCAGGGAGTAGATGTGAATCATAAGGAAGTGTTCTTCCCGGAAGAACTCTACGGAACAACATTCAGTCTGACATTTCGACTGTGGTCCGGACTGGAGGGCGGCGGAGTGCCAAGAGAGCAGGAACACAGAATCAACCGTGCAGATCTGGCATGTCTGGATGAGCAGTAGATGATTTTTACTATCTTGGAATGCTGACACTGGATACAGTGCAGAATTTGGAAGACGGAAATCCGATCAAATATGACTTGAGAAATGCATTGGATGAAGCGTGTCTTTTGATCGACTGGTCATATCCGGGAAGTGATGCATTTTATGAGTCCGTACATAAAGCAGACACACTGTTGAATGAAAAAATCGATGCAATGGACAAACAGTCACTTGTAAAAGTAAAATGTGTGGGACATACACATATTGACATGGCATGGCTGTGGAGGCTGAAACACACACACGAGAAAGCATCTCGTTCCTTCTCTACCGTGCTGCGTATGATGGAAATGTTCCCGGAATATATTTTCCTGCAGACACAGCCGCAGCTGTACGAATACATCAAGGAAGATTTTCCGGAAATCTATGCGGAGATCAAAAAACGTGTGGAAGAAGGACGCTGGGAGGTTGACGGCGGAATGTGGGTAGAAGCAGACTGCAACCTGACAAGCGGAGAATCCTTAACACGTCAGATCCTGATCGGAAGCAAATTTATCAAGGATGAGTTTGGAAAAGAGGTTGAATACCTTTGGCTTCCGGATGTATTCGGATATTCCTGGGCGCTTCCGCAGATTCTGAAGAAGTCCGGTATCGATATGTTTATGACAACAAAGATTAGCTGGAACCAGTTCAACAGAATGCCGCACGATACATTCCGCTGGAAAGGAATGGACGGCAGTGAAGTGCTGACACACTTTATTACAACACCGGAACCATGGAATGAGCCGGGATCCTGGTTCTATACTTACAACGGACTTCTGACTGCAAAGACTGTAAAAGGGGTATGGGATGCCTATAGCGAGAAGGAAATGAACAAGGAACTTCTCATTTCTTACGGATATGGTGATGGAGGCGGCGGTGTCAACCGTGATCTTCTGGAGAGAAGACGCCGCATCAACAAGATTCCGGGACTGCCGTCACTGGAGACTTCCACAGCAGGAGAATACTTTAAAGATCTGAAAGAAACAGTAAAAAATACAGATAAATATGTACATACCTGGGATGGAGAATTATACTTGGAGTACCACAGAGGAACTTATACAAGTCAGGGATACAACAAGCGCATGAATCGGAAAATGGAACTGCTCTACCGCAGGGCAGAGTGGCTGAGTGCAATGCAGGCAGCGAGAAAAGGGGATTTGAGTCTTGCAGAGCAGGAAGCACTGACTGAAGGATGGAAGCTGATCCTTACCAATCAGTTCCATGATATTATTCCGGGATCATCCATTCATGAGGTATATGAGGATTCCAGAAAGGATTACGCAAAGATTGAACAGATCGCAGAGCAGGTAGTGGACCATTATCTGGAACAGAGCGTATCAGAGGATTCTCAAGGTTTTACGGTATACAATGCATCCGGATGGGATCTGGATGAGATCGTAGCAGTTCCGACTGGAAAAGAAGGTGTGTTTACAGATGCACAGGGCAATGTGCTTCCTTCTCAGAAAGTAGACAATGTGACTTATGTGCAGGCAGAAGCAGTACCTGCTATGGGACATCATACGATTTACTTCAAAGAGGGAGAAACCAAAGAGTATGACAATGTATTTTCTGTGAACGGCCGCGAGATCGAACTCCGTTTTATGAGATTGTTTTAAATGAACAGGGACAGATTGAACGCCTGTATGACAAAGAAAACAAACGCAGTGTTCTTGCTGAGGGAGAGCGGGGAAATGTGCTGCAGATGTTCGAGGACAAGCCGCTGGACAACGATGCATGGGATATTGATATTTATTATCAGCAGAAGATGCGGGAAATCTCTGACCTGACAAAAATGGAAGTCACAGAATGCGGTCCGCTCAGACTGGTCATCCATCTGGAGTGGAGCTACATGAAAACAACGATTTCTCAGGATATGATCTTATACAGTACAGAGAGAAGAATTGATTTCGCTACAGAGGTTGATTTCCAGGAGAGACAGCAGCTGATGAAAGCGGCGTTCCCGGTCGATATCCGCACCACTTATGCAACATACGATATTCAGTATGGAAATGTACGCCGTCCGAACCACTGGAATACAAGCTGGGATCAGGCAAGATTTGAGTCCGTGGGACATCGTTTTGCAGATCTGTCAGAGCGTGATTACGGAGTGGCACTGCTTAACGACTGTAAGTACGGCTATGATGTAAAGGATAACGTGCTTCGCATTTCTCTTCTGCGTTCCGGAAAGCAGCCGGATCATATCCAGGATGTGGGAATGCATACATTTACTTACGCACTGCTTCCGCACACAGGAGATCTGGTTGACGGAGGTGTGGTAAAATCCGCACATGCACTGAACAATCCGATGCAGACAGTTGCAGGATGTGAAGAAAAAGGATCTACAAGCTTCTTTACAGTGGATAATGCACAGGTGGAAATCGATGCAGTGAAGAAATCAGAAGACGGAAAATATCTGGTGATCCGTTTCCATGATTTTGCAGGTGCAAAACAGAAGGTGCGCGTAAAACCGGAGTTTGCATTCAAAGCATGGGCAGAAGGTGATTTGAGAGAGCGTCCGACAGAAGAGATGCGTACAGAGAACGCAGTTGAAGTGTCACTGCATCCATACGAGATTATGACATTGCTGTTTGAATTATAAAAATAAAATTGTGAGAATAAAGAGAGGAGAATTCATATGCTGGGAGAGTTGTTCAACCTGGAAAGGATATTAGGTTTTTGTGAAAAATTTCTATACTTTTTGAAAATAAATTGTCTGTTTTTACTTTCCAATTTGCCGGTGCTTTTATTTTTCCTGTTTGTAGGGATCAGCCAGGTGAGAACATACCTTCCGCTGTTTCTCCTCTGTCTGATTCCGGCAGGACCGACAGTCAGCGCAGTATTTTTTTTCCATGAACAGGATGCTGCGGGGTACAGAAACAGGAGCGTGGAAGGATTACAAAACAGGATATCAGGATACCTGGGGATTAAAATGTCTCCTGGCAGCGATCCAGTGTCTGCTGATCTGGATGTTCTGGACAAATGTAGAGTTCTTTTCCGTTCAGATACCGTTTCTGCCCCTCACCGTTTTATTTTTCCTGCTTTTTGCAGGAGTGGTACTGATGACGCCGAATCTGTATCTTCTGGCATCCCGTTATCAGATGAGGTGCAGGATTATTTTAGAGGTGCAGCGATTCTGCTGGTGACAAAACCAGTACTGACCATCGGAAATCTCGCGGTTGCGGCATTTATCCTGATGCTGCTTGAGATCCGTGCGGGAACTGTAGTCCTGTTTATGGCAAGTATTTATGGATTTCTTGTTGTCTTTATGAACCGCAATGTCATGCAGGCATTGGACAACAGTACAAAATAGAAGAAAGAATGATAAGAGAGCCTTTTTTTGCGCTCTCTTTTCGTGTTATAATGAACGGGCAAAAAAGCAGGGGGATGAAAAGGTGAAAAAGAACAAAGCCAAACGACTCTATCATAAATTATTCTGGACCTATACGGCGCTGGCATGTCTGATCGTGGGAATTCTGGGCGTTTATTTTATGACTGTCATGGTGAAAAATACTGTTTCCACAAGGCAGGAAGAGTGCAGACATCTGGGAGAGGAAGTAGCAGAGTACATAGAAGAACGGGAAACGCAGGCAGACTATCTGTTTACACAGTTGTACAGGGGGACGCATGAACTGTCGGATCTGCTGGCATTTCTTACAATGGAACCGGATGCATACAGAGCTTATGTGCTGGACTATTTTTCCGAATCCAACGGGCGCAGCTACAACGGGATCGAGAAATTCGTTAGCAATGCATTTGAAGCATATCCTGAGCTGGAGCAGGTAGAGCTCTTGAGCTACAGCACCAAAAAAACAGTTTTTTGTTTCTGTCACAGGAAGTTGTCTATCCGTATCGGGATGGGGAGGCAAGGCTGAGGGAGATTCAGGAAGGAACCTGGAAAAAGAAAGAGGGAGAGCTGACTTATATCAAAGAGATCATAAATCCGAGTACGATGAAACAGGAGGGCTGTATGATCTTTACATTCTCTGTGAAACAGCATCTTCAGAAAATTTCAGAAAGCAGATCCTGGGCAGATCTGCTGGTGATGGAAGAGGATGGAGAGATGGTATATAGTTCTTTCGAACAAAAAGAGGATAAATGGAGAACAGGAGCAGAGTGAATGAGCTTGTGAAGGAAGCGGCAGGCAAATATCAGGTCTGTGTGCTGATGGATCAGGAGATGCTGCTTCAACGGTTATTTCCAAAGATCCTGGCGATTGTGGCAGTGGCCATACTCGTACTTGGTACGAGTATTCTGTGTATTGCAGTGTATATCCGGCGTCTGACCGGGCGGGTGGATGTGATTCTGAACGGTATGGAAGAAGTGGAGACCGGAAATCTTCAGGTTCGTCTGGATATCAATCGCAGCGGAGGAGATGAGCTGGACACCATTGCAGATCATTCAATGATATGTGCGCAAAGTTGGAGGAGTATATCCAGAAAAGCTATACGGCAGAGATTGAAAAGAAGAATGCACAGATGCAGGCGCTGCAGAGTCAGATCAATCCCCACTTTTTATATAATACACTGGAGGCGATCCGGATGCGGGCAATCTGCAACAATGACAGAGAAGTTGGGAAGATGCTCTACAGTATGTCCGTGTTGTTCAGAAGTCAGCTGAAAGAAAATGACTGGATTACAGTGGGGCAGGAGCTGGATTACTGCAAGCAGTATCTGGAACTGTTCGAGTGCAGATTTCAGGGAATCTTTCAATATGAGATCGACTGCCCGGTGGAACTGCTTGGCACGAAAGTTATTAAATTTATTTTGCAGCCTCTGGTTGAAAATTATTTTATCCATGGGATACGCAGACAGGAGAATGACAATCTGATCCGGATTCAGGCGAAAGAACAGGACGGATATCTGTTCTTTTCTATTCTTGATAACGGACTGGGAATGGAGATGGATGCCATAGAAGAAAAGAACAGAGCATTACAGGATTGTGGTTTGCAAGAGAAAGAACAGGCATCGATTGGACTGGCAAATGTCAACCGACGGATTCGGGCTGTATATGGAGAGAATTGTGGTATTTCTCTTAAAAAGAATTCGATTCAGGGACTGGAGATTATCGTGAAAGTACAGATGGAGAAGGATGAACAATGAAAAAGGTAATGGTAGTAGAAGATGAAGAATTTATTCTTCAGGGAATTTTATGTATCAATGACTGGGCATCCATGGATATGGAGGTTGTACATACTGCCCATAACGGAAAAGAAGCATTGGAAAAATTCAGAGAAGAGCCGGTAGATATCTTGCTGACAGATGTGGAGATGCCGCTGATGAATGGCCTGGAGCTGATCGGAGAAATCCGGAAGTTAAGCAGACGAGTGCGCTGTCTGATTCTGTCCGGATATGATGAATTTGAATATGCAAGAGCAGCACTGAAAATGGATGTGGAAGAGTATATTCTAAAGCCCATCAATGAAGAACAGCTGGATCGTGCCTTGAAGCAGGCGGCAAAGCATCTGGATGAAATGGATAAGAGAAATGCAGTGAACCTGGAAGCAGGACTTGGATGGCTTCAGTTTTTAAAGGGTGAG
>ENA-OQBJ01000682-OQBJ01000682.1-human-gut-metagenome-genome-assembly--contig:-NODE-682-length-16951-cov-2.732644_pt1 | contig 16951 bp, 23 predicted proteins | sample MGYA00242743_ERZ504545 | MGnify/ENA primary metagenome ERZ504545 (study PRJEB26092, sample SAMD00036252) | human gut metagenome | host: Homo sapiens | study: EMG produced TPA metagenomics assembly of...
AATGCCCGGGCTATAGGCCGAAAAAGACGGCGTAGATATCAGGCTCTATCGCGTCATTTATGATGCATCGACGACGTAAAAGCCGCTATGGCCGGCATGCTTTCGCCTACCATTCGCGAAGTGCTTCTGGGCCATGCGGAAGTACGTCAGGTCATTCATACACCGAAAGTCATTGTTGCCGGTTCCTACGTACAGGACGGCAAGATCACCAGCAACTGCCAGCTCCGCCTGATTCGTGACGGCATCGTTATCCACGAAGCAAGATTAATTCCCTCCGCCGTTTCAAGGATGATGTGAAGGAAGTGGCTGCCGGCTTTGAATGCGGCATTTCCATTGACAGCTACCGCGATGTGAAGGAAGGGGACCAGCTGGAAGCCTTCGAACTGAAGGAAGAAGCTGCTGAACTGAAGTAAGGACACGCTTCGGGCGTGAGAATTGACAGCCTTGCGGCCTGAGGTTTGACGCCTGCTGCGCAGGCGAAGGGGCTTAAGTTTGACGCGCCTTCGGCGTGCACAGTGAACATGATTTGAAGGAGCAAAGCGACGCACAAATCATAGTGAGTCGTTTCCCCTTTAGGGGCGAGGGTTGTGGTGGGCGGCTTCGCCGCCGGTTTTAATAAAATAACTGCAACCGGGTTTCATCCGGGAAAAGCAGGCCAGCCGCGAAGCGGTATATAAAAAGTTCATCGCCGCCTCTGGCGGCGATACCTCAACCCTCGGGCCCACAGGGCCCGTCAAACTTAAGAACCTTAAGAACCCTCGGGGCGAAGCCCCGTCAACTGACCCTTCTGAACCCGGGGCCGCAAGGCCCCACACATATAATGATTTCATCGTATCCGCCTTTATCCAACTGCATAGAAGGCGGATATTTTTATAAAAACGTGAGGTGAGACCTATGTCTGAATTACGAGTACGAAAAATCCAGGAATTTATTAAGCAGGAAGTGAGCAATATGCTCCTTCATGATTTAAAGGACCCGCGCATCGGTTTTGTGACGGTGACGGGAGTAGAAGTGACCGGTGATCTTCGGGAAGCCAGGATCTTTGTGTCCCTCTTCGGAAGCGATGAGGAAAAGGCGGCTTCCCTGGAAGCGCTGAACAAAGGAAAGGCTTTGTACGCCGGGAACTGGGACAGCGGCTGAAGATTTACTACACGCCGGAAATTTCCTTCGCCGAAGATACATCCCTGGATTATGGCATGCACATTGACGGCCTTTTGAAGAAAATTCACAAGGAGGAAGAAAAATGAGCCTTGCCTGAATCATGCAAAGGAAATCGGCAAGAAGGAAGCCTGGGATTTCCTCATGTCCCATCACCGTTTCCTTCTGGTAGGCCACGAGCATCCCGATGGAGATGATGTAGGTTCCATCTGTGCTCTCCACAACGTGCTGGTTAAGCTGGGGAAGGAAGCGGATATGCTGCTGCCGGACCCGGTGCCCCATGTGTACCGCCTTATCAAAACGGCTGCCCTGGTGCATACGGAAATGCCGGAGGGAAAGGACTATGACGCCCTGGTGTTTACGGATCTGGGAAATCTGGAGCGCGGCGGACATTTCAATTTCCCTGATGTGGACAGCCTCTGCATCGACCATCATCGGTCCAATGAGCATTACACCGACTATCTCTACCTCCAGTACAAATACGCTGCTACGGCGGAAATGCTGGCGGAAATGTTCTTCGATGCCGGTATTTCCATGGACGAGGACACCTGCAATGCCCTGTACATGGCTATCGGCACCGACAGCGGCTTCTTCAAATTCTCCTGCACCTCTGCCCATACCCTCATGATGGCCAGCAAACTGGTGGCCATGGGAGCCAAGCCGGACTACATTGCCAACAGGCTGGATGAAAAGACCGAGGAAGCCATGAAATGTTACCAGCTGGTGGCAGGTACGGTGCATTCCTATGATGATGGAAAAATCGTCATCGCCTATATGGGAAAGGAAGCCATGGAGCTGGACGGCGAAAATTCGGATTACTATGCTCCATTCCCCGCTGCATCAAAGGCTGCCAGATTGCGGCACTCTTCAAGTACAAAGGGGAAAAGGAAACAAGGATTTCCCTTCGCTCTACAGAACATGCCAATGTGGGAGATCTGGCAGCTGAATTTGGCGGTGGCGGCCACTGGAAGGCTTCAGGCTGCACCATTCATGAAAGTTTTTCTGACGCAGAGCCCCTCTTTGTGAAAGCAGCGGAGAAATATCTCTGATGGACGGCGTTATCAATGTGGTAAAGCCGAAGGACTGGACTTCCTTTGACGTGATTGCCAAACTGCGCCGTATATATCACCAGAAGAAAATAGGACACGGCGGCACGCTGGACCCCATGGCGGAAGGAGTGCTCCCCGTATTTCTCGGAAGGGCTGCCAGGCTCATCGAATACGCCCCTATCCATACCAAAACCTATGAGGCCAGCTTCCGCATGGGTCTTGCCACCGACACCGAAGACATGACCGGACAGGTGGTGGAAGAAGGCCCCCTGCCGGAGGACCTTTCTGTCTTTGAAAGGGCAGCGGAAAAATTCCGGGGGCCCATCATGCAGGTGCCTTCCAGCTATTCTGCCCTTAAAATCAAAGGAGAGCGGGCCTATAAACTGGCCAGGGAAGGGAAAAAAGTGGACCTTCCTGCTCGTCCCGTAACAATTTATAAACTGGAAATCACAGAAATCGCTCCGCCTTTCCTTTCTCTGACCGTCACCTGCTCGGCCGGTACCTATATCCGTGCACTGGGGCGGGATTTGGGAAAGGAAGCAGGCTGCCTTTTGACCATGAGCGGCCTTAACAGAACGGAAATGGGGCCTTTTACCCTGCAGGATGCCTGGACGCTGGAAGATATAGAAAAGGATCCGGAGGGAGCGGTGATCAAAGACCTCCATCCCATTCTTTCCAAACTTCCGGCACTGGAGCTTTCTGAAAAGGAAGGAGCCGATTTCCTTCAGGGGAAAAGACTCCGCTGCGAGAAGGAGACAGGGAAGCGGCGGCCGTTTTTCAGGGATCCCGTTTCCTTGGTATCGCTTCTGTTTCCAGAGGCATCATTCATCCGAAAAAAGTGTTTTCCTGAGGCTTTTATGGAAATCTATCATTCATGGGAAGAACTTCCCACAAATAAAAAATTCGTGCTGGCTATGGGCTTCTTCGACGGCTGCCACAGGGGCCATGAGGAAGTGCTGCGCCTGGCCCGGAAACTGGCAGCAACGGTAGACGCCATACCCGGCGTCCTCACCTTCTGGCCCCATCCTATGGCCGTCCTTGCACCGAAGGTGCAGGTGCCTCTTCTCCAGAGCAGGGAAGAAAAGGCAAAGTCCATGGAAAAAGCGGGCATGGCTTTTACTCTTTTTCTTAGACCTGATAAGAAATTTCTACAAGAAGGGCCCGAAGAATTTCTGGAAAAGCTGGAAAGCCTTCCCGGCCTGTCCGGACTTGCGGCAGGGGAAAATTTCACCTTCGGCAGACAGGCCAAAGGAAACAGCCGTCTGTTAAAAGAGTGGTCCCGCTTAAAAAAGATACCGGTCTCTGTGGCAGGTCTTACAGAGGAAGAGGGGAAAACTGTTTCCAGCACTGCCATCAGGCAGCTCATCCAGCAGGGACAGATGAAGGAAGCCGCCTGCCTTCTGGGAAGGAACTATACCCTTCAGGGCGACGTGGTCCACGGCTTTCACCGGGGCCATGATATTCTAGGCTTTCCTACGGCTAACCTGTCCTTTGCGGCAGACCGGGTGCTTCCCAAAGACGGTGTCTATGCCACCTTTGCCCTGATTGGTGGAAGAAAGTATCCTTCTATTACCAACATAGGGAAAAATCCTACCTTTGAAGGGAAACAGAGAACTATAGAAACCTTCATATTCCACTTCGACAGCAATATCTACGGAAAATCCTTCACTCTGGAATGGGTGGAAAGAATCCGCGGCGAAATCCGCTTTCCCTCGCCGGAACACTGGCGGCGCAGATTCAGAAGGATATACAGAGGGCGGAGAAGATACTGGAGAGAAGGTAGCGTCAGACGGCCAGCACTGATGACAAAGAAATTACGTAACCCTGGCTATAGACTCATGGAGCTGTGAAAAATGTAAATCATTTTTTCACAGCTTCTTTTATTTTGCGATATACAGCACAGCAGGTACAAATGCCAGTCCTCTGACGCCATATCCCACACCGGAGAGGACGCTTTTTCTACTTTTTTACAATTTTTACTGCCTTCCCTCTTTACTTTCTTACTTTAGCGTGGTAATGTATTAACCATAAGAAAGAGAGGAGGGCGCAAATGGCTCGTACAATGGATGACCTGAAAATGGTCCATGAAGAAGAAATGAAGAATTACGACCGCATTGAGAGCGCTGTGGTTTCCGTCATGCGGCGGCACGGGTGCAAGATTATCCAGACTCCCACCTTTGAGGATTATGATACCTACGGCACCTATTTTCCCCAGCTCCAGCGGGAGATGATAAAGACCATAGGGCCCGACGGCGAGGTGCTGGTCATGCGGCCGGATGTGACGGTGCCTCTGGTGAAGACGGTGGCCCGGGAGTATCCGGATCCGTCCCAGCTTTTGAAGTTTGGTTATGTGTCCATGGTGTTCCGTGAATATTATGGAAAGTCCACCCATGGGAAATATTTTCTCCAGAGCGGCGTGGAAGTGCTGGGCGATGAGACGCCGGAGTGTGACGGCGAGGTCATGGTCATGGCTGCAGAATTTTTAAAGTCCGTGGGCATCCGGGATATGCGGATCGACCTGGGCACTGTGGCCTATATGGACGCCCTTTTCGATGAGCTCCATCTGACAAAGGAGCAGCTGTCCCAGGTGCGGGAATATATGGAGAAGAGAAATCTGGTGGCCTTTGATGGTTTGGTTGACGGGCTTCCTATTACGAAAATCCAGCGGGATGTACTGCTGGAGCTGCCGCGGCTCTTTGGGGATTATGAATCTACTTTGAAGCGGGCAGAAGGGCTGTGCCTGAATCACGGCATGATGGAATCACTCAGCCGTCTTCAGAAGGTTTATGAATACCTGGATGTAGCAGGCTACAGCGATTCCGTGCAGCTTGATTTTGCCTTTACTTCCCACATGGGTTATTATACGGACATGGTGTTCAAGATTTACGCTGATGGCGCCCTGTATTCCTTGATCAGCGGCGGCCGTTATGATTCTCTGGCCGCCCAGTTCCAGGTGCCCCGCCCGGCCTGCGGCTTTGGCCTTAACATGAACCTTCTTTACGAGGTCATGGCAGAAGAGGATTTGCTGGAGGAAATGGTTCCTTCCTGTGATCTGGCTGTGGTGTATGAGGAAGCGGACAGAGATTTGATCCTGACTCTGATGGACTGGAGGCATAAAGGATACTCCGTCCTTGGAGTGAGCCGGAAGAACCGAATTATCCCCGGCGATTACCGCATGATAGCTTCCTATGAGAAAGGCTCTTTCCTTATGGGGGAAGAGGCACTGTCTAAAGAGGAAATGGAAAGAAAACTGGGAGGACTTTGATATGCTTCATATAGCTCTCGCCAAAGGGCGTATTGCCAGGAAAGTGATGAAAAGCCTGTCTGATGGAGGATATCAGTTCCCCGATTATTCCGATGACAGCAGAAAATTAATTTTTACCGATAAGGAAGGCCGCATCCGGGTGACTCTGGTGAAGTCACCGGATGTGGCGGTCTATGTCAGGCGGGGTGCCGCTGATGCCGGCATTGTTGGCAAGGATGTGCTCATGGAAGACGGGGAAGAGGATGTTTATGAAATCCTTGACCTGGGTATCGGCAAATGCCGCATGGCAGTATCCGGTATCAAGGGGAAAAGGGATGTGATGAATAAACGCATCCTTACGGTGGCATCCAAATATCCCTCCATTGCAAGGAAGTACTTTGCCGGCCGTTTCCAGCCCATTGATATCATCAAGCTGAACGGCTCTGTGGAGCTGGCTCCTCTGGTGGGACTCTCCGATGTGATTGTGGATATTGTGGAAACAGGCACGACCCTCCGTGAAAATGGCCTGGAGGCCTACGATTATTTTATGGATTTCTCCGCCCGTCTCATCTGCAACAAGGTTTCCTTCAAGATGAAACAGGATGAATTGAATCAGTTCATACAGGTGGTCAAAAAGGATTGACCACAGAAAGAAGGCATAGAAATGGAATGGATTGAAGTACCGGAAAAAGGGCTGACCCTCCGTGAAGTGAGGACCATGACTAATAGAAATGTGAATCTCTCTGATGATTTGGAAAAATCAGTGTCCGCCATCCTTGCTCAGGTGAAGGAGGGGGGAGATGAAGCCATTCGGGCACTCACAAAGAAATTTGACGGTGTAGACCTTACGGACTTCCGGGTGAGTGAGTCGGAAATCGAAGAGGCAGTCAAGGCTGTAGGTCCTGAATTCCTCGCCATATTAAAGGAAGCAAAGGAAAATATTGAAGCATTCCACCGTGAGCAGGTCAGGAAATCCTGGTCCAAAACCTTCCGGGACGGCGTGGAACTGGGAGAACGGTTTCTTCCCATCCAGAGGGTAGCGTTTACGTTCCCGGCGGCCGGGCTGCCTATCCTTCCACGGTGCTTATGGATACGGTGCCGGCCATGGTGGCAGGCTGCCCATCCGTGGCCATGGCTACTCCGCCCGGTAAAGACGGAAAAGTGAATCCCAATATCCTGGCTGCAGCTATGTGGCCGGTGTGAAGGAAATCTACAAGGTCGGCGGTGCCAGGGCATTGGCATGCTGGCTTACGGCACGGAAACGGTGGAGCCTGTATTTAAAATCGTAGGACCCGGCAACGCTTTCGTAGCCATGGCCAAACGCCTTGTTTTCGGTACGGTAGGCATTGATATGATTGCCGGCCCCTCAGAAGTATGCTGCGTGCTGATGGCAGCGCCAATCCGAAGTGGATTGCAGCCGATTTACTCTCCCAGGCCGAACATGATCCCCGGGCTGCCGTATTCCTCATTACACCGGACAAGGATTTCGGCCTGGCGGTGCAGAAGGAAATGGAAAAACAGATGAAAGAGCTTTCCCGCTATGAAATCATGAAGAGCTCCGTGGACCAGTACGCCAAGGCTTTCCTTTGCAAAGATGCAGAACAGTGCTTTGATATCGTCAATAAGATTGCGCCGGAGCATCTGGAAGTAGAGCTGCCGGACCCGAAAAAATACCTGCCCCTTATTTATAATGCCGGTGCCATTTTCCTCGGCAAATACACCTCTGAACGATCGGGGATTACATGGCGGGCCCCAACCATACACTGCCCACCTCCGGTACCGCTGCTTTCTCCTCGCCCCTTGGGGTTTATGATTTTGTAAAACACAGCAGTGTGGAATGTTACAGCAGGGAAGCGTTCCGTAAAATTTCTAAAAAAGTGCAGCTCTTTGCCAAAGCAGAAGGGCTCACCGCTCATGCTCATGCGATGGAGGTACGTGATGAAGACTGAATGGCTTAGAAATACAATTAAAGATTTTGAACCCTACTATGTGGCTCCTATTGCAGAAAAATACGTGATTAATGCCAATGAAAACTATTTTAACGTTCTTTCCATTCCATCCCTGAAAAAGGAACTGGTGGAAGCGCTGGATACCTTTAAACCCCAGATTTACCCGAAACCCATGGCTGATGACCTTCGAAAAGCTCTGGCGGAATACACCGGTCAGGCTCCGGAAAACATCATCTGCGGTAACGGCGGTGATGAAATGATTACCTACCTTCTGGGCACATTTCTAAACCCGGGAGACCAGATCCTGGTTCATACGCCAACTTTTGACATGTACGAACTGGGAGCAGAAACCCTGGGGGCCCGCGCCATCAAAGTGAGGGACCTGGCAGGCTATCGCCGGGACAAGGAAGGCATTCTGGAAGCGGTTAAGAAGTACCAGCCGAAAATCACAGTTATCTGCAACCCCAATAACCCTACCGGCGACCTGCTGCCGGCCTCCTTTATCGAAGAAGTGCTGAAGGCGGCTGACAATCTTGTTTTCGTGGACGAAGCGTACATGGAATTTGCCCAGAAGGAAAGCGTGCTGCCTTTAATCAAAAAATATCCGAACCTGGTAGTGCTCCGCACCCTGTCCAAAGCCTTCGGTCTGGCAGGCATGCGCTGCGGCTATCTGGCAGCTGATAAGGAAATCATCGATGCCATCGGCAAAATCAAGGCGCCCTACAACCTCAATGCCTTTACCCAGCTCTTTGCGCCCATCGTACTGAAACACAGGGAGGAAATTCTTAGGGTGAGAGATGACATTGTGAAGGAACGGAACCGTCTTTTTGATGAACTGGTGAAAATTCCCGGCCTCACCGTATATCCATCCTGCACCAATTTCCTTCTGGTCCAGGTGGAAAGCAAACATGAAGAAATTTTCAAAGCCCTGAAAGCCAATGACATTCTGGTGAAGATTTACCGGAATAGCGGAGAGCTGCCCAATGCCTACCGCATTACTGTGACCACCAGGGATGTGGATGATGCCCTCCTTGAAGTATTTCGGAAGGAGCTTTCATGAGACAGGCAGAGATTCATAGAAAAACAGGGGAGACAGACATTGCCATTTCCCTTGTCATCGATGGAGAAGGGCGCTTTGAGGGAACCACGGGTATCGGTTTCTTCGACACATGATGAACCTCCTTGCCTGTCACAGCGGCATGGATATTTCCATAACCTGCCAGGGGGACCTGGAAGTGGACAATCATCACACCATTGAAGACCTGGCATTGCCCTGGGCAGCGTGTTCCTCAAAGCGCTGGGAGATAAGAAGGGCATCCGCCGCTACGGCGCCTTCTTCTGCCCCATGGATGAGACACTGTCCCGCATTGTGCTGGACCTTTCCGGACGGCCCTATTTCGTGTACGATGTGAAAATCCCGGTGGAGCGGATCGGCACCTTTGAAACGGAAATGACCAGAGAATTCTTCCTGGCCTTTGCCATGCACGGTATGATGAACCTGCACATGGCCTGCCTTTACGGCGAAAACGGCCATCATATCGTAGAATCTCTTTTCAAAGGGCTGGGCCATGCACTGAAGGAAGCGGTTACCGTGGAAGGCGGCAGGTATTATCGACCAAAGGAGTGCTCTGATGAAAACAGCCATTATCGATTATGACGCAGGCAATCTGGCCAATGTGGTCCGGGCGGCGGAAAGGGCCGGCCTTTCTGTGGAAGTGACAAGAAATCCGGAAGTTATCCGAAGCGCCAAATCCCTCATCCTGCCTGGCGTTGGTGCCATGAAGGATGCTATGGAGCATCTGGATGGCTACGGTTTGTCTGGCCTTATCCGGGAAGAAGTGAAAAATGGAAAAAAGCTGGCCGGCATATGCCTGGGCATGCAGGCGCTCTATGAAGTCTCTGAGGAGAATGGACATATTCCTGCCCTGGGCCTTCTTCCGGCCGGATTGTCCATTTTCCGGAAGGGAAATTAAAAGTGCCCCATATGGGATGGAATGAACTGGTCATTCACCGGCCCCACGAAGTGCTGGAAGGCCTGCCCCTTCATTCCTATGTATATTTCGTCCATTCTTACTACAAGACACCGGGAGATACGGAAGACGTCATTGCATCTGCCGATTATGGTGTCACCGTACCGGCTGTGGTGGGGAAGGACAATGTATTGGGATTCCAGTTCCACCCTGAAAAATCGGGCTCTGTAGGGATGGCCATCTGGGATCGTTTAGCAAAGTGGTTGATGAAATGAAAATATTTCCAGCGATAGATATAGAAGATGGGCACTGCGTGCGTCTGCAGCAGGGAAAAAAAGAAAACCTTACCGTTTACGGCGATGATCCGGTGAAAATGGCGCTGAAATGGCAGGAAGAAGGGGCCAAAGCCCTTCATGTGGTGGATCTGGACGGTGCTTTCAAAGGGGACGGCGTCAATAAGGAAATCATCCGAAAAATGTGTGAAGTCCTCACCATCCTTTGGAAGTGGGCGGCGGTATTCGCAATGAAAAGGCCATTAAAGACTACCTGGACATGGGGGTGTATCGGGTCATTATCGGCTCCAAAGCCGCTGCTTCCCCTTACTTTGCCATTCAGGCCGCCAAAACTTTTGGCGCTGATCATATTGCCGTATCTATAGATGCCAAGGGAGACGAAGTGGCTACCCACGGCTGGGTGGACGGCAGCAGCCGCAAGGTCATGACCTTTGCAGAAACACTCCTGACCCACGGCGTGAATACGCTGATTTATACGGACATCAGCCGGGACGGCATGCTTTCCGGCCCGAACTTCGACATGATGAAAAAACTTCAGGTTCTGGAAGGCATCCACCTGATTGCTTCCGGCGGCGTCTCCGGTGCAGAAGATCTCCGGAAACTGTCTGCCATGGGAGTGTACGGAGCCATTACAGGCAAAGCCCTCTATGAGGGAAAAGTAACCATGGAAGAAATACGGGAAATCCAGGAATAAGGGAGCCGCATCAGGAGCCACTGCGCGCTTCGGTTGACGCCTGCTGCGCAGGCGAGGGTTGACATCCGCTGCGCGGATGAAGGGGCGTAAGTTTGACGACCCTCCGGGCCGAGGGTTGTGGATTGCTCTGTGGGCAATGAGCATAAATTCAGCGTTACGGCCTTACCTTCCCGCCCTCACAGTCATTCTGAGCCGCAGGCGAAGAATCTTGGTACGTGCAGCGTTTGAATCAAAAGGCATTAAACAGCAGTCAGCGGGAAGGAACCGCTTTGCGAAATTTAGACTCATTTTTCGACAGGGCAGTCCACAACCTTCGGGCCCCAGGGGCCCGTCAAACCTAAGAACCCTCCGGCCACAGGCCGGTCAATCTTAAGAACCTTTTCCCAGCCCCCTCTGAATCCGGGGCTGCGAGGCATCCCCTGTTTTTCTAAAACGCAAAGGAGCATACTATGCTTGCAAAAAGAATCATTCCCTGTCTGGACGTGAACCATGGCAGGGTGGTCAAAGGAAAACAATTTCATCACCTGCAGGACGTAGATGATCCTGTGGCTTTAGGAAAGTACTACTCCGACTCCGGCGCCGATGAACTTGTCTTTTATGACATTACCGCAACCCATGAAGGGCGGGAAACCTTTGTGGACACGGTGAAAGCCATTGCGGAAGAGCTGACCATCCCCTTTACCGTAGGAGGAGGCATCCGCAAAGCTGATGATTTCCGCACCATGCTGCTGGCTGGTGCCGACAAGGTATCTGTCAACTCTGCCGCCGTCATGCATCCGGAAATCATCAGGGAAGTGCCGAGCGTTTTGGAAACCAGTGCGTGGTTCTTTCCATCGACGGCAAACGGAATGACCAGGGCGGATGGGACGTGTACATCGAAGGCGGACGGAAAAACACCGGTATTTCCGTATTGGAATGGGCCAGGAAAGGCATGGAGCTGGGGGCCGGAGAAATCTGCATGAACTCCATCGACACCGATGGGGAGAAAAAGGGGTATGACCTGGAACTCATGCACACCCTGTCAGAGCAGCTTTCTATCCCTGTCATTGCCTCCGGCGGCGCAGGGAAAATGGAAGATTTCCTGAAAGCCTTTGAAGCAGGCTCCGATGCGGCCCTGGCAGCGTCGGTCTTTCACTTCGCGAAATCGCCATTCCTGATTTAAAAAAATATTTGGCAGCCCACGGCATTCCCGTGCGGATATAAGGAGGATTTATGGAGTCAGTAGACATCGGAAATATCAAATTTGATGAAAAAGGACTGGTGCCGGCAGTGGTGCAGGATGCCAGAAGCGGCGAAGTGCTCATGGTGGCCTATATGAATGCCGAATCTCTGGCTAAAACGGTGGAAAGCGGAGAAACCTGGTTCTTCAGCCGTAGCCGCCAGAAACTGTGGCACAAAGGCGAAGAATCAGGCCATTTCCAGCACGTGAAGCGGATTTACGTGGACTGCGATGCCGACACCCTGGTAGTGGAGGCCATTCCGGAAGGCCCTGCCTGCCATACAGGAAACCGCAGCTGCTTTTATCGGAGCCTTGCCCAGTGGGATAATACAAAAGCGGAAGGAAGCCTCACTATCCTTCATACACTTTTTGAAGAAATTAAAGACCGCAGAATTCATCCCCAGGAAAAATCCTATACCAATTACCTCCAGAAGGAAGGTAAGAATAAAATCGACAAAAAAATAGGCGAGGAAGCTTCTGAAGTCATTATTGCCGATCAGCACGAAGACAAGGAAGAAATCATAGATGAATCCTGCGATCTCCTCTACCATCTCTTCGTCCTCTGGGAAAACGCCGGCGTAGATCTTTACGACATTATGCAAAAACTGGAAGAACGGGATGAGAAAAAAGGAAATAAAAAAAGTGGTGGGTCATCTGGATAAGACCTTTTGACAGGCTTCCTGCTACTCAGGACCTGTCGAAGGTCAGTGGTTTTTTACTTTTCTAAATTTGTTTCAGCAAAAAAAGGGCTGCGAGGAAATGTAAATCATTTCTTCACAGCCCCTTTTCGATGTACAGATTTTACAGAGCAAATACCTGGAATGGCATGGCCGGGTCTGTTTCCGATGCAGCAGCTCTCTCTACATGGCAGGGATGGTCAAAGACCATGATACGGCGGTTTTCTCTGTCAAATTTCGGCCATGACGCATGTCCTCTGCAGCGGGCATGCCTTTTTTTATAAAGGCAGTAAAGGCGCCATGCATTTCTTCTTTCAGTCTTCATGGCAGGCGAGTGGTCCACATCGTGGATGACAGAGCCCAGCCCCATGAGGAACTGGGTCTCAGAAGCATGGCAGGCTTTATAAGCCTGCCGGTCCCAGTCCAGCCGGTAGAGATAGATGTCCTGCCCTGCGTCGGAAGCGGTTTCCGCCATGTCTATGTCGCCCGCGCGGTAAATATATTCTGTCAGGAAGTGGACGAAACGCTGATGGAAGTTTTCGTCTTTGGGAATTTTTCTGTAGTTTTTCATAACGATGGGCGCCCGATTGCCGAAGAGTTTTTCTGCCAGCGATTCATCCATGTCATGCACATGATAGATATGCCAGTAAAGATTTGTTTCATCTCTGTTTGTTCCCATGAGAAGGGAAATACGCGGGCCTGTTTGCTGCCGGATCAGGGCAAGGGCGTCATTTCCTTCAAAATTGATGCCGTCAAATACAGGGCCTGCCGCATGCAGGTTGAATCCGCGAAACATGGGAGACTGGGCTTTTAAAATGGCTTCCCAGGGCATGGTGAGGATTTCATGGGCCCTGTCTTTCGTAAGACCGGCATGGGCCATAAACTGATCTGTTATGCACCGGCAGTATGTACATCTCGAATGCACTGCACTGCGCCGCTGCAAAGGATGGCTTTTTGAAATAGTCCCCTGGCTTTTTTCATGATGGTCAGGGCACCGCAGAGCTTGGCACCGGCGCTTTGGCCCATAATGGTTACATTATCCGGGTCGCCGCCAAAGGAAGCAATGTTCTTCCGCACCCAGCGGAGGGCCTCGATAATATCCAGAAGGCCGCTGTTTCCGGACTGTCGGTATGCATCTCCCAGATAACCGGACATATCCATAAATCCCAGGGCTCCAAGACGGTAATTCATATTGACAACCACCATGCCTTCTCTGGCAAAGGCAGGCGGATTGATGCCTGCTGTGGCAGATCCTTTCTGAAAGCGCCGCCGTGAATCCAGCAGAGGACAGGAAGCTTTCCTGTCGTATCAGGGGTGGTCACATTTAAATAAAGACAGTCTTCATCCAGGGTCTCTTCTTTTTTCAGAAAAGTAAGTCCCGGTACATAGAGCTGAGGCGCAGCGTGGCCCAGTTTTCTGCAGGAACGGATTCCTGTCCAGGGTTCCGCCGGTTCTGTGGGCATAAAGCGAAGGGCACCTACCGGCGGCTTGGCGTAGGGAATACCCAGAAACTGATGTATGCCCTGGATTTCCATGCCTTCCATGGCTCCGCAGGGTGCTTTGATTATCATATTTCCTCCTTGATAAAATGATATAAAACAGGAAAATGGTTTATTCTATAAGAAATCCTTTCAGAGGAGAGAGATAGGTGCTCGTTTTTTCTTGCTTTGCAAAAAAGACTGTGGGGGAAAAGGGATGCCCCTCTTTCCTCACAGTCCTTTAGACAAGTATGGATGCAGCAATTGTTTTTTTGTCAGGGAATGACTAGATGTGAACAGCCATCTGTTTAGGAAATCCCATGACGAAGCAATAGATAAGAACAGACTTGTAAATGAGTCCGTGCTTTCTTTGGAAATCCTTATTTATCCATCCGTTTCAAATGATTGGAATTGTTTTCATCATCCCACCATACGATACCCTTCGTATCGGAAAGCACATCCCGGTGGAAGAGAGGTACCGGATGCCTTTTTTCAGCTGCTTTTCATAATCCAGAAGGCAGGCCCGGGCCTGGGGGAAAAGAAGAATAATGGCGCTTACGTTGGTTAAGACCATAAAGGCCATGAAGAGGTCCGCCAGGTTCCACACAAGGGGCAGATCCGCAATGGAACCCCAGAAAATCATGACAGCAATGAGAAGGCGGAAGAGGTTCAGCGGCCATTTTTTATGGGTGAGATGGCCGATGTTGATTTCCCCGTAATAATAATTTCCAATAAGGGAAGTGAAGGCAAAGAGGAAAATAAGGAAGGAAACGGCTTTCGGAGCGCCGCTGCCGAAGTACTGGGACATGTCCCACTGAATCAGTTCGATGCCGGTCAGGCCGGTGGCGCTGTAGTCTCCTGTAAGAAGAACGATGAAAGCAGAAGCGGAGCAGATGAAAAGGGTATCTACATACACGCCGAAGGCCTGGATGAGGCCCTGCACCACCGGATGGGTGGCATCTGCAGTGGCTGCTGCATTTGGTACGGAACCTTCGCCGGCTTCGTTGGAGAAAAGCCCTCTCTTGAATCCGGTGAGCACAGCAGCACCCATGCCGCCGCCAAATACTGCCTGCCAGTCGAAGGCATCCCGGAGGATAATGTAGAACACATGGGGCATTTCGGTAATATTATAGAGCATAATACCCAGAGCAACCACGATGTAAATGCCTGCCATAATAGGCACCATCCATTCTGTTACCCGGGCTACCCGGCCCATGCCGCCGCAGATGACAAGCATAGCCAGTACAGTAACCACGCCGCCTACCATCATACGGTCCAGACCCAGTGCATGGTTCAGGGCCAGGGAAATGGTATTGGACTGTACGGAATTATAAATCATACCGTAGGTGACGGAAATCAGAATAGCAAAGAGGGCAGCCCAGATACGGTGGCCGAGGCCGTTTTTCAGATAATAGGCAGGGCCGCCGCGGAAGCCGTTGCCGTCTTCTCTTGGCACCTTATAAAGCTGGGCCAGGGTAGATTCCACAAAGCCCGTGGCAGAACCGATGACCGCAATAAACCACATCCAGAAAATAGCGCCGGGACCGCCGGATACGATGGCAATAGCGATGCCTGCAATGTTGCCTACACCTACTCGGGAAGCAGTGCTGACACAGAAAGCCTGGAAAGGAGAAACCTCATTTCCCTCGGTCTTCCGGCCGGCCGTATGGGCTATGAGCTGGAACATCCGTCCGAAGTAACGAATCTGTACAGCCCTGGTTCGGACAGTAAAATAGAAGCCTGCTCCCACCAGCAGGGCGATGATAACAGATGACCATAAAAATCCGTTAATGGTGGAAATCAGTTGATTCAGTGATTCCATATTTCCTCCTTGAAATGAAGCTACGCATACATAATTATTATAATATGATTTCCAGATTTAGACAATTCAAAAAATATGACGGGAAAGGGGAAAATAAAAAGGGGCCGACCCTTGGGGGAGGCAAAAGGCGCCTTGAGGTTTTGGGCATTTATACCAAAGATTTGTCCAAAGGCAATTCCCCGATAAAACAGCTCTCCTCTTGGGCTGAAATCCCCCGATTTCCGGTATTTTCAGAGAATATTTCCCACCGAAAAAATCAGTATTTCTGCCCGGTTAAGCAAGCCTCAAAAACGAATCATTTGCAGTATGAAATATGAGGGTTTTACTCTTTTTTTTACAAAATCGGCAGAAAATGGTAAAATACAGGAGTCTATGGAGGTGATATGAATGCGTGCTTTATATACATGGGGATGCGCCGCAGCCATCTGGCTGGTGGCGTCTCTTACCGCGTCTGCCCAGACCCTGTCTATCGGCATGTCAGGAAGTGAAGTCTCTTCCCTGCAGAACGACCTGGTAGCGGCAGGCTATCTTGCACGTACAGTAGATGGAGATTACGGCTCCACCACAAAAGAAGCAGTGCCTTATTCCAGAAGGCCAAAGGCCTGCCTGTTACCGGCAGGGCTGATGATGATACCCGGGCAGCGATTGAACGGGCCGCCGGAGCGGGCTATCGTCCCGGCGGCGGCGTAGTCTACGCCGAGGGCAACCGGGGCAGCATGATCAGTGACATGCAGGTACGGCTCCAGGCCGCAGGTTATCTGAAAGGCGGCATTGACGGCGTATACGGTGAAGATACTACCAATGCCGTAAGGGCTTTTCAGAAAGCCAAAGGCATTCCTGTTTCCGGTGTCATTGATGAAATGACCTATGGCGCCCTGAGAAATGAAGATACCTCTTCTGTTTCCTACGAAGGAGAGAGGGAAGAGGAAGAAAGCGGCGACAGAGGATCCTCCCTTTACAGTATCGGTGACAGCGGCAGTGATGTTTCATCGATTCAGCGGAAGCTGAAGAAAATGGGATACCTGGATGGAGCGGTAGACGGTATTTACGGCGGCGATACCGCTTCTGCAGTGAAAGCTTCCAGAGCGACAAGGCCTTTCCGTCACCGGCATGGTGAATGGAGACACCCTGTCCCGCATTACCTCCGAGTATGCGGCCCAGAGCGGTGAAACCGTGCTTTCCCCGGGAGACTCCGGGAAGAAGTTATCCGTCTTCAGAACAAACTTCTCCTTCACGGTTATAATCCCGGCAGTGTAGATGGCGATTTACGGGGAGGGGACTGCTGAGGCAGTGCGCCAGCTCCAGGCAGAAGAAAATCTGGCCAGAACCGGCATTGCGACGGTGATGTATGGGACAGACTGGACAGCGCACCCCGCTTTACAGGAAACTATAAAAAAG
>ENA-OQBJ01000683-OQBJ01000683.1-human-gut-metagenome-genome-assembly--contig:-NODE-683-length-16840-cov-2.007360_pt1 | contig 16840 bp, 17 predicted proteins | sample MGYA00242743_ERZ504545 | MGnify/ENA primary metagenome ERZ504545 (study PRJEB26092, sample SAMD00036252) | human gut metagenome | host: Homo sapiens | study: EMG produced TPA metagenomics assembly of...
CATTTTTACTTCCCTCTCCATTTTCTTCCAGTTCATTTTCCGACGGCAGTGTCACAATAAATTGCGTATGTAAATCGTCACTTTTCGCTATGATCTGTCCATCATGTAGTTCCACAATCTCTTTTGCAATCGCAAGACCAAGTCCTGCTCCTCCGGTTCCGGTCGACCTGGAATTATCTACCCGGTAAAATTTTTCAAAAATCGTCTGCAGCATATCTCCCGGAATCCGGTCTCCGCTGTTTGTAAATGTAATCTCGATTTTATTATTTTTCATTCTGGCCTGAATCTCAATTTTGGTATTCTCATAACAATATGCAATGGCATTTCTCAAAATATTATCAAAGACACGGGCAAGCTTGTCCGGATCGCCGTAAACTTCCAGATTCTCTTCCACATCCACATCACAAGTAAGCTTTTTTTCCTGAAGTACGCCATAAAGTTCGTCTGCAATCTGCTCCAGCATCATGGTCAAGTTAATCTTCACCGACTCCAGCTCGATATTCTGCAAATTGTACCTTGTAATGTCAAAAAACTCATTAATTAATTCACCGAGACGATTGGATTTCTCCAGAGCAATATGAATATATTTCTTTCGCTCCTCCTCCGGCATCTTTGGATATCCGTCCAGCATACTTAAGTAAGCCACAATAGAAGTCAATGGTGTCTTTAAATCATGCGCCAGAAACAACACCAGATCATTTTTTCGTTTCTCGCCTTCCACTGACTCCAACTCCTGCCGTTTCAAGGTAGCTTTAATCTCATTTAATCGAATCTCAATCGGTTTCAATTCTGTGATCAGGTGAATCGGTTCCGTAGATTCCGACAGAATATTTTCAATTCCCTCTCCCACCTGGTCCAGATACTTTGTCATTTCGAAAGTGCCACATAGAAAAAAGAGCAAACAAAAGCAAAAAGCCTACAACCATGAAAAATGTCTTGTTATCTCCTATCAATTTCCAATACAGGCTCCGTGCAGTCGATTCACTCACTTGCAGTTTCGTCATTATTTTTACAAAATTCCTGGCGAAACTGTCATTATAAATTCCATCGATTACATAATTCAGCAAAAATCCACCCACCAGAACTGTCAGTGCCGTAACAAGCACCGTCTGCAAGAGAATACTGAATTTTAATTTACGATAATTATTCTTCAACCTTATATCCAACTCCCCATACAGTCTTAATGAAATCAGATTTTCCGGTAGGTCCATTCATTTTTTCCCGCAGATGCCGGATATGAACCATGACCGTATTGTTGCTGTTCTTATAGCATTCTTCCTTCCAAACCTTGTGGAATAACTCCTCAGAACTAATAACCTTGCCTCGGTTCTCACAGAGCAGCCACAGAATATCAAACTCAATCGGTGTCAGTGTCAGCGGCACTTCATTGTAAGTACACTCATGAGACTGCCGGTTCAGGAACAGACCGCCAAAATCAATCACATCCCCCTCGTCCTTCGTACCCTCATTGTACTGCGTATAGCGTCGAATCTGTGCTTTCACCCTGGCAACCAGCTCCAATGGATTGAAAGGCTTTGGAATATAATCATCAGCACCAAGTGTCAGCCCCGTGATCTTATCCATATACTCCGTCTTCGCTGTCAGCATAATCACAGGAAATGTATATTTCTCCCGAATCTGCTTCAAAATCTGGAATCCGTCCACATCCGGAAGCATGATATCCAGAATCGCAAGATCAATCTTCGTACTGGCAATACAATCAAGCGCTTCCTGACCCGTATAAAATTTCAGCACATTATACTGATCATTCTTCAAGTATAACTCGATAACATCAGCAATCTCTTTCTCATCATCCACTACTAAAATATTCATACAATTCTCCTCTTTTTCAATTGGGGACGGTTTTTTCAAAAAACCCCGTCCCCAATTGAACTTTAACCTGTCCCTTTCTGATTGTGTCAAACATTTTCTACAATTTCAGGGGCTATTTTTCTGTTATAACTCGCAGTTATTTACTGTTCTTGGGAATGGTACTACGTCACGGATATTGCCCATTCCTGTCAGATACATGATGCATCTCTCGAATCCAAGTCCGAATCCGGCATGTCTTGTGGATCCGTATTTTCTAAGGTCCATGTAGAATCCGTAATCTTCTGTCTTCATTCCGAGTTCTTCCATGCGTGTTGCAAGCTTCTCGTAATCGTCTTCTCTCTGGCTTCCTCCGATGATCTCACCGATTCCTGGTACGAGGCAATCGACTGCTGCCACGGTCTTTCCATCTGGATTCTGTTTCATGTAGAATGCTTTGATCTCCTTCGGATAATCTGTTACAAATACTGGGCGTTTGTATACTTCCTCTGTCAGATAGCGCTCGTGCTCTGTCTGAAGATCGATTCCCCATGATACTTTGAACTCGAATTTATCGTTGTGCTTCTTTAGAATCTCAATTGCATCTGTGTATGTGATTCTTGCAAATTCAGATGTTGCAACGTTGGTCAGTCGATTGATCAGCCCTTTGTCTACAAATGAATTGAAGAAGTTCATCTCTTCCGGTGCGTTTTCCATCACATAATTGATGACATATTTTAACATATCTTCTGCAAGGTCCATGTCGTCTTCCAGATCTGCAAATGCCATCTCAGGCTCTAACATCCAGAACTCTGCCGCATGTCTTGTTGTGTTGGAGTTCTCTGCGCGGAATGTAGGTCCAAATGTATAAACATTTCCAAATGCCTGTGCGTATGTCTCTGCATTTAACTGTCCGCTTACGGTAAGGCTTGTCTCTTTTCCGAAGAAATCCTGTGTATAATCTACTGCACCATTCTCTGTCTTCGGTACATTTCCCATGTCCATCGTTGTTACGCGGAACATCTCTCCGGCTCCTTCACAATCACTTCCTGTAATGATCGGTGTATGTACATACACGAATCCTCTCTCCTGGAAAAATTTGTGAAGTGCGTATGCCGTCAGGGAACGAACACGGAATACTGCCTGGAATGTGTTTGTTCTCGGTCTTAAATGTGCGATAGTACGAAGGTACTCAAAGCTGTGACGCTTCTTCTGAAGCGGATAATCCGGCGCGGAAGCGCCTTCTACTGTTACAGTCTTCGCCTGAATCTCAAATGGCTGTTTTGCCTGTGGTGTTGCAACCAGTGTACCTGTTACAACAACAGCTGCTCCTACATTGAGTTTGGAAATCTCCTCAAAGTTCTCCATATCATCATGATATACGACCTGAAGTGGTGTAAAAAATGTTCCATCATTGATGACAATAAAGCCAAATGCTTTGGAGTCGCGGATACTTCTTACCCATCCCCCAACGGTAATTTCTTTATCCAGGTATGCTTCCTGGTTCTTGTATAAATTCGCGAATTTCAATTAAATTCATACCAAATACTCCTTCTACTGTCTTAAAAATACTTTCTTCTGACACCATGCATAGGAAATTCACCTTCCTATTATACAAAGAAATGTGTCAGATGCCATATATCGTTTATTATAGCACAGAAGTTGTGATTACCCAACCCCTGACTCGTGCGATTATTTACAATCCACCGATTATCTCACAGATTATTTACAATATCTTATTTACAATACTTACGATTATTTACAATTTATGACTGATTTATGTCTCAATTAGTTATTCACTCCATGATGCGCTACGAAGCTATCACGATCCAGTGCTTTAAATGTATATCCCAGTGACTGATAATGTTCTATAATCTGTGGCAATGCCTCTACGGTCGTCTGTTTTCCATGGGAATCATGACAAAGTAAAATGATATTGTTAGAATCAAAGCTCGTTGCCTGCGCCACCAGTTCTTCGGTCGTTCTCACAGACCCATCGCCGGAACTTCCGTTCCAGTCATAATACTGATATCCACGGTTTTGTACTTCCTGCACAAGCGTGGACATGATTCCTGCTGTATATTTCTTTGATACAGTATTTGATGATCCACCCGGGAAACGGATAAAACATGGTACATAGCCAATCTCTTCCTGTACCATCTGCCCAATCTGATCCAGATCCTGAAAATACGCATCAACCGATGCATAAACCTTAGCATAATCATGTGAATATGTATGCATTCCAATTGTATGTCCCTTGTCATACGCAGCCTTTATCATATCTTTGTATTCCGGCATCTCACCTGTCACAAAAAATGTTGCCTTTGCATTATATTTATCCAGAATATCCAGAACTGCCTGTGTATTATCTGATGGTCCGTCATCCAATGTCAGATACACGATTTTCTCATCGGACTGTTCTGTTGTTCCGACTGAAACTCCCGGCTGCACTGCAAAATTACTACGATCAGGAACTGCCTCGTCTCTATCACCAGTCTCTTCTTCCGTACCTCCGTCTCTTCTTCTATCTCATTTCTTTCTGCGCAGCTTGGGGTGTCTGCTCTGTCTTTTTCGCCTTCTGATTATGAATCTTCGCAGCCTCTTTTACACTTTTATCTCTCTGAATAAAAATTGCCACTGCTGCCATGATCAGCAGTACAAGAATAATCATTTCTATTGCTATTATTTTATTTCTTTTACCACCCTTGTTTTTCTTTCCGTTATCATTTTTTCCGGTCTTTTCTTCTCTATCTGACATATATCCTCCTATTTTATTTCACAAATCTATTGTTTCAAACCTTTTTGACTCTAATATCATTATATGCGACATAGCCACTTCAATCAAGACTGACCATTTGTATCCCCCGGAAATTATACGTTCAAGAACGCCTTCGGAATTGACATCCTACGAAAAATGTATAAAATTGACTTCAGAACCAACTAGTTCTGTTATCTGTAAAAATATTGGGATAAAAGCTCCCCACTATAAAAATACGACAGGAGGCATCTTATGACATCAACCGCAACATACCCTACTATCTCCAACTGGCTTGACAACCACAGAGATGAACTTATTCAGAAATCATGCTATATCTTCGAACATCCGGAAACAGCTTACAAAGAAAAACTCTCTTCAAAATGTCTTGCGGATTACCTGGAAACACAGGGATTTCAAATAGAATGGAATACTGCTGGAATCGAGACTGCATTTACTGCGGCCTGGACCAATTCTGACATCGATATTACTAAAATCCAGCCAGCCGGGAAAAACGTTTCATCTTCTAACGAAGTCCGATCATTGGTTTTCTCGCTGAATATGATGCTCTTCCGGAAATCGGACACGCATGCGGACACAATCTTCTTGGAACAGCAGTCTGCGCAGCTGCCTGTGCATTGAAAGCAGATTATGAATCCTCTGGTGAACCGATTGTAATTCGTGTTTACGGCTGCCCGGCGGAAGAGATCATGTCCGGAAAAATTATTATGGACGAACAGAATGTGTTCGATGACCTGTCCGTCGCAGTGACCTGGCATCCATTCGACCGCAACCGTGTCAGCAATGACATCTGGCAGGCGCAGGACATTAAAAACTATACATTTCACGGAGTCAGCGCACATGCCTCCCGCTCACCGGAAAGCGGTCGCAGCGCCTTAGATGCTGCCGAGCTTATGAATATTGGCGTGAATTATCTCCGCGAACATGTAACAGATGACGTCCGCATGCATTATGCTTACATGGATAATGGTATTCCGGCAAATGTTGTACCTGACTTTGCAAAGACGAATTATTTTATCCGCTCTACCAAAAGAAGCCGCACGGAAGATGCAAGCAAAACGCGTGGATGCATGTGCAAAAGGTGCAGCTATGATGACCGGAACAACTGTCGATATCGAATTAGTTGGAAGCTGCATGGAAATGAAAGTCAACCGTCCGCTAGTGGAAGTTACTATGAAGCTATGACTCATATACCGACACCTGAATATACAGATGCAGAACTGGATTTTGCAAAAGACATTTCAGAAAAGGCCGGACTTATGAACAATGGAAAATATTTTGCAGGACTTTATCCGCTGGAGGACACGCCAGTTCCACTTTCCATTGGAACCGATGCCTCCCAGGTCAGCCATACCGTTCCCCTCATCACCATCAGCGCTGCTACTATGTGCCACGGCACCGCACTTCACCACTGGGCAGCCAGAGAACAGGCCGGCATGAGTATTGGACATAAAGGTATGCTTTATGCAGCCAGATGTATGGCAGAAGGTACAAAATTGTTGCTTTCTAAACCAGAATATTTACAGGCTGTGTGGGATTATCATAATGTTCCTCAAGACTAAATATGCACTTTCTGATAAGTATCTGGCATTATAGAAATTATACTCAGGCAAAAGTGTAAAGAAATTGCAAAAAAATTCATATTTGTGTAAAAAAATTCATTGTAACCCTCCTCGAATAGTGCTAAAATGAAAACTGTTTTTTAGCACTTATGATTGAGGAGGATTTTAATTTACAATGGAAAAGAAAAAAACGCTTTAAAATGCCACATGCGTATGTCATTATTTTCATAATGACAGTCATCACTGCAATTCTGGCTAACATTATTCCAGCCGGTACATTTGACCGTGTCGAAGACGCTTCCGGTAACTCTGTTGTTGTCGCAGACAGTTTTCATCATGTCGATAAAATCGGCTGCAGCATTTTTGATATGTTCAAATCTTTCCAGATTGGATTTGAAGACAGTGCACAGATTATTTTCTTTATCATCTTTGCATATGCATTTGTATATGTACTTTTAAAAAATGGTACATTTGACGCACTGGTTGGTTCTGTACTTCGTAAAGTTGGTAACCGTATCGAACTGATCATTCCGGTATGTATGATTTTATTCGGACTTCTCGGTTCCACCATGGGAATGTTTGAAGAGACTTACGGACTGATTCCTGTGTTTATCTCCATCGCCATGGCACTCGGATACGATGCCATCGTCGGCGGCAGTGTCATTTACCTCGGTGTCGCAGTCGGATTTGCCGCTGCAACCATCAACCCATTTACTATTGGTATCGCCCAGGAAGTTGCAGGCGTGAAGATGTTCTCCGGTCTTGGTTACCGTATTCTTTGCTTTGTCGTATTCATGGGCATCAGTATCTGGTATGTATGGCGCTATGCACGTAGAATCCAGAAGGATCCGACCAAATCTTACCTTTACGGAGAAAAGATTGAGACGCTCGAATGTGCTTCCCGTGAGGAAATGATGGAGATCAAGATGACAACCACTCACAAACTGAGCTGTCTGTTATTCGTATTTACAATTGGTATGCTTCTTTACGGAACGATCAAACTTGGCTGGTACATCGACGAAATTGCAACCCTATTTATTATTATGACAATTGTATCCGGACTTGTATCCAGATTTACACCAAGTGAGATTGCAGATATTTTTATCGAAGCAAGTAAGGAAATGATGTATGGTGCACTTCTTGTTGGTATCAGCCGAAGCATCGCTGTTATCATGGAAAATGCACAGATCATTGATACCGTTGTATACTGGCTCGCTACCATGCTCCAGCATTTCCGTGGTATGGCAAGTGCAATGGGTATGTTATTTGCTCAGAACATTATCAACTTCTTTATCCCAAGTGGTGCCGGACAGGCTCTGATCACAATGCCAATCCTTGCCCCAGTCGGAGAAATGGTTGGTGTCAGCCGTCAGGTCAGCGTCCTGGCTTACCAGTTGGTGATGGATTCTCTAACATTTTCTGGCCAACAAGCGTATTTATGATGTGCGGAATCATGAGACTGCCAATTAACAAATGGTATAGATTCGTAACACCACTGTTCCTGATCATTTTCGCTGCTTCAATCGTATTACTCGGAGCTGCGGTAGTGATAGGATATTAAAGGAGACTGTATAATGAATAAAGAAGAACTTTATCTTGCAGAGGATAATCTTGCTGCTGAGATTGAAGAAATCAGTGAGTTTGTGTTTAATCATGCGGAGCTTGGCAGTGAGGAATTTAAGTCCTGTAAGTATCTTGTTGAGAAATTAAAAGAGCATGGATTTACGGTAACTTGTCCGTATCTGGATCTTAATACTGCTTTCCGTGCAGAACTTTACTGTGGTGAGGGCCGAAAGTTGCTGTGCTTCCGGAGTATGACGCGCTTCCGGGATACGGACCAAACAAGGACGAGGTTGCTCACGCATGTGGACATAACTGGATAGCTGCTTCCACACTCGGTGCCGCCCTGACTCTGGCAAAATTCAAAGATCAGATCAACGGAACGATTGTTGTCATCGGTGCACCTGCCGAAGAAACAACCGGTGTAAATGTGATATTGCCAACCGTGGCGGTTATGATGATATCGACGCTGCGCTTCAGTTCCATTTAGGCGCTGAAAACAACATGAATATTATGACTCTGGCTATGGATTCTATTGAATTCCGCTTCCATGGTACCGCCTCCCATGCAGCCGCTTATCCTGAAAAAGGTGTCAATGCTCTGGACGCTGTAAACCTGATGTTTGCAGGAATCAATGCAATGCGCCAGCAGACAAGAAATGACGCCCGTGTAGCAGGGATTATAACTTCCGGTGGTGCTGCATGTAATATTATTCCTGATTACGCAGCATGCCAATTCTACATTCGTGCAAAAGACCGCGCTTACTTGGAGAAACTGACTCAGAAAGTCATTAATTGTGCAAAAGGCGCAGAACTTATGACTGGTGCAAAACTGGAATACTTCAACTTCGAGAATTCTTATGATGACCTTGTATATCATGATGGACTTCGCGCCCTGATGCGTAAGAACTTAAATGATCTGGGGGTTACAGATTTCGTAGACAGTGATGAAGAAGCAAGTGGATCCAGTGACATTGGAAATGTATCTCATGTATGCCCGACCGTATACTGCGAGTTAGATACCGGTGCAAGACCGAAAGTATTTGCACATCATGAAACATTTCTGAAATATGTACATGGAAAAATGGCACGCCATACACTTCATACCGCCACAAAAGCATTGGCAGCTACCGCGCTGGACGTATTCGAAAATCCGGACATTGTAAAGTAATGAAAGAATCGACTAAAAAAGGTCCACCGGACCTTTTTGTCGTATGCTTGGCAACAAAAAATCCTGTAGATATTATAATATCATATACATATCTGCAGGATTTTTATATTTCTTATATTTCTTTTTTTCTATATCCTTAAAACTCTTCCACCGGCTTCTTATGTATCTTCATATGCAGCTTTCTTACTCCGCTGACAAGCTTTGTCAGATACCGGAACAATGGCTCTGTCGCAATAGAAAATACTACGAACAGCATAATGCATTTTGTGGACATTCCGGTAATCGCGAACAGCTTCGGCAGGAAAATGGAACAGCCTAAAAGTCCAATAACTGAACCTACCCATACACAGCCACGCAGCCAGTTGAATGGCTCACAGATTTTGAACAGAATCATAAATCCTACAATGGCAAGGAGCATCGTTCCTGCTGTGGAAATGTCTGTCTCTCCCAGTCCAAATGTCTGTCCAAAGACTGCCATGGCAGCTACCGCCAGTACGTCAGTCAGGCCGGCCGGCAGAGCTTTTAACACCACATTTGTCAGGAAATGTCCTTTGATCACATCTTTATTCGGCTGGAATGCCAGGAAGAATCCCGGAATTCCGATGGTAAACATGCTGATTAGCGAAATCTGTGACGGCTTTAATGGATAACTCATCATAAATACAACCGAGAACAGAGATAACAGGAATGAGAAAATGTTCTTTACCAGGAACAGACTGGCTGACCGCTGGATATTGTTGACCACTCGCCTTCCTTCCAATACAACTGACGGCATACATGCGAAGTTGGACTCCAGCAACACAACCTGTGCTGCCTGGCATGCCGCATCACTTCCCGATGCCATAGCTACACTGCAATCCGCATCCTTAAGTGCCAGCACATCGTTAACTCCATCACCGGTCATAGCAACAGTCTTTCCCTGATCTTTCAATGCTTGAACAAACTGACGCTTCTGCCCCGGTGTCACACGCCCCAATACCGTATATTTTGCAATCGCATTTGCAATATCCTCATCTGTCTGAAGTGTCGTCGCATCAACATATTCCTCTGCATTTACAATACCGGCTTCTTTCGCGACCTCTGATACAGTCAGCGGATTATCACCGGAAATAACTTTGACTTCCACGCCCTGCTCTGCAAAGTATGCAAATGTCTCCGGTGCTTCTTTACGGATTGGATTTGCCAGAAGGACATATGCCATCGGCAGAACCTTTCCTGTCAATTTCCCGCCATCTAATGCTGCATCATAAGAGCCAAATACAAGTACACGATACCCTTTTCTTGCATACTCGCTGATATCCGGTTTGTAAGTATCATAATCCTCGCGGAGCACGAACTCCGGAGCTCCGATTACATAAGACTTCTCCCCGAACATGACTCCACTGTATTTTGTCACAGAAGTAAATGGAACAACCTTAGAAGCAGACTGTTCCGTCTTCTTTTTAAAATAATCCTTCAACGCCTCCATGGTACTGTTATCGCTGCTCATGGCTCCCACAAAATCAGACAGAAGACCATTTAACTCCGGCATCTTCTCTGCATCATATTCCTTTGTCGGGATCATGTCTTTGACACTCATAGAATTCTCAGTAATCGTTCCTGTCTTATCCACACAAAGCACATTGACGCGAGCCAGCGTCTCAATACTCTTCATATCGTGAAGCAGAACTTTCTTATGAGCCAGTCTCATAGAACTGACAGCCAACGCCACACTTGCCAGCAGATATAATCCTTCCGGAATCATACCAAGAACTGCTGCCACCATAGAAACAATACTGTTTCGGAAGCTCTGATCATTGAAGAAAAATCCTTGTACAAAAAGAGTAATACCAATCGGAATCAACGCGATACCGACAAATTTCACCAGCTTGTCCAGTGAGCGGATCATCTCCGACTGTTCGCCTTTTTTCATAGCCTTCGCTTCCAAAGTCAGCTTGGAAATATAAGAATCCACCCCGACTTTATCAAGACGGGCACGGCACTCTCCCGCTACCACAAAACTTCCGGACATAAGCTCCGCTCCCGGAGCTTTCGTAATCTCATCAGATTCACCAGTCAACAGTGATTCATTGACTCGCACTTCGCCGGATACTACAATTGCATCGGCACAGATCTGATTTCCCGCTTTGAATATTACAATATCATCCAGTACCAGTTCTTCTGAATCCACTAACGACTTTTTCCCGTCACGCACAACACTGGCATGCGGTGCATTTAACATGTTCAGCTTTTCCAATACATTTTTCGCACGAATCTCCTGCACGATACCAATTAATGTATTAAAAATAATAACTGGAAGAAATGTCAGATCACGAAATGAACCGACAAGACATAACAAAATTGCCAATACAAGAAAAATTAAGTTAAAGTAAGTACAGACATTTTCCCGGATAATTTCTTTCGTGGTCTGTGCCGGTGGTGCGACTGACACATTGCGCCAACCATCATCACGGTGCTGCTCCACCTGAGCCGCCGAAAGTCCCGCTTCCGGATCCGGGTTATATCTCGGTGTCTCCCGGCGCTCTATCTCATAATCCTGCGGTTCTTCCAGAACCTCATGTTTTTTACGCAATGCCATAAATATTCCTCCTGTGTATCTGAAGCTTCAAGATATCTGCCCGTCATTTTCTGGCAAATCTTAGAATCTATCATACAATATGAAAAATTTTTTCCTTTTATGGTATTTATTATACATCGAAACCCTTTCCCAGACTATGAATTCTTTGTTAAAAAATTTCTAAGTATCTCCTAAGAATCATTTGAAGCACCAGACGACACATTCTGAAATCATACACAATCACCGATACCAAAAAGGACTTTCTAAATCACTGATGGGGACGTAGCATTTTAACTTTTTGCTACATCCCCATTCATTATTGTCTTCGTTTTATTACTTTTAACCTTGTGAATTCTTCTCTTTCTTTTTCTTCCAGCGCGTTATTGATGCTGTAGACCAGATTCGTGTACATCGGTATAGTGATATTCTTCAGAGCATTGGCACGTTTCTGTGTCTTTTTGATGTTCGTTGCCAGACGATATGCTGAGTTCTCGACTTCAGCCAGCTTGATGGTCAGATTCTTTACCTTTCGGAATGCCTCCCTGGTGATATCCAGCGACTCGCCTGTATCTCCGAGTGAGTAAGTCAGGTCATTCTGCTTTTCATCATATTTGATATGTGGAATCTCTGTTCCCATAATACTTCTGGTCTGTATACGAATGGAATCTTCAATTGGTACAGTGAATGCGAATTCCTGTACCCTGCTGATCCCCATCTCAATATTAGCGCGCTGCAGGCACACATATGCCTGGGTAAATGTGGAATCTATCTCTTCCTGGATGCCTTTTGCCTCATCGATAAGTCCCATCAGTTCTTTAAGAAGTATATTTCGTTTTTTGTCCATCAGTTCATAGCCCTGATTGGCAAGTGCCAGCGAGTTTTTGGCAAGCATCAGATTTCCCTTGGTCGGAAACTCTCTTGGATCCATAGACTCCCTCCTTTCCCATTTTTGCAATATAGCAATTATAATGCAAGAATTCTGGCATATTTTCCAGATTCCTGCACTTCTAAATCATTTTTACGCTTCATTCTTTCTTCGGATAATAGAAATCAATGAATTTTGTATCAATTCGATCCAGTTCTTCTCTTGGAAGCAGTGCTAACAGTTCCCAACCAAGATCCAGCGTCTCTTGAATGGTACGGTTCTCTGCTGTTCCTTGACCAATATAACGCTGTTCGAATTCGCGTCCGAACTCCAGATATTTCTTATCTAATGGTGATAACTCATCTTCACCGATAACGGAGGCCAGGTTTCTTGCTTCTCCTACTTTCGCATAAGATGCAAATAACTGGTTCGCCAGCGCCTGGTGGTCGTCTCGCGTATAACCTTCTCCAATTCCGTCTTTCATCAGACGTGACAGTGACGGCAATACATTAATCGGCGGATAAATAGACTGTCCATAAAGATTGCGGTCCAGTACGATCTGACCTTCCGTAATATATCCGGTCAGGTCAGGAATCGGGTGCGTGATATCGTCATTCGGCATGGTCAGGATCGGAAGCTGTGTCACCGATCCATTCGCCCCTTCTACAATTCCAGCACGCTCATAGATCGTTGCCAGTTCACTGTAAAGATACCCTGGATATCCTTTTCGTGACGGAATTTCTCCTCTTGAAGAGGATACCTCACGAAGTGCCTCTGCAAAAGAAGTCATGTCTGTCAGGATTACAAGAATATGCATGTTACATTCAAATGCCAGATATTCTGCCACAGTCAGCGCGACCTTCGGTGTGATCAGACGCTCTACGACAGGGTCATTTGCCAGGTTCAGGAACATACACACATGGTCGGATACTCCGTTCTCATCAAATGTCTTGCGGAAGAAATCTGCCACGTCATGCTTCACTCCCATAGCTCCAAACACAATTGCGAAATCTTCATCAGAATCACCGCCCAGAGAGGCCTGTTTTACAATCTGCGCTGCTAACTGGTCATGTGGAAGTCCGTTTCCTGAGAAAATTGGAAGCTTTTGTCCACGGATCAGTGTTGTCAGACCATCAATGGCTGAAATTCCTGTCTGGATATAGTTTCTTGGATACTCACGTCTGACCGGATTAAGCGGAAGTCCGTTAACATCACGTTTATCCTCGGAAATGAGTGGTCCCATATCATCGATCGGCTGTCCGATTCCATTAAAGGTTCTTCCAAGCATTTCCGGTGATACAGTAACCTCCATCGGACGTCCCATCAATCTCGTATGTGTATTGTCCAGGGACATATTCTCGGTTCCTTCAAATACCTGAATGATTGCTTTGTCCTCATTCAGTTCCACAATACGTCCCATTTTCTTTGTTTTATGATCGACTACAAATTCCACGATTTCATCATAGAATGCGTCCTGAACTCCTTCCAGCACAACCAGAGGGCCTTCAACGCTGCTTAGTCCCAGATATTCTATTGCCATGATCTTGACCTCCTTCTATGCATTTTTCTCAATCACTGTATCGTAGAAACGGTCGATATCTACTTTGTACATATCTAATAATTGTAACTCGCCATTTGGCACATCGTATTTTATAGCGATAACTTTCTCAAAGATACCCTCTGCCTTCAAAACAGACATCGGCATACCTCTTGCCACCAGTTCTCTGCATTTCTTATAGAGATACAGAATAATATCCATCATACCGAACTGCTTCTTTAGAGATACACACGTATCGTCTTTGTGAAATGCGTTCTGCTGCAGGAATCCAAGGCGAATCACGCGGGCAATCTCCAATGTCAGCTTCTGATCATCCGGAAGCACGTCACTACCGATCAGTTTTACAATCTCCATGAGACTGTTCTCCTGGTTCAGAATATTCATCAGGCGGTTCCGATAGTCCACAAACTTTGGAGATACATTATCAGCATACCATGCACTTAAATCCGGTAAGTACTCGCTGTAACTGGTCAGCCAGTGGATCGCTGGGTAATGTCTTGCATATGCCAGAGACTTATCCAGTCCCCAAAAGCAACGGATAAATCGCTTCGTATTCTGTGTGACCGGCTCGGAGAAGTCTCCTCCCTGCGGAGATACTGCTCCAATGATTGTAACAGAACCTACAGCTCCATTTAATGTCTGCATCATACCGGCACGCTCATAGAATGCAGAAAGTCTGGATGCCAGATAAGCCGGGAATCCTTCCTCTGCCGGCATCTCTTCCAGACGTCCGGACAGCTCACGAAGAGCCTCTGCCCAGCGGGATGTAGAATCCGCCATAATTGCGACATCATATCCCATGTCACGATAATACTCAGCCAGTGTAAGTCCTGTGTAAATAGATGCCTCACGGGCAGCTACCGGCATGTTGGATGTGTTGGCAATCAAAGTCGTTCTGTCCATCAGCGGATTCCCCGTTCTTGGGTCCACCAGTTCTGAGAACTCCTCCAGAACCTGTGTCATCTCATTTCCGCGCTCTCCGCATCCGATATATACAATAATGTCCGCATCGGACCATTTTGCAATCTGATGCTGGCTCATCGTCTTTCCTGTTCCGAACCTCCCGGAATTGCAGCTGTTCCGCCTTTCGCCAGAGGGAACATAGTATCCATGACACGCTGTCCCGTCACAAGCGGAACTCTTGCAGAATAACGGTGATGCACCGGCTTGGCACACGGATCGGCCATTTCTGCATCATGGAGAGTTCTTTTCTCTCCCTTCTGTTGTCTCGATCACAACAAGTATATCATTGATATGATACTGTCCGTCAGGTACGACACTGACCACGATTCCTTCCACATCCGGCGGAACCATACATTTGTGCACGATCGCATGAGTCTCCGGAACTTCTGCAATGATTGCCCCTCCCTGGAGTGCGTCACCTTCTGCAACCGTCATGTGTGTATCCCACAACTTATCAAGATCCAGAGAATCTACACTGACACCTCTTGTAATAAATGCGCCATTACTTGCCTGTGCAATCTTTTCCAGCGGACGTTCAATTCCGTCGAAAATATTATTGATAATTCCAGGTGCGAGGATAACAGATACTGCATCTCCGGTACCCTCCACAATCTCTCCCGGCTTCAGACCGGAAGTCTCCTCATAGACCTGAATCGTTGTCCTGTCCTTGTCCAGAGAAATAACCTCTCCTACCAGACGTTCTTCTCCTACATAGACCATCTCGGACATCTTAAATCCGGTCCTGCCTTTCAGATAAATGACAGGGCCGTTAATTCCATATATTTTTCCAGTATGTTTAGCGTCCACTGCCCATACCTCCTCCAAATGCGAACTTCTGATATTCTCTCTCCAGCGCGCCCTTAAATGCATAATCTACCAGAATATTTCTCTCTGGAATGACTGCACGGATTCCACCGATAAAGTCTTCTTTGCTGATACTCAGTGTAAATCCTGTCTTCTCCTCCAGATACGCTTTCTTATCTGCGTCTGTCGGATTAACATAAATCGTCATCTCGCCACGGTCAGAATATGCTACCGCTTTTTCAATATATTTTACCAGAAGATCCTGATATTTTTCCGTCTTCATATATGCAGACAGTTTTTCTTCGACTTCTTTAAAAAGCTGCTTTTTCAAACGCTTCTGGCAGCTCCAAGCTCTCGCTTAAGTTCCAGCGCAGCCTTTGAATTCGCCATACCAAGCTGCTGCTTCACGCTGGTCTTTTCAGCCTTGATTCTTGTGTCTGCCTGTATCAGTGCCTCTGCTTTATGTTGCTCAAAGACATGGGTAAGCGCCTTCTTATGCTGTTCCACAATCGCATTCCCTTTGCTTCTTGCCTCCTGCATTGCAGATTCCTGCAGTCTTGTTATCTTCTCATCTACTGTCACACAATCACCTGCTTCCTATAGTTTTAATCCTATAGCCTCATTCACATACGATGTGATAAAGTCTTTTTTACGTCCGGTTCCGTGTCTGTCCGGAATCTCGATCAAAAGCGGCATGGTCCGCTGTAACTTAATCTCGTTGATAAGATCTGGGAACTCCCGTCCGAACCGCTCAGTCAGCAGAATAACACCAACTTCTTTGTCATTCATGGCATTTTCTAATTCTTCACGCAGTTCGTTTCTTTCATGTACAACGACTCCATCTACGCCCGCCAGTCTCAGTCCCGTCAGAGTATCGACATTATCACTGATCAGATACATTTTCATCTTATAATTTACCGAGGATCATGAAGGAGATGATCAGTCCGTACAGACACACACCTTCTGCAAGACCTACGAAGATCAGTGACTTACCAAGTGCGCTGGAGTCCTCGCTGATTGCTCCAAGAGCGGCACTTGCTGCACTTGCTACGGCAATACCGCCACCGACACAGGAAAGACCGGTTGACAGTGCGGCTGCGATATAACCAAATCCAGTTGCATTTGAAGCGGCTGCTGTTGTCTCTGCAGCGTATACCGGATCTCCGGAAAATAACATGATCGCTGCGATGGCAAATGCTCCAAAATAAAAGACAAC
>ENA-OQBJ01000685-OQBJ01000685.1-human-gut-metagenome-genome-assembly--contig:-NODE-685-length-16827-cov-2.401437_pt1 | contig 16827 bp, 22 predicted proteins | sample MGYA00242743_ERZ504545 | MGnify/ENA primary metagenome ERZ504545 (study PRJEB26092, sample SAMD00036252) | human gut metagenome | host: Homo sapiens | study: EMG produced TPA metagenomics assembly of...
CTATACTATAAAAGTTTCTTCTGAATAGTTCCCCCTCATATGAGGGAAAAGAAACGATTTTTCTTCTTTTTCTTGACTCACAGGACCGATGGAAATTAGAATAAAATAAACAGATTTTAAAGAACTGCTGAAGGATGAAAAAAAATGGCTGATATTGAACCGCATATCATTCCGAGTATTTATCTGGCAAATTATCTGAATGATTTTGAAGATGTAATCTTAAATTATGAGGTGCAGAAGACGCAGATCAGAAAAGGCAGTTATCTGACACAATATGGAGTGATCAATAACACTGCTTACTATATCAAAAACGGAATTGTCCATCTTTCACTTGGGCATGAACAGGGGAAGAAGTCTCTGAATATGTTTGGCCCCGGACTATTTTCCCGGTAGGCGTCGAGATTCATGAATTTCGTGTGGAATATGAAATGATCATACAGGCACTGACAGACTGTGAGGTATACAAGATGTCGTATCCCACTTTGAAAAAGATAGCAACAGAAAACGGAACCTTTGCCGGGGAGCTGCTTCGTGAGAATTGTGATTTTATCGGATATATGTTCTTTGACAGTATCAATCAGACATTTGAACCATGTCTGGCTAGAATTTGCGATATCTTATACCTCTATCTTACAAAAGTCCACCCGCTCTCTGCGAAAATCCCGCTGTCGCAGTCAGAACTTGCCAGCATTGCGGGAGCGTCCACTGCCCAGATGGAGCGCTCGATTTCGGATCCTGAAAAAAGAAGGATCTTAGATACCTCCCGAAAACAAATAGAGATACTTGATGAAGAAAAATTACTGGCGCACTGTACGCTTGGAATGAGAAGCAACATTATCTGATTTTCTAATAAAATAGCTATGATTCAAACAATTTGAATCATAGCTATTTTAAAAAAAGATTTGTCAAGAGCGAATGGGATATAATTTTACACCAATCCCCATCTATTCATAATATTTTCCAGTTCCAAGAATGGTACCAAACAACCCGAATACCCAAATCAAAGTAACCGCTTTTTGAGACGATTCCCACAAGCCTGCCGTAACCAGGAGAAAGCTGACAACAGGAAATAGGATCATGGATCCCAGCATCCAGTATCGGCAGCATTTTACAATATACGGCCAGTTACTGTTGTGAATCCGAATAAACGGAATATTCATTCGGAAGACCCCGTCGGACACATAATGAAGTTCATTTTCATCATAATAAGTCGGAAGCTGTTCTTTTGCAAATAAGCAGAACCCTGCACCAAATAAGGCAAATAAAGCTTCTAAAACAAAGATGTCCTTCTGGATCAGATTTACATCCTGCCATATTAAAATTCCGAATTCCAATATGCTGAATCCCAGGACAAACAAATACCACATTTTGTGAAAACCAGAATGTACGTGTTTTTGATTGTCTGACAAATGAATGGTTTTTCCCAGCAGTTCATCCATCTCCTGCGGCTCAAGTGCGGCATGAATCCGCTCACCTTTTAGCAGCTCTGCGACTGTTACTCCCAGGATATCTGCCAGAGGTTCCAATAAGGCGATATCTGGGAGACTCAGTCCACGTTCCCATTTTGATATCGCCTTATCAGAAAGAAACAGTTTTTCTGCCAGTTCCTTCTGTGTGTAACCTTTTTCTTTCCTCAGCGCTGCTACGAATCCCCCAAACTTTTGATTGTCAATTTCATACATGAAAAACATCACTCCTTATTGTTTTGATATTTTCAGTATAAAGAATCCCTGAATTTTTGGCAATCGACTGTCGGTAGAATCGCATATTTCTGCTGTTTAAAACATACTGTCCCTTAAAATATCATGATCTCTCAGCAGTTTTTCAATCACAGTTCCTTTTACGATCCGTATCAATGGCTTTTTCAATGCATTGAGCGGTCCCGGCAGTTCAATCTCCAGCGGAGATCTTCCGTCCATCAATTTAACGGAACTGTCTAAAAGTTCTCGTACATCATACACACTGCCCCACACTTCCGGTACCCCGCGGTCTACACCGAGCAGTCCATAGACAGCTTCCATTGCTGTACGGACAGAATATTCTGTCGTAAATACGGTATCTCTCGGCGTATCTGCAAACTGTCCGAGAAATGCGAAATTGATGCAGCCATCCGGAATGACATCCGGCCGGTCTCCTTTTGTTCTCGGCATAAAGAATGCTGTAATATAAGGCATCATCGTCGGTACACAAAGTGCACTGTTTTTTGCGAGTTCCGGAATCTCATCTGTCGGCACGCCGATGTGATACAGCCATTCTGCCGTAATCTCCTCTCCGGTACAGTCTTTCATCGGTTTTTTGATATAATCTCCAGGAACATCCGTGAAAAGTCCGTAAACCCAGACGCATACTTTTTCCGGATCCTGCTGTTTGAACTGTCCCTGACGGTTGATCGTCCAGCTCATCAGCCACTTGGAGTCTTTACAGCTTACAATTCCTCCGGTCACAACGTTTCCACTGCGTGGATCCCGTTTGCAGATATTTGTAATATAAGGAATAATCTTATCATCCAGCGTTGTGATCGTAGCAGATTCCCAGTTAGTCTTTGAAATATCAGAACAGAACTTCTCCGGATGTCCAAAGGCCGGATCCTGTCTGGCAATATTTTTCCAGAGTGACCAGCAGCCGCTTGTACGGACTTCTGCATCTCCGTTCGGTGCGTGATGATGATCTCCGTAGACAGTTCCTTCTGTACAGCTTCCGTTTGTCACAAATACCAGATCTTTCTCAGTCAGAAGGATTCCTTTCTCCACACCATTGACTTTGCATTCAATGGCCGAAGCTACCTTCTTTCCGTCTTTTCTCTCAAATACGACGTTCGTTACTTCGGTATGAAACTGAAAATCAACACCTGCTGCTTCCAGATATTTCTGCATAGGAAGAATCAGAGATTCATATTGATTGTATCTTGTGAATTTCAAAGCGCTGAAATCCGGCAGTCCTGCAATATGATGAATGAATCTCTGGAAATACAGCTTCATCTCCAGTGCACTGTGCCAGTTTTTCAAAAGCAAACATCGTTCTCCAGTAAAGCCAGAATGTAGAGTCAAAGACTTCTTCATCAAAAACATCCTCGATCGTCTTATCATACAGATCTTCATCCGGAGTCAGGAACAGCTTCATGATCTCCATGCAGCCCTTCTGGCTTAAATTAAATTTGCCGTCTGTATGGGCATCTTCTCCGCGATTGACAGTTGCCCGGCAAAGAGAGTAATTCGGATCGTGCTTGTTCAGCCAGTAAAACTCATCCAGAACGGATGCATTCGGCACTTCCAACGACGGGATACTGCGGAACAGATCCCACAGACATTCGAAATGATTTTCCATCTCACGTCCTCCGCGCATCACGTAACCTCTGGTCGGATCGAAGATACCGTCACATGCGCCTCCTGCAATATCCATTGCTTCCAGGATATGGATATGATCTCCCGGCATTTGTCCGTCTCTTACCAGGAAGCAGGCAGCTGCAAGAGAGGCGAGCCCGCTTCCTACGATATAAGCACTCTTCTCTTCCACCCCCTCCGGTTTTTCCGGTCTGGCAAATGCTTCATAATTTCCATTTGAATAATAGATTCCTTTTTTATTTTTCACCTGTTTTCCGCGTTCTGTGTTCCGGTAATCCTGATACCGGGCATCCATCTGTGCCTTCTTTTGCTTTTTCTGAGATTTTTTCTTCATATATGTGGCAGCTCCTGCACCTGCAGCGATCGCAGCAATTCCAATCCCAACGTGTTTTTTTGCCATAGTAATGACCACCTTTCCAGAAATGTCGTCCGATTCAGATCGGATATCTTTGTTTCTGTCCATATACTATGATTTTTATTCATGAAATTCAATTTACAAATCAGGACGTTTGATAAAATTTTTATCACGGATCGGTTTTTGATAAAAAATTCTGGACGGAATTCGTAATAACTGCCATGTAGCGTCAGCGCCATATTGTCTACAATTTCACTGTAGTCCTCCTTCATGCCCTGTTTGATCCAGTCCAGCATGATTCCCACAAAACTATATTTGTAAAAATTTGCGATAAATTCTTTCTGTTCCTCCCGAATCTGCATTCCGGCTGTTTTCTCTTCCACAACTGCTTTCAGCAGATCATAGGTCAGATGAAACAGATAATTTTCAATCTGTTCCCTGCTGACAGAATGGTATGCATTGAGAATAAACGGCTTGTTTTCCAAAACTGCTTCAAAAATCTGCAGGATGCCTTCCTGCCATGTATCATAGGTCTTTTTCCCCTGCAGCGCTCTTTTTGCATCCTCCAGACAGGACCATTCAACCAGATCGTAAATATCTTTAAAGTGATAATAAAAAGCCATCCTGCTGATTCCGCAATCCGATGTGATATCAGAAATCGTAATCTTGTCCAGAGGTTTTTGAAGCATTACTTTCTTTAAAGATGCTTCCAGGGCCTGTTTCGTTGTGTTGGACATGAAATCCCTCCTTATCATGCGTTCCTTCCAATAGCATACAGGATAAACATGAACTTTACGTGAATTTTTTTCAATTATTTTCCCGAAAACTCTGTACAGTCAGATTCCGGTATGCTATACTCTACCTCGCATTTATCAAATCAGAGGTGCATTTTGCCCTCTGGACTGGTTCGTGAACTTCCCAGTATAAAAAACCAAGTATCTCGTAAGGTGGTCTTTGCCACGGAATAAAAAAGTAAAGGAGATTGGAGAATGAATGCAAAAAAAGTCATCATTGACTGCGATCCCGGGATCGATGACGCACTCGCCCTGATGCTGGCGCTGCGATCACCGGAACTTGAGATTTTAGGGATCACAGTTGTCTCTGGAAATGTACCGGCAAAAAAAGGCGCGTCAAATGCGCAAAAAGTTCTGCACTGGATGAACCGACCGGACATTCCTGTTTATCTTGGAGAAGAACTGCCGCTTGTCCGTCCTTATGTGGATGCTATGGATACCCACGGAGAAGACGGTCTCGGCGAATCTCATTACCCCGAAATCACAAATGGAACAATCAATACGGATGGTGTGGGCTTTCTTGCCCGTACACTGCATGAAGCTGCCCAAAAGGAGGAGCCGGTTTCGATCATTGCTCTGGGACCTCTGACAAACCTGGCCAGACTGGTTCAAAATGATCCTGAAAGTCTTGCCGGTCTTGGAGAACTGATCAGTATGGGTGCAGCTGCCAGAGCCATGGAAACTGCTCTCCGGTGGCAGAGTACAACTACTGGTGTGATCCGCATGCCGCAGAAATTGTATATCGTGCATTTGAAGAACTGCCTGTTTTACAGGACAAACAGATTCACATGGTGGGACTGGATGTGACAAGAAAAATCGTCCTGACTCCTGACATTTTAGAATACATGTGTTGTGTGAATCCGCAGATGGGGGAACGTATCCGAAATATTACCCGGTTCTATTTTGATTTTCACTGGAAACAGGAAGGAATCATCGGCTGTGTCATCAATGATCCGCTTGCAGTCGCTTACTTTATCGACCGTACTCTCTGCAGCGGAATGGAAGCCTGTACGAGAATTGCAACGGAAGGTCTGTGCATCGGACAGAGCGTTGTAGACAGATTTGACTTCTGGAAAGGACACAAAAACAGCTATATTCTGACCAGGACATCTCCATTGTCATTTATGCAGATGTTTTTTGACAGAGTTCTTGGTGTACCAGACAAAACAAGCCTGCCCATGCTGGAACAGATCATGAAAGGAGACGTATTATGAGAAAATTTTCAACCAATAAACTTTGTATCCTCGCCCTTTGTTCGGTGATCAACCTGATCGGAGGTCAGATCGCACTGCTGCTTCGCTTTCCGATTTATCTGGATTCTTTTGGAACGGTGTTTGCGGCCGCTGTGATGGGGCCTTTTTATGGAATGATTCCCGGAATCGTCAGTAATCTGATCGGAGGCGTGACAACCGATATTTACGCGCTTTATTACCTTCCGGTCCAGATGATCACCGGATGTATGGCCGGTTTTGTTTCCGGAAATGCCGCCTCATGACGGAAAAGATCTGGGAAAAATCCTGTTTGGAGCCGGAATGATCAGTATTCCGGGAACGCTGGTCAGCTCTTCGATTACTGCGATCGTATTCGGTGGAATCACCTCGTCCGGATCGACACTTCTGGTGCAGCTGTTCCATCATCTTGGTCTGGGGCTGACTGCAAGTGTATGCATGGTTCAGGGATTGACCGACTATGCAGACAGAGCGATCGTTCTGGCACTGACAGCCGTACTTCTGGCACTGCTTCCTTCTTCCGTTAAAGCAGCAGTAAATAAGTAAGGAGAATATTCATGGAAAGATACAATAAGATTACAAATAAAAATCCGCGGGAAATCGTGCTGTTAAAAGGCAGACCCTGTGCCTGGGGAAAATGCCGTTTCTGTGATTATATTGAGGATAATTCACGGGATGTTCAGGAAATGAACGCTCTGAATCAGGAAGTCCTCTCCCATGTCACCGGAGAACTCGGTGTATTGGAAGTCATCAATCGGAAGCTGTTTTGAGCTTCCCGAAGAGACTCTGAAAATGATCAAAGAAATTATTGCGGAAAAGCAGATCCACTGTCTGTTTTTTGAATCCCACTGGATGTACCGGAAACATCTGCAGAAAATGCGGGATTATATGGAATTCCCATTACTTTTAAAATTGGTGTGGAAACATTTGATAAAACCTTCCGGGAGGAGTATTTAAATAAGCATGCAGATTTTGACTCTCCGGAAGAAGTCCGCAAATACTTTGACTCACCCTGCCTGATGGTCGCATCAAAGGCCAGACAAAAGAAATGATCGATTATGATATCCGGATGTTAAAGACACATTTTGAATTGGGAACTGTCAATGTGTTTACGAACAACAGCACGGACGTCAAACGGGATCAGGAACTGGTTGACTGGTTTATGCAAAAATATGCCGACCTTCTGGAAGATCCGTCTGTGGAAGTCCTGTATGAAAAAACCGATTTCGGTGTGGGGGATTGATTTGCTTTTGTTTTCCTGTTACTTTGCATTCCACTGTCCGATCACTTCATTGACAGTTGAAACGGTTACAAACACGTCCTTTTTTGTGGTGTGCAGATAGTTGAGAAGCAGCCGGTACTCCTGCTGTGCAAGAATCGTCACAAGTTCTGTACGGTGTTTTTCATCATAGGCGCCCTGGGCGACATAGAGGGTGGCACCGCGTTTCAGATCATGGATGATATAATTCTGAATTTCCTTATAATCATCAGAAATGATGCACACCCGTTTTCGCTTATTAAATCCATCAATAAAATAATCCACAGCCATACCGTTTGCATACGTTCCAAGCAGACTGACAATGAGTGTCGGTACGTCATACACCAGGATAGATGTCATTGCTGTTACAAATCCGGACAGCATGACAGCTTTTCCAAGTTCCATGTGTGCAAATTTATTGAGAATTTTTGCCACAATATCTAACCCGCCGGAAGAGGCATTGACATGAAACAACATGGCCTGTCCAAGCGCTACGATCAGAGTATACGTAACAAGATCAAATACCTGATTGCCTGTAACGGATTCTGTGACCGGAATCAATCGTTCAAAGATCCAGAGAAAGATTGGAAGCAGGATCGAAGTGTAAATTGTCTTCGCCCCAAAATCCTTCCCAATCAGCAAAAATCCGATCACAAGCAAAATGGCATTTAGAAAGAACGTAAGGATCGACATGGAAATCCCGGTGAGCTGGGAAAATACCAGCGCCAGACCGGAAATACTTCCCATGACGATTTTACTGGGAACCATAAAAAAATAAACGGCTGCCGATACAATCAGCATGGCAAATGTGATCACTGCAAATTCCCGGACTGTGTTTTTTAATTTCATGCTGTTACATCTCCTGCGTAAAAAATATTATAATTTCGTAAAACTCCACAAATTCTCAATCTGTGGTTCCAGTGTCGCATAATCCCAGGTACGGCTGCTTCGTTCTTTACTGTTTGGATCATGCACCTGAATCTTACCGTCTGCCATGCCTGTCAGCACGATAAAATGTCCGTCTGTTGTGAAATCGCCCTGCTTCATACTGCAGATGATCGGATGTCCTGCATTCAATTCTTCTGTGACAGAGCTTTCTGACAATGCAATCTCTGTTCCTGCTACTCTAAAATTCAAAGCGGCTTCCGTCATCAGACTCCAGCTGCTTCCGGAGCCTGCCACATAATATCCGTTGCGCCTGCATAGGATGCGATCTTATACGGGGTAATACTGTTATCTCCGGTGAGTCCTGCAGCTACCATAGCAAGCGCTGTCGGACCACATCCACTGTTCGCTATGATTCCATCTCCATAATGAATATACCCCCACCGTTCATCCCACTGGATCAAGAGCGGAATCTCACCTTCTTTTACTTCTCCGATGGATTCAGCAGGTGCCTCATCTTTCTTCTCCGGATAATCTGCCACGAAATCTGTTGTCTCTGCATTTTTTGCCAGAAGCTCCAGCATACTCACCGGATAATTGCGGGAATCTGCAAGAATCTTTTGTACTTTTTTATCTTCTTTTGCACGATCAGAGAGTGTCTGCTGAAATTCTGCTGATAAGGTGCCGTCACTGCATACGAAATCATAGACCGGAGTCTGCGTATTTTCCGCTTCAGTTTGATCTTCCTTTTGAGCCGTATTATCAGTCTGCGTCTTTGTCTGCTTTTTTTTTCTGCGAATCTTCTTTTGACAGCTGTCCTGCGATCCACCGTCCTGCAAGTGCCAGCAAAGCGAGCAAAATCAGGATACAGATCGTTCGTTCTACCAGAACGACCTTTTTTCTGTCAAATCTTCTTTTTCTTCTTTGGTATGCCATAGTTCAACCTCCGGTAACAGAATACCACATTCCTACAATGCTTTCCATACCTGAATTAATTCTTCTTTCATTTCCTTCGGTGTAATCTGCTTCTCAATCCCATTTAAAATCCTGCCGCTGTTGACTTCTGCCACCTCGATCTTGCCATAATCCATCCAGACAAAACAGGCAAAACAAAGGATGGAAAGTCCCAGACGAAACAAAAAAGAGTGATCCTCTGCTGCATCGTCCTCTGTGACAGAAGTTGTAAGATTTCCATATCTCGGATGAATCACAGGCGTGCTTCTGCCTGTCTCATGATAAAGTCTGCGTGTCTGTCTGAGCAGTTCTCTTCGGCGTGCTTCTGATTCGTTCATAAAGGTTCCTCCTGTAAAAAAGACATATGACGGGCTTCTTACCCCCATCATATGTCTTTTTTTTTAAGAACTAGAACTTATCTGTCTGCCAGTTCTTTTACGATATCTTCCCATGTGACACCGCGTTCCACCATGAGTACCATGGCATGATACAGAAAATCAGAAATCTCATATTTGATCTCTTCCGGGTTCGGATTCTTGGCAGCGATCACGATCTCTGTTGCTTCTTCTCCCACCTTTTTCAGAATCTTGTCAATCCCCTTATCAAACAGATAGTTGGTATAAGATCCTTCCTTCGGATGCTGCTTTCTGTCTGCAATCGTTGCATATACAGATTCAAAAACCTGAAGCGGATTTTTAGAATCGTACTCATTTCCTACAATCTGCCGATAAAAGCAAGTATGATTTCCGGTATGGCAGGCCGCTCCGATCTGCTCTACCTTGGCCAGCAACGTATCGTTGTCACAGTCGGCTGACAGCGCCTTTACATACTGATAATGTCCGGAGGTTTCTCCTTTTACCCAGCGGCACTGTCTGCTTCTGCTGTAATAGGTCATTTTTCCAGATTTGAGTGTATGCTCAAATGCTTCTTCATTCATGTAGGCCATCATCAGAACCTCGTTGGTCTTATAATCCTGTACAACAACTGGAAGAAGTCCGTCCGTATTCAGCGTGAAATCAGAAAAACTCATCGTACTTTCCAGAGAAGTCATCTGAATTCCTTCAGAAATGCAATGATTTTTGAATGCATCGATATCAAGTGCAGGTTCGCTGATCAGCATACCGGAAACGCCCTTGACACCCTTGCATTTTAAGATTTTTAAAATCTCTTCCTGTTCCATTGTATCAGTCAGAACAACGCACGGAATCTCTGTGATATTCATCACAGAAAGCAGATCCAGGCGATGCATGAAAATAATCTCGGAACTGAATTTGTCGATCAGATGCTGCTGTTTGAACAAGGCATCAAAATCATTTAAAGATACTGCGATCCGTTCTTTTCCAAATCGTTTGGATACTTCTTCGATCAGTTCAAACGACAGCGGTTTAGAAAAATTCAGGATTGCCCGTTTTGCACCGGTGTACAGAATCTTTTTCACGTCTTCCTGTCTGCGTACATTTCCGCCTGCAACCATTGGAATACTGATGGCACGGTTTACTTTTTTCATCAGATCGATCGCTTCATCATGCTCGTCATCCGTATTGGACAGATCGAATACGATCAGCTCATCTGCCCCTTTGTCACAGTACTGCTTTGCAAGCCCGATCACATCGTCTGAGACGACTTCTTTATCATCAAACCATTTTATTGCTTTTCCCTTGTAAATAAAGATACAGGGGATCAATCTTTTATAACTCATCGTTTTGTTCTCCTTTATAAGCTGCCTTTCGTAGACCATACCCCGTTCATACGTGGTTCCTCCATGGTTGCCATATCCAGAGCCTTTCCAAATGCCTTGAACAAGGCTTCTGCCATATGGTGATTGTTCCCTCCGTCTACGATCTTTAAATGCAGGTTCATCGCTGCGCTGTAAGAGACTGCATAAAAGAATTCACGGATCATTTCTGTATCCAGAGTTCCCAGTTTTTCCACTGTAAACTCTGCCTGATAATTCAGGTAAGGGCGACCGGATAAGTCTACTGCACACATGGCGAGTGTCTCGTCCATCGGAAGCAGAAAGCTTCCGTAACGCTTGATTCCTTTCTTTTCTCCCAGTGCTGCTGCGATTGCCTGCCCCAATACAATGCCGGTATCCTCGATCGTATGATGGGAATCCACCTCCAGATCTCCTGTTACGTGCACCTTCAGATCAAACAGACCATGTCTGGCAAATCCATTCAGCATATGATCAAAAAACGGAATTCCGGTTGCAATCTCATTTTCCCCGGTTCCATCCAGATTGATCGTCAGAGAAATGTCCGTCTCTTTTGTTTTTCGTTCGATTGTTGCTGCGCGCTGCTTCATTTTTAATCCCTCTTTTCAAAGCGGACATGGATGGAGTTTGCATGTGCCGTGAGCTGTTCTGCTTTTGCAAACTGCTCGATGTCCTGATGTACGGCTTCCAGTGCTTCTTTTGAGTAAGAAATAATGCTGGATTTTTTCAAAAAGTCATCTACAGACAACGGAGAGAAGAATTTGGCAGTCCCGTTTGTCGGAAGGACATGATTTGGTCCTGCAAAATAATCTCCAAGAGGCTCACTGCTGTATTCTCCGATAAAGATGGCACCCGTATTGCGAATCTTGGTCATCACGGTAAATGCATCTTTTGTCACGATTTCCAGATGCTCAGATGCGATTTCGTTTGCAGCGTCGATCGCGTCATCCAGCGTCTCGGCGATCAGAATATGCCCATAGTTATCCAGAGATTTCTGAATGATCTCGCCTCTGGAGAGCTCTTTTACAAATCCGTCCACTTCCCGGGATACTTCTTCTGCCAGTTCTTCACTGGTCGTCACAAGAATTGCAGATGCCAGCTCATCATGTTCTGCCTGGGACAGAAGATCCGCTGCCACGTAACGTGGATTGCAGTCTCATCTGCAAGAACAAGGATCTCACTCGGTCCTGCGATCGAATCAATGCTGACATGACCGTACACTGCTTTTTTGGCAAGTGCTACATAGATATTGCCCGGTCCCACGATCTTATCCACTTTCGGGATGCTCTCGGTTCCATAAGCAAGTGCTGCGATTGCCTGTGCACCGCCCACTTTATAGACTGCATCCACACCCGCTTCCTTTGCCGCAACCAGCGTTGCCGGATTGACTTTACCGTCTTTTCCCGGCGGCGTGACCATAATGATCTCATCCACACCAGCACTTTTGCGGGAACGATATTCATCAGAACAGAAGACGGATAAACAGCCTTTCCTCCCGGTACATACACACCAACCTTTGAAGCGGCGTCACTTTCTGTCCCAGGATCGTACCGTCCGGTTTGCTGTCAAACCAACTGTACTGCATCTGTTTTGCATGATAGGATTCGATATTTTTCAGTGATTTTCGGATGACATTCAGAAGAGAGGAATCCACCTGGGAATAGGCTTTTTGAATCTCTTCTTCTGTTACCTGAATATTACCCGCATTAAGTGCTGCACCGTCAAATTTTTCCGTATAAGCGAACACGGCTTCGTCACGTCTGTTTTTTACTTCATCCAGAATCTCGCGGACACTTGCTTCATACGTTCCATAACTGTTGGGACTTCTTTTGAGCAGATCTTCGAGCAGATTTTTTCTGGTTGTTTCATCTAATCGTTCAATTCTCATACTGTTTCCCCCTCCAAAAGATTTCGGATCCTTCCAATCAGATCACGGATCCGGTCATTCTCCATCCGCATGCTGACTGGATTTACGATCATGCGCGCAGAAAGCGGACACACTTCTTCAAGCACCGTCAGTCCGTTTTCCTTTAAGGTGGATCCCGTCTCCACAATATCAACGATCACTTCAGAAAGCCCGACGATCGGTGCCAGCTCAATGGAGCCGTTCATCTTGATGATCTCTACGGTCTGATGCTTCTTATTATAAAAATAGTCCTTTGCGATCTTTGGGTATTTGGTTGCCACGCGGATCACCTCACGATGCTCCAAAAGCTCTTTGGCATCCTGTGGCCCGCATACACACATTCTGCAGGAGCCGAATCCAAGATCCAGTACCTCATGTACGTTGCGTCCTTCTTCCACGATCGTATCTTTGCCGACAACTCCGATATCTGCTGCTCCATATTCGACATAAGTCGGAACATCCGGCCCTTTTGCGAGGAAAAACTTTAATTTTAATTCTTCATTGACAAACACCAGTTTTCTGGAATCCTTCTCTTTCATTTCTTCACAGGTGATTCCAAGCTGTTCCAGCATCTCCAGTGTTTTACTTGCCAGGCGTCCCTTGGTCAGGGCAAAGGTTAAATATTTCATCTGTTCTCCCTCGCTTTCGCTTTTTTTCTGGCATTTACCTTCTTTTCTTCTCCGGTAGAGAGGTTTACCATGTCAATCGTCAGATTCTCGTTCAAATACAGCATGCTGACCGCATGTGTCCGTTTTCCGTAAGCGATAAAGGTCTCTTTTGAATCTTCCTCAGTCCGTTTCAAAAGTTCCATGTATTTTCCTTTTTCACGGAAATCTTTTGCCAGTGCAATGGCCCATTTTTCTGTGGCATCGGTATAGACGATGAGATTGTTGTGACCGGTCTCCACAGTGATCTTCTGTCTGGACAGAGCGTTTTGCAGCTCATCAATGATAATGGCAAATCCGATCGACGGCGTCTGCTTTCCAAACTTTTCCAGAAGATGGTCATAACGTCCGCCTGTCACAATGGCATCACCGGTTCCGTAAGTATAGGCCCGAAATACAATCCCGGTATAGTATCCATAATGACCGCTCATACTCAGATCAAAGGTCACATAATCATCAGCCCCATACAATGCAAGCAGTTTATAAATCTTCAAAAGCCGTCCCACCGCTTGTTTTGCCTGATCGGTAGGTGCATGCTCAACGGCCTTTTTCAGCACATCCACATCTCCTGCGAACTCCGGAAGCAGACGGAACGTCTCTTTTAATTCCGGGGAGGCATCCGCCTGCTCTAAGAGTTCCTCGACTCCAAAGAAATTCCGGTTTGCGATCAGATTATAGATTTCTTCCTGCTGCTCTTTTGAAAGTCCTGTAGCTTCCATGAGGCTCTGCAGGAAATCCACATGCCCGATATTCACCTGAAATTCTTTGAGTCCTACTTTTTTCAGACCATCTACGACCATGGCGATCATCTCGGCATCTGCTTCCACAGAATCGATTCCGATCAGCTCAGCACCAAGCTGTGTACTCTCTTTTAAGCGTCCCTGATAACTGCTGTGATTGATAAAGGTACTTCCCACATAACAAAGACGGATCGGAAAGTCTTCGGTCTCAAACAGGGTTGCTGCCGCTCTTGCGATCGAAGGAGTGATATCCGGCCGAAGTGCCAGTGTATCCCCCTCCCGGTCAAAAAACTTATACAGCTCTCTGGATGAAATCGTTCCGATCTCTTTGCGGAACACATCAAAATATTCAAAAGTCGGAGTCTGAATATCCTGATATCCGTAAAGATGCAGCACCTGATGAAGTTTATCCTGTACTGCCAGCTTTGCTCTGCATTCATTACTGTAAATATCTCGAACTCCTTCGGGAGTATGTAACTTTTGTTCCATAATTCATAACACCCTTTCACTTTACTATGCTAATACATTAAATCATTCTGTAATTATACGAACTTTCATTTCTTCTGTCAATCCCTGTCATCCAAATCTTTTTGAATATAATCCAGATACGGGACAAAACAATGATTTTTCAAAGCCATAAAATATTCCGGGGAAAGTTCTTCAAACCGGATACTTTTGCGCCCGCCGGACTGTGCCCGTTTCCAGAATTTCAAAAGTTCTTCAAATCTCATGTAATACAACGTTTCTTTCTGACTGTAATAAATAATCAGAAAAGAAATCCCCTGCTGTTTTTCATACTTCTCCATAAAAGAAACCTGATGCTCGTGAACATTCTGAAGCGGAAATGTATCTGCGGCACACTCTTTTGCGTCAAAACAAATGGGAATTCCCTGAACAGCTCCGATATAATCCACGGTGCTGACCTTGTCAAAATAGGCAAGTGTGATATGACGCCGTTCCTTGTCAATCCGAACCGGAGTGATCGGGGTCGGCACCTTCTGGATCAGCGCCAGTCCCATTTCTTCATACCGGGTATTTGTGTAATTGATCATATCTTCCAGGGTAGAACCACGAAGTCCCCTTGAATTCCAGGTTCCCATTACAACACCCCTTTTTCGGCTGCAATCCTGTAAAACTGTTTCGGAAGCGGCGCTGTAAACTCTTTCTTGGATACGTTGCATAAGGTTTGCGTACATACCGGAAACTGCAGTCTGGCAGCATGAAGAAGCTGTGACTGCAAGTGATATTTCTGCTCGTATTCCCGGTTGATCTGCGATGCTCCGTATTTGTGGTCTCCAATCAGCGGATGTCCGACCGAAGCCAGATGGGCACGGATCTGGTGGGTCTTTCCGGTGATCAGATGCACTTCTAAAAGCGTTACACCGTCATGGGACTTTATCGGACGGTATTCGGTGATGATCCGTGCACTTCCAGGTCTTTCCTGAAACAGTATTTCTACTTTGTTGGTGCGCTCGTCCTTAAAAAGCCATCCTTCTACCCGGCTCGGTTTTTCGATGATTCCCGCTGTCAGGCAGAGATAATATTTTCCAATGGTGCGATCATGAAACATCTGGCTGAGTGACTGCAGTCCTGCCATGCTTTTCCCTGCCGCTACAATTCCGCTTGTATTGCGGTCCAGACGGTTGCAGATGGAAGGTCTGAATGTCCGGAGATCCTCCTCTGTCAGTGCATGGCTCTGGATCAGATAAGAAATCAGATGCTCCACCAAAGACTCGTCTGACCTTGCTGCTTTCTGGGAGAGCATCCCCACAGGCTTATTGATCAGAATAATATCCGCATCCTCATAGAGAATGTCCAGACTGACATTTGTATAGCCGGAAAACGCTTCCGAAAATTTTTGGATCGTTTCATCTGATAAAAATAATTTTACACAGTCGCCCTTTGCCAGCTTTTCATTGCCGGACGCCTTTTTCCCGTTCAGCGTAATATTTTTTTTCCGGAGCATTTTGTACAAAAAACTCTTCGGGGCTTTATTTAAGTATTTGCAAAGCAGCTTGTCAAACCGCTGCCCGGCTTCCTGTTCTGTAATCTTGATTTCCTGCATGTTTTGTAACTCCTCATTACATGGAGAGGTTTAAAAGAAGCTGTCTGGTCTGCGCTTCTTCCTCTCCGTTTATTTTGGCATTTTCTACCATGGCGATCGATTCCAGTCCTTCGATCCTGGAGAGAAAAAACCTTATAATCCTGATAAAATTTCACAGTGGAATACGAAAGACGATTCTGCGTCATCATATCCCTGATATGTTTGGAAAGGACGTTTAAATCGACCTTTTTGCTGTCTGTGTATCCAAATACCGTTCCGTTGGAGATCACCACACACTCCACCGGCATGATTTTTTCACGGGTTGTCAGGACAAGATCGTATACTCTGGTCGTATGCGGTGCTTTTGTATCAACCTCATGAACCAGCTTCTGATCTACAGAAGCATAAGGAAACCTGGTGATAACTCCCACCAGCGCTTTTGCGGCAGGAAGACAGCCAAGAATTGCCACCACTGTCAGAAGATTGCTTCTTGTTTTTGTCTGTACGTAGCCCAGTGTAAAAATGGCAGCTACGAGCAGAAAATAAATCACAGTCCGGATGATTTCTACTTTTTTCTTATAATCCAGATAACCTGGAGTTCCTTTTTCGATTCGCTTCATTTGTTCTTCTCTCCTACTTTTTTCCAATGGTCTGTACGTTTAAAATCCAACTGACCGGAACGATCCTGACCAGTATGTACAGTGCCCTCATCCAGAACCCGAAGATTGAGACTGCTTTTTTTCGTCTCGCATCCAGAAGTGCCTGTTTTACTACGTTTGGAGCCTTTGCCATTGTCATTTTTTTGAGCGGATTTTCAGGTTGCCCGCACCGCTCAATTCTGTGTCCACAGGTCCCGGACAGACTGCAGTGACATAGATTCCTTTTTCTTCCACTCTGCGCCAAGAGCTCTGGAAAAGCTGATACATAAGATTTGGTGGCTGC
>ENA-OQBJ01000686-OQBJ01000686.1-human-gut-metagenome-genome-assembly--contig:-NODE-686-length-16818-cov-4.638248_pt1 | contig 16818 bp, 19 predicted proteins | sample MGYA00242743_ERZ504545 | MGnify/ENA primary metagenome ERZ504545 (study PRJEB26092, sample SAMD00036252) | human gut metagenome | host: Homo sapiens | study: EMG produced TPA metagenomics assembly of...
CGTCCTGCTTTCCAATTGCGATTCTTTGTTTGGCGACTGAAAATCGTACACAGGACGCGGGCCATGCCCGCTTCAACATCTCAACGAAGAACAAAACCGAAAGTGCGCAGGAATTCGGACGTTATCTGGAAACGTAATGGCGTTACCTAACGCAGTGTCAAAGAATAAGTAAAGCCGAAGCGATTTTTAGGAATATTCCCGTTTCGCTTCGGCAAACTTACGATGAACTGGCCTTTTTCGTGTTGCTTCGTGTTGCTTTCTTTGCGCTTTTCAGCTTGGAATACGGCACGGCTTCGGCTCAGTTCGGCTGAGATTCAGGATTCAGCGCAGCACGCCTTCGATGAGCATGGTAATCAGGTCGGTGTAGCGCACGCCGGTGGCCTCCCATGCCTTGGGGTACATGGAGATGGACGTGAAGCCCGGCATGGTGTTGATTTCGTTGACCATCACCTTGCCGTCCTTGGTCACGAAGGTGTCCACGCGGCTCAGACCGGCACCGTCCACGGCGACGAACGCCTTCTTGGCGGTTTCGCGTACGAGGTTCAGCGTCTCTTCCGGCAGGTTGGCGGGCACTTCCACGTGGCTTGCGGCGGCGTCCATGTACTTGCTGTCGAAGTCGTAGAACTGGTCATCGCCTTCGGCGCGCTTGTCGAGCACGATTTCGCCCGGCCAGCTGGCCTGCGGCGCTTCGCCGGCCTTCGGGCACAATACCGCGCATTCGATTTCGCGCGCGTCGATGCCCTGTTCCACGAGGATGCGCCAATCGTGGTGGGACGCCTCGTACACGGCGGCCGCGAGTTCGGCCGCATCGCCCTCATGCTCCACCTTGGTCACGCCGAAGCTGGAGCCGGCGCGGGACGCTTGACGAACAGCGGATACTGCAAGCCGCTTCGCTAACCTGCGCCATGATCGCATCGGCGTTGGCCTTGAATTCGGAAGCCTTGTCGAAGGAACGCGCGTCGAGCGTGATGCCGGGCGCGACGGGAATGCCGGCGGCCGCAAGCAGCACCTTCGTGTAATGCTTGTCCATGCAGGCCGCGGAGGCGAGCACGCCGCACCCCACGTACGGCACGCCCATCATTTCGAACAGACCCTGGATGGTGCCGTCCTCGCCGTACGGCCCGTGCAGCACGGGGAACACCGCGTCCACATGGCCAAACGGGGTCAGCGTACCGTCATCCTCGCGGGCGAAGAAGCCGTCCTGTCCGAGAGCCACTTCAAGCACCACGTCCTTGGCGCCTGGGGTTTTCTCCACGGTCGGCAGGCCTTCGTCCAGGCTCCATCCGAGCGGATTCTCACCGTTGACGATCCACTTGCCGTCCTTGGTGATGCCCACCGGAATGGCTTCGAACTTGTCCGTGTCCAGCGCGCGCAGCGCACTCGCAGCGGAGATGCAGGAGATCGAATGCTCGTCGGCCTTGCCGCCGTACATCACCACAATGCGCTTTTTTGCCATATCTATAGCCTTTATTCCTTAACTCTTATGACTTTTCAGGATTTTTGCCAAGCATCCAGCATACAAGCCGGCTGCTACTCCTCGGTGATGCCTTCGCCGAACAGTTCGGACAGCATCTGCGCGCAGGAGATGCCGTCGTCCAGCACGTGGCTCATGGCCGTGGCGAGCGGGGTCGGCACACCGTACTGCTTGCCCAACGCCACCACCGCGTCGGTGGTCGGCACGCCTTCGGCCACGCCGTTGCTCACCTTGGTGGCCTCTTCCACGCTCAGGCCCTTGCCAAGGTTGGAGCCGAACGTGTAGTTGCGGCTCAGCGGGGAACCGCAGGTGGCGATGAGGTCGCCCACGCCGGCAAGTCCGGCGAAGGTCTTCGGATCGGCTCCGGCCGCCTCGCCCAGCGCGGTCAGTTCGGCAAGGCCGCGGGTTTCGATCATGGCCGCGGTGTTCTCGCCGTAGCCTGCGCCACGGGCCATGCCCACGGCGAGCGCCACCACATTCTTCAGCGATCCGCACATTTCCAAGCCGATCACGTCGCGCGTCACGAACGCACGGAAGTAGTCGGTGGTGCAGGCGGTGGCGATGGTACGCGCGTTGTCGATGTCCGCGCAGGCGACCACGGTCGCGGCCGGCTCGCGGTCGGCGATCTGCTTGCTCAGGTTCGGTCCGGAAATGGCGGCGAAGCGTTCCGCCGGAAGGTCGAGCGTTTCCATGACACTTCGTCCATGCGTTTGCCGGTGGTGCGTTCGATGCCTTTCATCAGGGAGGCCACGAGCGCGGTCTCGGGGATGAGTCCCTTGAATTCGGTCAGTGCCACGCGTGCGAACTGCGCGGCGATGGCCACGATGACGATGTCGGCGTTGGCCACGGCTTCGGCGCGGTCTCCGGTGGCGGTCATGTTGCTGGGCAGCGTTTCCACGCTGGGCAGGCGCACACCGTTGTGGTGATGGTCACGAATACCTTCCACGATTTCCGGTTCGATGGCCCACATGGTCACGTTGTTGCCCGCGTCGGCAAGCACTTGACCGAAGGCCGTTCCCCAAGCGCCAGCGCCCAGTACCGTCACATTCGCCATGAATTTTGCTCCTTGGATTATTTGGATTGCTTTTTGCGGCCGAGCGTATGCCACATCGGCCGCCGCTTTCAATCGACGTTGTCTTATGCTACCGCCGGCTACGCACACCGGCCGCGTGTTCCGGTCGCACGCGTATTTTGTTCGCCGCCGGAACGGGTGTGTGGGGAAAATCAGTCTTTCACGCGACTCATGGTGCGGTAGTCCCAGTAGCCGTCAGGTGCCTGTTCGCCGCGGATTTCGGCCATGATTTCGGTCATGCGCACGCGGATGCGGCGGGTCAGTTCGTCGGCGCGGTCCGTCGGCACTTCGTCTCCCCAGGAATCGCAGCCGTCAAGCAGGTCCGCGTAGTCGAGCGCCTCGTCGTAGCACATCACCACGTTCTTGCGCGGCCACGGCCACCAGTGGTTGATGCTGGCCGCGCCCCAGGTCACGGCACAGTACAGCGGCACCTGGCAGCCGAGTCGGCGTGAGGATTCGAGGGCGATCACGCCCACGCCGTTTTTCATGCTCATCGGCCACTTCTGCGGGTCGCGCGTCACGGTGCCCTCCGGCCATACGGTCAGTGGACGGCCGGAGGTGAGGATTTCCACGGACGTTTCCTCGATGGCTTTGGCCTTGCCCGCGCGGCGCTGCACCGGCTGCATGCCGACCAGCTGGAACCATTTGCCGATCAGCGGCCATTTGGCCATTTCCGCCTTGGCCATGTAGCGCGGACGGCGGCCCTGATGGAACAGCGACACCATCGGCACGAACACGTCGTACATGGTCACATGCGTGGCGGCGGTGATGAACGGGCCGGTTTCCGGCACGTGTTCCAAGCCCCAGGCCTTCACTTTGCTGTGATTGCGCAGCACCACGTCGCAGCCGGTCAGCAGGCGATGCGTGGCTTTGGGGTTCTGCGCTTCGATTTCCGCGGTGTTGGCTTTGCGCGGACCGGTCGGGAAATCGTGGGTCGGGTCTACAAGATGATGCTTCTGCGCGAGTTTTGCGACTTGCTCGTCACTCAGCGGCTTCACTGCGGAGCGCGGCGACGGTTTTCCTTTGGATGCCATGGCTTCCATTGTGCCACCGGCGCCGATACGTTCGTCATCGATGTTTTCCGCGTTATCTTGCTTTTTACTGCCTCATGCCATCGTTTTCTGCATCATTTGGCCGTCAAATGATGCAGAAGACGGGCGATAAGGCAGAAAAGGGAATGTGCGGAAGATGCGGAAGGCACGGAAAGCATGTTTGCGATTGCGGCGGCAGCAATCGCGGATAAAACAAAACCGGCACCCGCGTAAGGCGAGTGTCGGTGAAAGCAACATGGGCGTTCGACGCGACTGTCAATCGCAACTGTTCAATTGCGAATCATCAATCACGATTGGCCAATCGCAATAAATCAGCCGCAGCCGATTCATCGAACCAATCGCAGCGAATCAGTCGAAATCTGCGCCGAGAGCCTCCAACTTGCCACGGAAGTCGGCGTAGCCACGGTCGATCAGGGAGATGCCCTGCACGTTGGACGGCCCCTTGGCGGCGAGCGCCGCGATCAGGTGGCTGAAGCCGCCGCGCAGATCCGGCACGTCGATGTCACGGCCGGTCAGCGGGGTCGGTCCGAAGATGACCGCGGAATGCTTGTAGTTGCGCTGTTGGAAGCGGCACGGCAGGGAGCCGAGGCATTCGCGGTACAGCTGAATCGTGGCGCCCATCTGCACCAGCGGCTTGGTGAAGCCGAAACGGTTCTCATACACGGTCTCATGCACGATGGAAAGGCCGTTGGCCTGGGTCAGCGCCACGACGAGCGGCTGCTGCCAGTCGGTCATGAAGCCGGGTGCACGTCAGTTTCGATGGCCACCGGCTTCAGATCTCCGCCCGGATGCCAGAATCGGATGCCCTTGTCGGTGATGTCGAATTCGCCGCCGATCTTGCGGAACACGTTCAGGAAGGTCATCATTTCCGGCTGGGTGGCGCCCTTGACGAAGATGTCGCCATGGGTGGCGAGCGCGGCGGACGCCCAGGAGGCGGCCTCAATGCGGTCGGTCAGAGACGTGTGCGTGTAGCCCTTGAGCTCCTTGACACCTTCGATGCGGAACGTGCGGTCCACGTCCACGGAGATGATGGCGCCCATCTTCTGCAGCACGCTCACCAGATCCATGATCTCAGGTTCGATGGCGGCGCCGGAAAGCTCGGTCTTGCCTTCGGCGAGCACGGCGGCGAGCAGTGTCTGCTCGGTGGCGCCCACGGACGGGTACGGCAGGTGGATCTTCGCGCCATGCAGACCGTTCGGAGCGGTGATGTGAATGCCGTCCTTGTGTTCCTTGTCCACGTTCGCGCCGAGCTTGCGCAGGGTTTCCAGATGGAAGTCAATCGGACGACCGCCGATGTTGCAGCCGCCGAGCGCCGGAATGAACGCTTCGCCCAGACGGTGCAGCAGCGGGCCGGAGAACAGAATCGGAATGCGGGACGAGCCGGACAGCGTGTCCACGTCGCCACGTCGGCGAGTTGCACGTTGGTGGCGTCGATCGTCACCACGCCGTTCGCGCCGTCCACGGTCACGTCCACGCCGTGCAGGCGCAGCAGGTCGGACACCACGTGCACGTCGCGGATTTCCGGAACGTTCTTCAGCACGGATGTGCCGGGGCCAGCAATGCGGCGACCATGGCCTTGCTTACGAAGTTCTTCGCGCCGCGCACCTTGATGGTGCCGTTCAGCGGCTTGCCGCCTTCGACGTGCAGAATGTCGTTCTTATTGTCAGACACGCTCAACCTCTTTCGATTCCCTTTTGGATCAAGCTCAAAAAACACTGCTGCTTAGTTTGCCATAAGGCATGTAGCATGTTCGCGAAAAACGGAATTCAGCGCAGTGTCTCCTTAATTTCGCGCGCGAGATTCGCATCCCACATGGCTCCGGTGGCGCTCATCACGCGTTCGCGCCAGCCTCACGGTACGCCTTGTAGTCGTCAGGACGGATCACGCCGCCCACGCCCACGATGCGAAGTCGAAGCCGAGTTTTTCACGGATGGCGGCGAGCCTGCCGACCATGTCGAGACCGGCGCCACGAATGGCGTTGCCGCACACGCCGGAACGGTCACGTCCGACTCCCGGCAGCGCCTGGTTGCCGTTCGCGTCCACCAGCGCGCGGAAATCGTGTTGATGGTGGAGAAGCCTTGCACGGTGCCATGTCCGACGGTTTCCCTGACCATGGTTTCCAGGTCGGTGTCGTTGGGAATGTAGGCGAGTTTCACGATGAGCGGGCGATCGCCGATTTCGTTTTTCACGGCTTCCGTGATTTCCCCCACCAGATGCGGGTCGTGGCACAGCAGGCGATTGTGACCTTCGTTGGGGCAGCTGGTGTTCATTTCCATCAGTCCGGCTCCGGTTTCCGTAACCAGATGCGCGGTGGTGACATGGTCGGCGATGTACGCCTTGCGGTCCATGCCGTCCACGCGGGAACCTTGGAAGCTGGGCACGAGCAGCTGCCCGTCGCCGGCGGCGGCGATCGCCTTCTTCATGTCCGGCTGCCATTCATCGGGGTCACGCGACGGCACGCCGAAACTGTTGGAGATCGAAATCGGAAGCTCATATCGGGTGTCGGCAAGCACGCCTTCATCCAGTTCGGCGCTGCCGGGAACCAGAGACCCGTCTGCGTTCTTCGGATGCACGGCGAGCACGTTCGGGAAGGCGTTGCAACCCCACGCGCGGGAGCGGACCGTCTTGTACACCGCCAAATCGAAACCCATGCGGAAGGCGGCGGTGGTGAACCGCTCGTTCAGCAGCGGACCAGCGGGAATGCCAAACGGCAGGTTCACGCGGAAGCCGAGGAATTCCTCGGCCTGGTCGGACGACTGCGACTGGGTGGTCTGTGCAGACTGCGCGGAGGCGCCGGCAGCGGAATCGCCCTTCATCACTTCGGCGAACGCACCGAACGGCCCCTGCAGATAGTTGTCTTCATACGTGCGATTGACGTCGTAAAACGGCGCGAAACTCTGGCTCATACTGCTCCCCGAAATTGTTCTCGTGTCATGTTTTGGATATGCGATGCGAACACACGAAATGTCATGTCCACTGTAACGCGACACACGTCCCGCCTGCACGCCCCGTCTCACCTTGGAAACCTCCTTGGCTAGGACTTCCCCAGACGAGTTTGGGCTCTCGATCCAGGTCAAGTCCAGAGAACCGGAACGCCGTCATGAGCCGGTATGCTCGGCAAGACGGTACTTGCGTCCGCGTCCGACGCCTATTGGTTCAATAACACCGTCTTTCACCAGTGAGGCCAATATCTCCCGGGTACGGGTGAGGCCAAGCCCCAGCACCACAGCCAGATACGAGGTGGGTTGCGGTCCGCCGACCGTCAACGCATAGGTGATTTTCTCCAACTGGCTTTGCGGCCTGATCGCATTGCCGAAATCGGCAGGTAGGGCCACGTTCTTGCCGAATGTGCCGACCATGTCGTTCAAACGGTCAGCCCCGCGAGCGCCAATCCTATGGACCGTACCAGTGCCATGCTCCGAATTCCGCATTGTCGGCGACTCCGCACCAACAGGCCCCCGCCATCTGCAGAGACTCCGGGAACAGCAGAAGCTCCGGCGATCATGGAATCTCCGGCGATCTTGCGCGGATACAACGTAAGCTGCACACGCCCCGGATCGTCGAACACTTCCAATTCCGGCGCGGCGGTTCCTGCGAACAGGCAGCTTCACGCATCACGTCAAAACCACTGCCCGCCTTTTCTCCGATGCCAATCAGATTGAACATTTTCATCAACGTGGGATTCCGCGTATCCGAAATGCCGCCTTGCATCACCTCTTCGGAGGAAAGACGCAGGCTGCCGGGATTCGACAATACGATTCTGTCGTAATACTGAATGATCACCGTGCCCCGGCGAATGAAGTAATCGGCATGAACGAGCGTGTTGGTGACAGCCTCACGAACGGCCTTATCCATCAGATTGTCATCAATCCTATGCAAATCGGCATCAAGCTGGAACGGATGGGCAACAGCCGACCGCAGACGATTGACCACCTTGCCCCAAAAATCGTACAAGTTGCCCGACCAAGTGCCATCATCCGACGTGAATCGGTCATTCCACCGCTCCTGGTCGTCCATGACCTCGCGATAGTCCAGGAAATAGTAGGGGAATTCGGACGTGATTCGCCACGCCTCACCGAACATCAGCAATCCGGCTCGTGTGGGACGCACCTGAGAACCATCAAGCCGCAACGCTTCGATGCGAAGCAGGAAATCCTCATCAGACAATCCGACCCATGGATGGCCGGGCCGTCTGTTCTTGAACTGCCGACGATATGATGCGACGCTATCCGCGTTGAGCGCGTCAGCACCCATGCCTTCAACAATCGTTCTGTCCAAGGGAAGCAGGTCACTGTCCCGAAGCATGGCACGAACCGTTTCCTCATCGCACAGATAATCGCCATCGCCATTACGCCGGTATGAGCCCGTCATCGGATTCTGGCCCACGTACACGGGAATACAGTCCCTCGCCGCACGAGGAATGTCGATGGAAATAACATCTCCCTGCGAGGTATGGCGAATCACCACGTCGTTGTCGCTCAGCACAACGGCGCTGACCTTCGATGGATCATGCACCATGTTCCAAAAATCCTGCGCCATGTTCCGCGCATCATCTACTCCGGTGATATACAAAGAATGGTCTTCATGTTCGGACACGCCCAGCAGAATCAGCCCACCTTCGGTATTGGCGAAGGAGCTGTACGTCTCCCATAAACTGTGGGGCAGGCCGCCCTTGGCACGTTTCGCTTCCAAACGGTTGCCTTCACGCATCCGAGGAACCTCCCGGGACCACCAGGCATCATCGTGCTCGCTACCGTCCATTGGCCATCACCGCCTTACCTACCACGCGTTTTACGCTCGCTTTGCCGCCACTTTGCCGTCATATTATGATTTTACCACCGCTTTGCGCGCGCTTTGCCACCGCTTTGTGGAATTTGCTGTTGGCGGAAAGGTGATGGAAGGTAAACAAAAAGCCCGGCTTGGGTGCCGGGCTTGGGAAAAGTTAGATGTGGTTGCGGTCAGCCAATGATGAAATGGGCTACCGTCGCGATCAGCCAACGGGCCTATCTGCAATTACGGACTGCGCTGCGCGCAGGCTCATTGCTGCCCTCGTTTCGGACTCGGGCAAGGCCCTGTCGGCAGTGCACTGCACTGCGACCAGCCATCGCGTCAGATGATGCCGCGATCGGCCAACGGGCCTTGCCAATCAGGGTATTCACCTCACGGGCGGATTCGATCGGCTGTTCCGGCTCGCGCTTGACCGGCAGGGTCTTCGGCTTGAACGGGAACTTTTCGGCGCGCATCTTCTCGTATGCGATGATGTCGTCTTCGTGCTGCAGCGTCAGGTCGATGTCGTCGTAGCCGTTCATCAGACGCCAGCGGGTGTAGTCGTTCACTTCGAACGGCAACGTCACATCGCCGCAGGTGACGGTACGGTCTTCCAGGCTGACGGTCATTTCGCGGCCCGGCTCCTCGTCCAGCAGCTTCCACAGCAGCTCAATGGATTCCTGCGGCATAATTGCGGCCAGCACGCCGTTCTTGGCGGTGTTGCCGTAGAAAATGTCGGCGAAACGGGAGGAAATCACCACGCGGAAACCGTAATCGTGCAGCGCCCACACGGCGTGCTCGCGGGAGGAACCAATGCCGAAATCCGGGCCGGCCACAAGGATCTTGCCCTGCTTGTATTCCGGCTTGTTCAGCACGAATTCCGGGTCGCGGCGCCACGCGTAGAACAGGGCGTCGTCGAAGCCGCTTTTCTTCACGCGCTTCAGGAACACGGCCGGGATGATCTGGTCGGTATCAACGTTGGAACGGCGAAGCGGCACGGCCACGCCGGTAAGGGTAGTCAGTTTTTCCATGTCAACAAATCCTTCGATTGCCTATCGATATTCGATTTCGATATTTCGATTACTTACGATTGCGTTCGCAGCTTCCGCTCGCAGCAGGCTCACAGGTCGGCCGGCGAGCAGATGGTGCCGCGGATGGCGGTCGCGGCGGCAACGGCCGGCGACGCCAGATGCGTGCGCGAACCTTGCCCTGACGGCCTTCGAAGTTGCGGTTCGAGGTGGAGATGGAACGTTCGCGGGCCACCATCTTGTCCGGGTTCATGCCCAGGCACATGGAGCAGCCGGCGTTACGCCATTCGGCGCCGAAGTCCTTGAAAATCTTGTCGAGGCCTTCCTTTTCCGCCTGCAGGCGCACGCGGGAGGATGCCGGCACCACGAGCACGCGGTGGATGTTGTCGGCCTTGTGGTGGCCCTTCATGATGGAGGCGGCCACGCGCAGATCCTCAAGACGGCCGTTGGTGCAGGAGCCGATGAACACGGTGTCCACGGCGATGTCCTTGATGGCCATGCCCGGCTTCAGTCCCATGTAGGCGATGGCACGCTCGGCGGCGGAACGCTCGGTCTCGTCGTTGAAGGAGGCCGGATCCGGCACCACGCCGGAGATCTTCACGCCCTGGCCCGGGTTGGTGCCCCACGTGACGTACGGCTCGAGGTCTTCGGCGTTGATGGTCACTTCCTTGTCGAACACGGCATCGTCATCGGTCTTCAGCGTCTTCCAATATTCGACGGCCTTGTCCCACATCTCACCTTCCGGCGCGTGCGGACGGCCCTTCAGGTATTCGAAAGTCACCTCGTCCGGGGCGATCATGCCTGCGCGGGCGCCGGCTTCGATGGACATGTTGCAGATGGTCATGCGGGCGTCCATCGACAGCTTCTTGATGGCTTCGCACGGTATTCGATAACGTGGCCCTGGCCGCCGCCGGTGCCGATCTTCGCGATGATGGCCAGAATAATATCCTTGGCGGTGACGCCCTTCGGCAGGTCGCCTTCGATGTTCACGGCCATGGTCTTGAACGGCTTCAGGCTCAGGGTCTGCGTGGCCATGACGTGCTCCACTTCGGAGGTGCCGATGCCGATGGCCATAGCACCGAACGCGCCGTGGGTGGAGGTGTGCGAGTCGCCGCACACGATGGTCATGCCCGGCTGGGTCAGACCCAGCACCGGAGCGAACGCGTGGACCACGCCCTGGTCAGCGTCGCCGAGCGGGCACAGACGCACGCCGAAATCCTTGCAGTTCTTTTCCAGCGTGCTCAGCTGCAGCGCCGAAGTCTCGTCCGGATTCGGACGGTCGATGTCGACGGTCGGCGTGTTGTGGTCTTCCGTGGCAATCAGCTGGTCGACGTGACGCGGCTTGCGTCCTGCCAGACGCAGACCTTCGAACGCCTGCGGGCTGGTCACTTCGTGCATGAGCATCAGGTCGATGTACAGCAGGTCGGGAGCCCCATCGCTACCCTTGCGTACCAAATGATCGGCCCAGACCTTCTCGGCCAATGTAGTTCCCATTGTGGGACCTCCTCAGATTTTTCCTCACTAATTTCCTCGCGGCTATTGCCTTGCCGCATTCTTCGTGCTATAAGCCTATGGGCTTGAAACGGGTTCGAGGTCCTTCATGCCGGTATATGAGATATGAACGAGGGACGAGCGCGGCAAACGCGGAAAAGTTACTTCCCGTCTTCTTACGGCATATGCGCAATCGTTGAAATTTCAGCATTTTCCCAGCTTCGCCAGCCGGTGGAAGCAAGGTAAATAATCTGCTTTACCCCAGTCGCGAACCACATACATTTTGCATTTCAATATGTGAGATGGCATAATTCAGCGTATGACTTCTTCTTCGAATACGAGCAACGTCATGCCCAAAACGCAGGCCATGAACGCCACGAACGAGGCAAACGGCAATTACGCAGCCACCCCGCAAAGCAACGAAATTCATTCCGGGGTCGGCGTGCTCGACAAGACAGTCAAGATTCTCGACGCTCTTGAATCCGGCCCAGCCACACTCGGACAGCTGGTTTCCGCGACCGGTCTGGCTCGTCCGACCGCGCATCGTCTTGCGATCGCGCTGGAACGTCACCGTTTCGTTTTGCGCGACCAGCACGGTCGTTTCGTGCTCGGATCGCGATTCGCGGAACTTGCGGCCGCAGCCGGCGAGGACCGTCTGTTGACCGCCGCCGCGCCGATTCTGCAGACCCTGCTCGACCGCACCGGCGAATCCGCGCAGATCTACCGCCGTCAGGGCGATCAGCGCGTCTGCATCGCAGCCGTCGAGCGCGCGTCCGGCCTGCGAGATTCCATTCCGGTTGGTGCGATGCTGTCCATGGAAGCCGGTTCCGCAGCCAGATTCTACTGGCTTGGAGGATTCCGAACGCCTGCATCAGGGTCTTCGCCACGCCAAGTTCACTGCGGCCAAGCTCACCGCCGTCCGCAAGCGCGGCTGGCCGAGTCGATCAATGAACGCGATGAGGGCGTGTGTTCGATTTCCGCGCCGATTCGCAACGCGTCCGGCCAGGTGATCGCCGCCATTTCGATTTCCGGCCCGAATGGCCGTATGGGTGCCAACCCCGGCCGCCGTTACGCGCCGCTGGTCATGGCCGCCGGAAAGTACCTCACCGACGCGCTGATCAAGGCGTCTTCCGGCCGCTGACAGGTCCGCGACCAGTCGCATACGTAACGTAAAAGCTGACGATGGAAAGTTCCCATCGTCAGCTTTTTTGTATTCATTTCAAAGCTAAAAGTCGGGAAAAGGAATAGTCACCGCCGGAAAGGCTACCGGCGGAACGACTAGTCAACAAACAGCTACCGGCGAAACAGCGAGACCAGCTTGTTCCACGTCTTGCTCCACACGTCGGCCTGTGGAGCAGGTCCATGCCTTCCGAATCGGGCTTCGATTCGCTGGTCATGCCGTAGGCGTAGGCCTTGCCCGCGCTGGGTTTGCCCACCAGCTCGTCGTATTCCAACAGCTGCGTGCGCGGCTCGTACGGGTGGCGGATGTCGAATTCGAACAGTCGAGCGGCACGCTTGGCCGGCACCGGGCCGTATGAGCCAAAACCGCTGGTCGGCGAGGCGACCATCATCATCTGCCGGTCACCGTCGGTTCCGACCGGCACGGAACCGACGAAGGCGTTGCGGTGGTCGTGCCCGGCGGAAATCGCAAAATATCCCGCCTTGTCAAGGATTGCGAATTCGCCGCTGTCGGCATCCGGGCAGCTGACGCCCTCCCCCAGATAGCTTCCGGGTTGCGTTTTGTCTTCGTTGAGCACGAAATGCCGCCCCGCGAAGTTGCGGTATCCTTCAATCGCGCGCGCAGCGGTGGCCGCGACCGGCTTGAGCAGGCGATAATACTGTTCAATCGGGAAATGCTGGAACACCATGCATGGCAGCGTGGACGGCGTCTTGCGCGGTTCGCGCGGCGAGTCCTGTTCATCTTGCCGGTCTTGTTGCAGCTGCTGCGATTGCGCCGCCATCAGCCCCGGCGCATCCGCCAGGAAGCGCAGCGCGGCTTCCGACGGGCTTCCGTAGCCGCCGGAACGCGCGTAATCGCCCGAATCCAGCAAGACCAAGCCCAACACGTCATACGTGCGATCGACGTCCGTCACCGACAACGCGAATGTGCCGGGCGCGCACGCGATCACGGGCTGTTCCGGCAATCCGAAGTCCTGTTCCATATCGCCGGCATCATGTTTCACACCATGTTTCACGGCGATGCCCGTCGTGCCGTCGGCAGCGCGTTCCGGATTGATACACCCTGGGAATTCGCGGCAGATGCTTTCGATTTCGTCATTGTCGAGCCCGCACTGGAAGTCATGGTTGCCGAACGTCACAGCCCACGGCACGCCGCGGTCGGCAAGCGGGTGGACCAGTTGTTCGATGGTGGCTCGCACCAATTCGCGGGTGTGTTCCAATGCGGCCGCATAGCGTTCCCCGGACGCTTCGGACGATGCGGATGCCGGACGCGCGTCCCAGCGACGCTTGCGGGAGGTCAGCGCGTATGCGGAATCATATCCGGCGATCTGGTTGCCGTTGAAAATAACAAGATCGGGGCGTGTGGCGTCAAGCGAGGCCTCGATGAGGCTGATGGTGTCTTTGCTGACTTTCGGCCCGTCTTGGATGTCGGCGAATTGCAATACGCGGAATTTGCCGGACTGGTGGAATTGCAGGCGGCCAAGCCGTGCGGATACGGAAAGCGGTCGACGGTCCCCCTCTTCCGCTGGTTGGATGCGCGGGCGCGTGGCTTTGGCGGCATGCTGCAATTCGGTCATACTTCTAGGGTAATGCAACATTAGGCGATTACATGTGCGATTCACGCAGGGCGTCAGCAGATTGCGCTGCCACATCGCATCCGGCAAAATCCATCAACCCACCGCCCAAAGCGACGTGAACAGACAGGTGCGAAAAACAAAAAACCCTCGCATCTGCGAGGCTCATTGGCTGGGATGCCTGGACTCGAACCAAGAATGGCTGAACCAGAATCAGCTGTGTTGCCAATTACACCACATCCCAATTTGGCAGGCGTGGCAACTTCGAAAAGTTGTCCGTCGTACCCCCGACCGGATTTGAACCGGTGTTGGCGCCGTGAGAGGGCGTAGTCCTAGACCGCTAGACGACGGGGGCTTGAGTTATCGCTGTGATTCTCAGCTAGGCTGTGAACCGCAACGAGTGATAAATATACGCGAAACAGCACAGTCGCGCAACTTACGGCGTGTCGCGCTATTTTCCGCCATTCCGCACCAGCCTTCCGCATAAACGAAAACCCGCCGAATCACTCCGGCGGGTTTCCATCATTCAGCTAACAGTCAGCAGCTCAACGGCTCACAGGTGCTCGCGCAGGCCCTTGAGTCGAGCCATGGCAACGTCCTTGCCGACGATTTCCATGGATTCGAACAGCGGCGGGGACACGCGGCGGCCGCTCATGGCCACGCGCACCGGGCCGAAAGCCAGACGCGGCTTGTAACCGCCGTCTTCGACCAGCGCCTTGTTCAGCGTCTCGTGCAGGAAGTCGGTCTTCCAATCACCCTCAGCAACGGCGTCCAGCGCCGCGATCGCAGCGTCGAGCACGGCCGGAGCGGAATCCTTCAGCTGCTTCTTGGCGTCGGCGTCCGGCTCGATGTAGCTTCGGTGGACAGCAGGGAGCGACCATGCCGGCCACTTCGCCCAGCAGGCGCACGCGCGGCTGCACGAGCGGAGCAGCGGCGGTGAGCACCCCACGCTCACGGTCGGTCAGCGCGTCCCAGGAATCGGCGGACACCACGCCGTCACGCTTGAGGTACGGCACGGAACGGTTCAGGAAGTCCTGCGGTTCGAGCATGCGGATGTGCTCGGCGTTGATGGAGATGGCCTTGTCGATGTCGAAGCGGGCCGGGTTGGCCTTGACGTCACGCACGTCGAACTTCTCGATCATCTCGTCCATGGAGAACACGTCGCGGTCGGGGGCGATGGACCAGCCAGCAGCGCCAGGTAGTTCAGCAGGCCCTCACGGATGAAGCCGTTGTCACGGTGCAGGAACAGGTTGGATTCCGGATCGCGCTTGGACAGCTTCTTGTTGCCCTGGCCCATGACGTACGGCATGTGGCCGAACAGCGGCATTTCCTTGGCCACGCCCAGCTCGATCAGGTAACGGTACAGCACGATCTGACGCGGGGTGGAGCTCAGCAGATCCTCGCCGCGCAGCACCACGTTGATGCGCATCATGCGTCGTCGACCGGGTTGGTCAGCGTGTACAGCGGGTCGCCGTTCGGACGCACGATCACGTAATCCGGCACGGAACCGGCCTTGAATTCGATGCGACCGCGGATAAGGTCGTCGAACGCGACGTCCTCGTCGGGCATGCGGATACGCAGGGCCGGCTTGCGGCCTTCCGCGCGGAACGCGGCTTCTGCTCTTCGGTGAGGTTGCGATCGTAGCGTCATAGCCGAAAGCCTTCGGACGGCCGGCGGCCACGTTGCGGGCCTCGATCTCCTCAGGAGTGGAGAAGGATTCGTAGGCGTAGCCGGCTTCGAGCAGCTTGGCTGCGACGTCCTTATAGATGTCGCCACGCTCGGACTGGCGGTACGGGCCGTCCGGGCCACCCACGTTGATGCTTCATCCCAGTCGATGCCCAGCCAATTCAGGGCCTCGATGATCTGGTTGTAGCTTTCCTCGGAGTCGCGCTGGGCGTCCGTATCCTCGATACGGAACACGAACGTGCCCTTGGTGTGGCGGGCCTCAGCCCAGTTGAACAGTGCGGTGCGGACCATGCCGACGTGCGGAATGCCGGTCGGGGACGGGCAGAAACGCACACGAACGTTTTCAGGAAGTTCCGGTTTGGTATTTTCAACTTCAGTCATAGGCTCCATTGTGCCGCGCAAACCGGACGTGCCACGACCCAATCGCCGTTTTTCTTCCGCAGCGTTCCATACTGCAATATTTTTCCCTATCTTCACATCGGCAAAGGAGTAATGTATGAAGCGACTTTCTTTATTCTTTAGTCACCGTTTTGTGAAAGGGCACTCTAATGACGGACCCCAACCAATACAATCCGCAGGTGCCGCAGCCGGCACCGCAGTACGGCACGCCGGATTACGGGCAGGCGCAGCGCCCCAGTACGCCGCCCCGAACTACAACCAGGCACCTCAGTATGGTCAGGCTCCGCAGTACGGCCAAGCACCGCAACCGCAATACAACCAGGCTCCGCAGTACGCTCAGGCCCCTCAATATGGACAGGCCCCTCAGTACGGCCAGGCTCCAGCCGCGAATTACGGGCAGCCGGCACCGCAACCGCAGTCGGGCAATAGCTTCTTCGCATTGACCGCGCCGCTTGACATGCCCGCATATGGCTGCAACCTGGGCGAGGCGATCGTCCGTTTCTTCAAGAAGTACGCGGTGTTCAAGGGCCGCGCCTCGCGTAGCGAGTTCTGGTGGTGGTTCCTCACCTATACCGTCGTCACTTTCGTGTTGAGACTCGTGTTCCGCACGTTGAGGAACCTCACCGATTCCGGCGTGATCGCCACCGTCGGAGACTCGTTCTCCTCCATTTGGGGACTCGTCGTGCTTGTGCCGACCATCGCGCTTGGCGTACGTCGTCTGCATGACATCAACATGCGTGGCACCGTGCTGGCCATCATCTACGCGGTACAGGCGGCCGCCGGAATCTTCTTCGCCATCGGTCTGATCCTCATCATCGGCAGCAGTCTTTCGTTCAGGTCGTTGGAGGCGGGCAACAGCGTCAGCATCGGCGGCGTTGTCCTGCTGATCCTCGGCGTGCTGGCCTTCATTGCCAGCGGTGTGTTCTACTTTGTGCTGATGGCCCGCGATTCCAATCCGGAAGGCGCGCGTTTCGACGCTCCTACGGCTTCCAACGCATGGGCTCCCGCCACGGGCGAGGCTCCGGCAGACCCGTATGCGGCGCAGGCCACCTCGTACGGCAACGTCCCGCTGCCGACCAATCCGGCGGCTGCGGCA
>ENA-OQBJ01000687-OQBJ01000687.1-human-gut-metagenome-genome-assembly--contig:-NODE-687-length-16781-cov-10.876726_pt1 | contig 16781 bp, 17 predicted proteins | sample MGYA00242743_ERZ504545 | MGnify/ENA primary metagenome ERZ504545 (study PRJEB26092, sample SAMD00036252) | human gut metagenome | host: Homo sapiens | study: EMG produced TPA metagenomics assembly of...
GGTATGATTTCCGGTTTCATGCTTGCCATCACGATGAGTATCGATGACTTCGCCGTCACCATCTTCACGATAGGTAACGAAGGTCTGGAAACCCTCTCCACATTCATCTATGCCGATGCAAGAAAGGAGGAGTAACTCCAGAACTTCGTCCGCTGAGTACCATCATCTTCGTACTGGTACTGGTGATGCTGATTATCATCAACAAACGAAAAGTAAGTGAAGAACGAAGAGTGAAGAGTGAAGAATTCAATAGTATTAAAAATTATGAACACTTATAATATCAAAAAAGAAAGAAGGAGAAAAGAGAAGTGAGATATGAGAGAAGAAGCATCAGCAAGATAAGCCGTTGGATTCTTCACTCTTCACTTTTCTCTCTTCTCTTTCTTTTCTTCTCTTCCTGTTTTCTCTTTCTTTTCATCTAATGTTATTTTTAAGTTATTTCTATCATTTTATAGGAGATTTCGGATATTTTTGTTTACCTTTGTGCCCGTAAACCATAAAAAGAATAATTTATGTTGAGATTACTTTTAAGGCTTTGGTGGTTGCAGCAGCGCCGTAACTTCCATAAGCGAGATGCCTTCGTGGCGTGCTACATCATCTTCCTGTATGTGGTGATGGGCGTGAGCTTCTTTCTCAGCTTCACCGAGAATGGGGGAGAACTTGGGGGCGAAGACATGCCTGCCTGTTGGGAGCCGGTATCGTTGTCGGTATGCTGATTCCAGACATCATCATGAAGATGGTGATGAAGCGGGATATTACGGCGATGGATGATTACGTGAAGTCGCGACCTGTGCCGGAGAAAATCTGGAACAAGTTCCTGCTCACCACCAATCTCGTGAGCTTCTGGAACTATGTGCTTCCAGTGCTTATGCTTCCTGTATTTATCTATTTCCTGCCTGTAGGTCAGGTTATTGCCAGTTTCTTTCTGTTTCTGGCGTTCTCTTATATTGACGGCATCTACATCACCTGCTACCGCAAGGCAACAGAGTGGATTCTGAAATGGCCCTTGATGTTGGGATGGATGGGAATGTTTGCCGTGCTGATAGGATATATGTTTGTGAGTTCCTTTTTCCCGGTATGGATGGGATGGGCGGGTATCTTCTTCCTTGCCGGAGCGGTATTCGCCGGACTTACCATCTATCTCTATCACGAAAAGATTTATAACGAGCAGAAGCAGAAGGTTTCCAGGTTCCGTGGTTTCAGCCATATCAACCTCTTCAGTCTGCAATATATCGGCACATTGAGAGCAAAGCGTGTCCGTACGATGGTGATTATGATTGCTGCCATCTTCCTTTTCGATGCCTATCTCTTTGCCTTGCTCCCGGCAGAAGCGGGACAGGAAATGGGGGACAAGGTGGCTATGACTACCCTCTATGTGGCGGGTGCCATCCTGCTGCCATCGGTGGTGTTGTCGCAGTGGACCTTTGGCATTGAGGCAAACTTCTTCCATGGTTTGATGACCAAGCCTGTTAAGGTTAAACAGATGCTGCAGAATTGCTTCTATTATTATATGGTAGTGAGTGCTGTCGCTTTGTTGCTTACCCTTCCGTTCCTTTTCCTGCAGGTAGGAATCGGAATCCAGGTGCTTATCAGCGGTTTCTGTCTGGCAGTATTCATCAATCTCTTCAATCTGCCTACGGCACTCTTCTCTTCCCGTCTGGAGATATTCCAGACTTCCATGTTCAGCATGCAGGGAGCTAATCTGAAGATTAATCTTTATGCCATCGCCTTTCTCTTCCCGCTGGCTGGTGTCTGTGCTGTCTATTATTTCTTCGGTGAGACGGCATGGTTTGTCACCTGCGTAACGCTGGCAGTCTTCAGCTTCGCCATCCACAAATGGTTCATCGCCAAGATAGCTGCCATCTTCGAGAAGAACAAGTATAAGCGCATGGAGAAGTTTATGGAAAGCTAAGTAAACATTAAACACTACACATAAAACATTAGAATAATGGATATCAAGATTCAGAATCTCAAAAAGATATATAATGGCAATACCGTACTCGATATTGATAATCTGGGTGTTGCAAAGGGCGAGCTGATAGGACTCGTAGGTAATAATGGTGCGGGCAAGACCACCTTGCTCCGTCTGATTCTCGACCTGATTCAGGCTGATGACGGTTTCGTGGAAAGCAATGGACAGAAGGTGAACGAGAGTGAGACCTGGAAGGAATATACCGGCAGTTACATCGACGGCAGATTCCTCATCGACTTCCTCACCCCTGAGGAATACTTCGATTTCATCGCTGATGTTTATCACATTGACGATGAAACCCTGCAGGAGCGATTGGCTCAGTTTGAGGGCTTTATGCACGATGAAATCATGGGAACCAAGAAGTATCTCCGTGATTTTTCTCAGGGTAACCGACAGAAGATTGGCATCATCGGAGCGATGATCATCAATCCGAAGGTTCTTCTCCTGGATGAGCCTTTCAACTATCTTGACCCATCTTCTCAGATGACTATCGCCCACATGATTCAGCGTATCTGCAAGGAGCAGGGCACCACGGTCATTATCTCCAGCCATAACCTCAACTTCGTTGCCGACATCTCCTCCCGCATCCTCCTGCTGGAGAAAGGCAAGCTGGTGAAGGATCTTCCTAATGCCGATGGTGCTGCCATCGCCGAACTCAATGAGTACTTCGGTATTCAGGCGGAATAAACTTTTTCCGTTAATATTATACAAATTCCATGATATGATTTGTATAATTATCGTTAAATGCTTACCTTTGCACCCAAACGAAGAAAAAAGAATCAATGAGCAAAGGAAAATTAGCAAAGTTTGCGGATATGGAGCGTTTCGAGAACGTGTTTCAGTATCCATATAGTGTAGTAGATGACGTGCCTTTCGATATGAAGGGCAAGTGGCGTGAGATGTATTTCCACAATGATAACCCTATCGTGCTGGAGTTGGGATGCGGCAAGGGTGAATATACCGTGGAACTTGCCAAGCTCTATCCTGAAATGAACTTCATCGGTGTGGATATCAAGGGGGCACGAATGTGGACCGGTGCCAAGAAGGCGATAGAGGAAGGACAGAAGAACGTGGCTTTTCTCCGTACCAATATCGAGATTATCGACCGCTTCTTTGCTGCGGATGAGGTGCAGGAAATCTGGCTCACCTTCTCAGACCCGCAGATGAAGAATCCTCGTAAGCGTCTTACATCTACTTATTTCATGAACCGTTATCGCCACTTCCTCGTGGATGGCGGCATCATCCATCTGAAGACGGACTCCAACTTCCTCTTCACCTATACTACTTATATGGTGGATGGCAACCATCTGCCTGTGCTCTTCCGTACAGAGGACCTCTATCATCAGGAGGGTATCGATGAGGAAACCCGTAAGATTCTCTCTATCCAGACCTATTATGAGAGTATGTGGATAGAGCGTGGCTTGAACATCAAGTATCAGAAGTTCGCCTTGCCACGTGAGGGGGAGCTGGTGGAACCTGATATTGAGATTCCGCTGGATGATTATCGCAGTTATCGCCGTGATAAGCGAAGCTCAAAGGATACAGCGAAGTAGATTTCTACAATGCTTTGAATAGCTTCCGCAATGCTTTGAATGCCTTTCCTCAAGCGTTATTGGCGTTTGAAGAATGCGTCATAAGTATCTGAAAGAAGTAACTGAAGTTGTTCGGAGATACAATAGAAGTTGTTGGAACAGTAAGTATCTCGAAGCGCACAACAGTTGATATGCGGTCGCACATCAGCTGTTGTGCGCTTGTCTTTCAGCTGTTGTGCATGCGTAGAACAGCTGTTGTGCGGTTTTAAAATAGCAATTCTTATTGATTGTCTTTGTTAATCAAGTTGACGACTACTTTTACCATAACATCTTTTTCCTCAGTTCTGCTTTCTGCAATCATCAGAGTCAGGGCAACGAGTGTGTTGTCGGCAATTCTCTTATGTCCATTTTCTGCATACAGAATGCCATTCTTCTCCATAAACCAAAGAAAAAGCATGGCCGCAATTCTCTTGTTGCCATCGCTGAATGAATGGTTTTTTACGACAAGGTAGAGCAGCATGGCTGCTTTTTCTTCTACCGAAGCGTAGAGCTCTTCACCGCCGAAGGTTTGGTAAATCTGACCTATGCTGCTCTTGAATGAATCATCCTTCTCATTGGCAAACCATTTACTGCCTCCAAACTTTTCTTTCAAAGCATTGATGGCTTCCATTGCATTTTCGTAGGTGGCATGGAACGGCTCGGCTTGAGTCGTCTTGTCTATGAGTAATGTCTGATAATCATATTTGTCGAGAGTATCCAGGGCATAAACATAGTCGCTGATGACATTGAATAGTCCGTTATATTCGCCTTCTGAAACCTGATCTTGTAATGTAATCGCACGTGACATCAAACGAACCACTTCTTTCAGTTCGTTGTAATTGTCTAGGCGTTTCTGGTTGATGGCGTAACCCTTGATAATGTATTGCTTCAAGATGGAATTAGCCCATTGACGGAATCTGGTACCATTGATTGACTTTACACGATAGCCTACGGAGATAATGACGTCCAGGTTATACATTGTTGTTTCGTAGGTTTGGTCTCCTTCAATACCCATATGTGCAAATTTTGCACATGTGATATTTGGGTCGAGTTCACCTTCTTTAAAACAGTTATTGACATGTCGTGAAATCACAGTTCTGTCACGGCCAAACAACTCTGCCATTTGGCTTTGTGTAAGCCAAACGGTATCATTCTCTAATTTTACATTCAGCTCTATGTTTCCCTCTGGGGAACGATAGATTTCGATGGATGAATTCCTCTGCTCCATACCTTTCATTATTAAAAGTTCTTATTCTAGTACCCAACTTTTGGATAATTTGGCAAAGATACGATTATTATATGATTCCTACAAGGTTTTCGAGTATTTTTTCTTCTTTTTGATGAAATTTGCGAAAGATTGAAATGGACGGAATGTTTTGTTTTTGATTACTTCCAGATTAAATATCAGGACTAGCCTTAGGTTAGGGATATGTATAGTATGTTATGATCTTACTATATCTTTTGTTAAATCCGGGAATAATCTGATAGAAATAGAGAAGAAAAAGGTGGAAATGCTTGGTGTTTCCACCTTATTTTATTATATTTGCAGCAAGTTTTTGAAGAAATGCAGTATTCTCAGGGACTGCATGGAACTGACGAAACGACTAAAAGAACAGAAAAGTAATAACTAACTAGATAAACGACAAAATGATGAACTACAAGAAATTGGCTCTTACCGTTGCGGCTGGAGCGATGGCAACTACAATGATGGCGCAATCAGCACCAAAACTGAATGCCAATAACATCGAAGAAGTAATCAAGGCGATGACCTTGGAAGAGAAAGCCCAACTCTTAGTGGGCGGTGGTAACGATGGATTCGTGGGTAGTGGTGCTATGCTCGGACATCAGAAGAAGTTCGTGCCGGGTGCTGCGGGTACTACTGTAGCCATTCCTCGTCTCGGCATTCCTACTACCGTTCAGTGTGATGGTCCTGCCGGAGTTCATATCGATGCTCATCGCGAAGGTGACAGCCGTAGCTACTTTGCCACCGGTTTCCCTATCGGAACCTGTCTGGCTTCTACCTGGAACACCGACCTGGTGCGCAAGGTGGGTGAGGCAATCGGTAACGAAACCCTAGAGTATGGCTGTGATGTTGTGCTCGGACCGGGTATGAACCTGCATCGCAATCCGCTCTGTGGCCGTAACTTTGAGTATTATTCAGAAGACCCAATCGTAACGGGTCTTATCGGAACCGCCTTTGTACAGGGTGTGCAGAGTCAGGGCGTGGGTGTAAGTGCCAAGCACTTTGCCGTGAACTCTCAGGAAACTGACCGTACCAAGGTGGATGAGCGATTGAGCCAGCGTGCTCTCCGTGAGCTGTATCTGAAGGGGTTCGAGATGATGGTTCGCAAGAGCAATCCTTGGACTATCATGTCTGCCTATAATAAGATTAACGGTGTTTATGCCCAGGGCAACAAGGGACTCTTGACCGATATTCTCCGCAACGACTGGGGATATAAGGGAATCGTGGAGACCGACTGGATTGGTAAGCGTGCCGACCTTCCGCTGGAACAGGAAGTTGAGGCTGGTAACGACCTGATGATGCCGGGTTATCCAGCACAGGTGCAGGATATTGTTGATGCAGTAAAGAATGGCAAGCTTGATATCAAGGATGTGGACCGCAATGTTCGCCGCATGCTCGAATATATCGTGAAGACTCCTCGATTCAAGGGATATAAATATAGTGGTGAGCCAGACTTGAAGGCTCACGCAGCTATCACCCGTCAGAGTTCTACCGAGGGTATGGTGCTCCTGAAGAATGATGCCGCTCTTCCTATCCAGGGCTTGAAGACCGTGGCGCTCTTCGGTGTCAACTCTTACGACTTCATGTCGGGTGGTCTTGGCAGTGGAGCCGTTAATGTAGGCTATTCTGTAGATATGGTTACCGGTTTGAAGAATATCGGTGTAGCAACTACTCCTCAGCTTACGGAAATCTATCAGAATTATGTGAAGTATGCCAAGGCTAAGTTGAAGGCAGACAAGAATCCGATGATGTGGTTCCTGGATCAGGGTCAGCCAAAGCTCGATGAAATCGAGATTACTGAGCGCTGTGTGGCAAGCGAGGAGCCAAAGGCTGATGCTGCCATTATCACTATCGGCCGTCAGGCAGGTGAGGGTATGGACCGCCAGATCAATGGTGAGTTCAACCTCAGTCAGATAGAGCAGGATATGATTTTCCGTGTATCTGATGCTTTCCATGCCAAGGGCAAGAAGGTGATTGTCATCATCAACTCTGGTTCTGTGATGGAGACAGCCAGTTGGAGAGACCGTGTGGATGCTATTCTTGTTGCATGGCAGCCAGGTATCGAGGGCGGCAACTCTGTAGCTGATATCCTGACCGGTAAGGTGAATCCATCGGGTAAGTTGACCATGACCTGGCCTATCGCTGCTACCGATCATCCATCTACTGCCAACTTTGCCAAGGATTACGATATGTACACCTACAAGAATCTGCTGGATTGGAGCAAGGGTAACATCAAGGGTTACGATTATAGCAACCACGAGGAGGATATCTACGTAGGTTATCGCTACTTTGATACCTTCAAGAAGAATGTGGCTTATCCTTTCGGTTATGGTTTGAGCTACACTACCTTCGAGTTTGGCAAGCCATCTGTCAAGGCTAAAGGCAACAATATCGAGGTTAGCGTAACCATCAAGAATACCGGTAAGGTTGCCGGCAAGGAAGTTGCTGAGGTTTATGTCACCGCTCCAAAGGGCGCTTATGAAAAGCCAGCCAAGGAACTCAAAACCTTCGGCAAGACCAAGTTGCTGAAGCCAGGTGAGAGCCAGACTTTGAAGATGACACTTGAAAAGCGCGATCTTGCCAGCTTCGATGAGGCTAACAGCCAGTGGAAGGTAGATGCAGGTAACTATCTCTTCAAGGTAGGTAGTGATGTAGAGAACATCAAGGGTACTGCTACATTGAAGGTGGCAGAATATACCGAGAAGACTAGCAATGCTTGCGCTCCTAAGGTTCAGTTGAACTATCTGAAGCTGAATAAATAATTCGTGGTTTGTGCAAAATAAAATAGATTAAACAGAAACGCCTCTATCTCAGAAAAAGAGATAGAGGCGTTTTTATTGTAATTCCGTTGTAAGGAATAGACCACACAGCGCACGCAGATAGTTCGCTTTTATTCTAGCATTGTTCGGTTACCTCTTCGTAGATTTCGCGGCATCTCTTTTCCTTCATTTTATTCTTTACGCCAACGGCAATCATATCCTCTACGGTCGGATGCCCAGTTCCATTTACAGATGTTGCGTGTTCACCATTATATCCCTCGGTGCAATGGGTGAGGTCGTAGGCTGGGGCTAAATGCCAGTGCCATTTGCCATCGCTCTCTTTCTGAACCAAGAAAGAGAAGTTCTTGCAGTGGTCGTCCTTGTTGTCCATTATATAATTAAAAACCATGCGGCGGAACATCTCCTCCACATCCTCTTGGCTCTGGGTAAGATAACCGGTAAGTGCCAAAAGGTTAAGGTAATCGAGAATGGGGTTGGAAAGGGAAACGTTGAGCAAGGCTCCAGCTGTGGCTACGTGAATGCGTTCGCCTGTTGGAGAAATGTCGAAGCGACGGCAGGCAAAATACTTGTTGTTTACCAGTTTGAAGTCGGGTACTTGGATACCACATTGCTTGGCTATCTCATTATAATGATACTCTTGCTTTCCCATGTGCCGACTTTCTCCTGGTGATATTTCACGGTTAAAGATTCTATATGTTTCATTGTCTGTAAGCCTTTTTCTTGTTAGCGTTTCTTTTTATCTGTTGCAACTCCTCCATGGTGGAGTACTTGGGTTGCGAGAAGACGTTCTTGATTTCTGAGGTGTAGTCCAAAGCTATGGCGATACCTATCAGATTCTTGAGGGAGATGAGGCCCTTTTGCTCGAATCTGGTGATGTTGCTGACGGCAACGCCTGACTTGTCTGCCACTTGCTCACGTGTCAGATTCTTCTCTATTCTTCGTTTTCTGAAGTCGTTTGCCATCTCCTTTGCAATCTCATCAGGATTGTCGTGGAGGTAGTTATCTAATATTGCTAATATATTATTCGTTTCTTGCATAATCGTTGGGATAATAATAAGATATTATCAGTTGCAAAGATACAAAAAATAGTGTTATGTTCCAAATAAAAATGAACTAAAAAGTCAAAAACCCTTATAACCTTGTCTTTTGTCCTCAAAAACAAGGAACTCCCGTCTCTTTTCTGAGATGGGAGTTCTTGTTTAGAAGGAATACTGGGCGGAAATCATCAGTTCGCGGGGGCGAAGATGATAGCTGTTGGTCAATGTACTGATGCCGCTATAGATGGTTTCCATATAGTTCTTCTTGTTGAAAAGGTTTCGAAGCTCTGCAGAAAGGCGGAGCTTTTTTATTCTCCATACTGCCGATGCATCGCCCAGGAGTGTATTCACCTTGCTGCCTCCTTGCAATTCGTTATGGTAATGTACTAGCGAGAAGGTAAGGTCGATATGACTGATGGTGGCGGTGGCTGAGAAGGTCTGCTTCCAGTTTAATAGCGATGAGACCGCTTGATTTGGACTCTTTGAGTCATATCTTGTGAATTCTCCCTCATAACTTAGGGCACACCAGGATGGCGAGTAGTCAATGCTTGGCTTCAAGGAATAGGTATTGGCTGTATAGCCGATAGCTTTCCCCGATGAGTACTGTTCGCCTTGTCTGTAGTTGTAGCTGGCGGTGAGTCGGGTCTTCAGATGCAAATCGTAGAATCCCTTGGAGATGTAGAGAGAACCTCCGATGTTATCGCTCTTGCTGTCCTGCTTATATAAAGAGGTATAGTAGTTGCCGTTCACGATGCGCAGGTCGGAAGCTGTATTCATCCAGAAACGGTTGGCGTTGATTGATGCTGAGAAGAAAATCTCCTTGATAGGACGCTTGTATTCGTAGGAGAGATTTCCGTACAACGAACGGGTGACAGGAATGATGTCGCCCGAAACATACCAGGAACGATAACTACGGCGATATTGGCTCAAGGCATAGTTCTTCGCATCGCCCGTGCTGGTAGTATATCCGAAATAGGTTGTCATTTCCTGGCGGAATTTCAACTTCTTGTTGAGATATACGAACGGTGAAACCGCCCATAATGTCTTTTTCGGATAGGTGAAGCGCTCCCAGATGAGGTCTGGAGAAAATGATATTCTGAATGTCTCCGTCTTGTATTGCCAGTATGGAGAGACTTTGCCTGTCAGGTTGAGACTACTCTCACTGATGGCTCCAATTGCTTCATTTTTGATGTGGATGTTGTTGGCATCTATGCTTATCTGATAACGCTGCATCCAGTGGAACCGATTCTTCTGCATGATAGGGCGTGGGCAGTATGCCATAGGTTACTGCGTAGGCGGTTGCGGTCATCATTAACATAGAGATCGGATACTCCATGGTGATAATCGGAAGTGGAGCGCCAGGAAAGCTGACTCTTCTTGAAGACAAAGAGGCGGTAGAGACTACCTGCAATGTCTATCTTTGGGATGCGGATGCGCTGGGTAAGCGTATCGTTGATATTCGACAAGCCATCGTTTTGGCTTACGTTGAGGCTGATGTTCTCATTGCCATAATGATTGGTTTGGTTTACCTTGTCCTCCCATTCCAGTCTGAAGACATCGCTGATCATCGTCTTGTGATTCTGCTCCGTGGTTGTAACCGGGGCTTCGCCGCCAAGGTTGTAAGCAGAGGTGTTCTCCCGTTGCTGGCGGACAACCTGGCGCAGATAGTTCGCCTCAATACGGCTTTCTGCATCCTGCTTGTTCTTCCTGATATGGTTGATGGAATACTTTTGGGTAGTGTTGAATCGCAATCTTTCATCGTCTATTGGCGCTTCCAGACTGGGTGCACTATGCCAGGAAGGCAATGCGGCAGCTTTCAATCTGTCGCTGTAGGAAGCAAGGTTTTCCAGAGAGTAGCCAAGATTCTTGCCGGTTCTATCGTATGCAGCATTATACATCAGCTGTTTTTTCTTGCCTATCTGCATCAGATTGAGTTCACCACCTACGTGGGTAGGATTGCCAACCAGCAGATAGGGCTTGATGGTAGGCAACAGTTTGTCTCTGGCACTATCCTTCAGGGCGATATTCATTGCAATATTATCGGTAAAAGTCTTGTTCTGGAGCGCCTTGATAGGTTGGTCATGCTCGATGACTTCGGCCTTTTTCACATCTTTTGCCTTGATGTTCTCCTCTAGCTGGTTGTATTTACCACCGGTCAGGTCGAGACCTTCCACGGTGAATCTATTGATGGGCTTACCATTGTAGTTGATACGACCATTCTTCTCTATATCCACGCCTGGCAGCTTTTTCAATACATCCTTCAGACTGTTGTCCCGTTCGTTGGCAAAGCGGGTGAGATCGAAAGAAATGGTATCCCGCCCTGTGATACGAGAGCCTTTCACCTGTACTTCCTTCAAGACAAAAGCTGTTGAAGCCATACTGATAATGGTTTCTTTTCCCGATGAAACCGCCGTTTTTTGCTTTTTATAGCCCATATAGGTGGCTTGCAGCATATCGCCTGCTTGCTTTTGTGCTATGGGAATCAGGAAAGTTCCGTCTTCCTTGCTGCGTGTAAACTTCAAGGGCTTTCCATTGCGCAGCAGAGTACTGATACGTTGGCCAGGCGGTTGTGTGTAAGTGAATCTTCCACATAACCGCTAATCTTCTCTTGGGCAAACGCATGGCACGCCACGAACAGAATAGTGAAAAGAACTATTATTTTCTTCATCTTTTTTCTCTCTTTTCTATTTTACCTTAGACACTTATCTTGCTAATGTCTTTAAGACGCTTGTCTGGCAAAAATGTAAACTGCTAATTATCTTTCAATCGGATTGTATGGCTCAGCACGCTTGGAATGCTTCAGAATATTTCCTTTCTCATCCTTGATCTTTACAATTGCAGCATACTTGGCATCTTGAAGCAGATAACCGATAGGGTCGGCATAGTATTTCTTGTAAATGGAGGTTAATGATTTGCGGTCGATAGGCTCGAAAGTCTTACCTTTATAATAGATAGGTATGGAGCCTTTGCCTGTTGTGAGTCCTACAGCTGTAAATCCATAATCGTTCTCGGAGTCGTGAGCCTTGAGAATCAATCCCGGCAGTCCGCTCAGCTTCCAGGGACCATTGTCAATAGGGATGTCTTCCGTGTACCAAGCTATCCATGTTCTACCCTTAAACTTGGCAATTGCTGGTGGCACTCGTAATCGCAGATGGAATCGATGCTGTCTGTGAGTTGCCAGTCTATCGGTTCCATCGGCTCTATGCACACATATCTGTCGGCAGCAAAGAAATCGAGATAGGCAGTTTTGCCCGGTTCTGGATAGTTCTTATATATTTTCCAATTAATCTGTCCGCCATTACCGGAGAAATTGACAGGTATTCCTTTTGCCATATTCGCAGAGATGGTAGAGTCTCTTTGGAATATCGGATAACTGTAGAATGCGGAATACTTGTTGCCAATCTGCAAGAGCATTTTCTCTTCAATACGGCCAATGATGGTGTCGGTCTTGGTATATTTCTTTTCGTAAATATACTCGGCATCATATACTACCTGATACTTTACCTGATCAATGGAATCTCCCATGCCAATGCTTGATTCATCGAACAGGTTTACTGTTTGCGCTTGGAGCATGCAAGCATATAATGCAAGCCATACCATCAATAATACCTTTTTCATAATCTTCGTCTTTTTATTCATTATTTTATCTGTTTCATTCGTTTTTGTGATGCAAAAGTACTGAGATTATCCGATGAAATCGATGATTTCTGTTACTGAGTTATTACTTTTGCTTCTTTTCGCCTATTATTATTTTATTACTCTTGCCTTTGTTTACGGATTTTTCAGTAACTTTGCCGTCAAATTCAAAAGATCAGGAATGTATGAACAGTAACAGTAAGCTGAAAATAGTGTGGATGGTATGTGGGGTAGCAATCGTATTGTTGTTCTGCACGCAGGCATATTGGCTCTATCTTCAATGTCAATATAGCTTAGACCAGCAGGTAGAGCAATTCAAGAAGGATTGTGATGAAGTGTTAGCGCAAGATTTGAAGAATAGAAAAAAGTTGCAGGAGAATTCATCTACGAAAGGTAGAAGAGATACGGTTATGCTTAAGATAGAATCTGAATATGATATGAAGAAGGGATGTAGCCGTACTACGCTTTCTTTTTGGAACAATCACCGCTTTCTTGTCCGTTTGAATGATCCTGATCTTACGGCTGATGATGCTTATCTCATCATCAGCAGATATCTGGCTAATATAGGTAAGCATCCCTCGTTGGCTTCTTATCAAAGATTACTGGATGATAAGGGATATGGGAAGATATCCTTTTTTCGCCATCTGGATTACAAGACTGTCTTCCTGAATGCAAAATATGATGTCGAAGGCAGATGGTCACGTGTGGTGACGGTAAAGTATCAGACGAACCCAATGTTTCGCCAAGGTATTTCTTTTCAGGTGCCCATTCCTATTACTCGAACGCTCAAAGCCATGATGTGGCAATTGATAGGAAGCATCTTTCTCTTTTTCATATTGATAGGATGTCTGTATTATCTGGTTAAGACCATAGTCTTCCAGAAATGCATTGATGGCATTCGCATGAGTTCCTGAAGAATATGATTTATGAGTTGAAGCAACCGAAAGAAGACGACAAAGGTGAAGAATCTGCTGTTTTTATCGGTTCCATTACTTTCTACTATGCGCAGAATGAACTGCTATGTGGTAATTCCAGAGTAGTCATCACATCTCGTCAAGCTGAAATTCTGAAGCTTCTTGCCGAGAACCAGAACCAGCTTGTAGAGCGGGATTTCATACTGAATGAAGTCTGGGGGGATGACTCATACTCCAATTCCCTTGCCCTGAACGTGCAGATTACCTATCTTCGACGTGCATTGAACCTGGATGAAAAGGTAAGCATCGAAGCTGTCATCAAGAAGGGATATATCCTGCGAACCTGTTGATCTTGTAATCAACTCTCATCTTTTTAGAAAGGTGGAAGTTTTTTTATCTTAATTTATTTTGTCCTTCACCTATTTTGTTGTAACTTTGCAGTCGAAATTCGAATTTAAATTATTTTATGTAATTATGGCAAAAAAAGCTCTTTTAATGATTCTCGACGGATGGGGAATCGGTAAGCATGATAAGGGTGATGTTATCTTCAAGACTCCAACTCCTTATCTCGATTATTTGACAGCAGTTTCAGCGCATTCTACTCTCCAGACTTGTGGCGAGGACGTAGGTCTTCCTAACGGTCAGATGGGTAACTCTGAGGTTGGTCACCTCAACATCGGTGCTGGTCGTGTGGTATATCAGGATCTCGTTAAGATCAACAAGGCTTGCGAGAGCGGTGACATCTTGAAGAATCAGGAGATCATCAACGCTTACAGCTATGCTCAGAAGACTGGTAAGAAACTCCACTTAATGGGCTTGACTTCTACCGGTGGTGTTCACTCTTCTTTGGATCACCTCTTCAAGTTGATTGAGATTGGTAAGGAATATGGTTTGAAGGAGACATACGTTCACTGCTTCATGGATGGCCGTGATACAGACCCTAAGAGCGGTAAGGGCTTCATCGAGGAGGTTCAGGCTTGCTGCGACAAGAATGGTGCACACATCGCAAGCATCGTAGGTCGTTTCTATGCTATGGACCGTGACAAGCGCTGGAACCGTGTAAAGGAAGCATACGACTTGCTCGTTGAGGGTAAGGGTAAGCAGGCTGACGATATGGTGAAGGCAATGCAGGAGAGCTATGATGAGGACGTAACAGACGAGTTCATCAAGCCAATCAATAACTCAAAGGTTGACGGTACTATCCAGGAGGGTGATGTTGTTATCTTCATCAACTACCGTAACGACCGTGCCAAGGAGTTGACACAGGTATTGACTCAGCAGGATATGCCAGAGGAAGGCATGCACACCATCAAGGACTTGCAGTACTACTGCATGACTCCATACGATGCAAGCTTCCAGGGCGTTCACATCCTCTTCCCTAAGGAGAACGTAATGAATACCCTCGGTGAGTACTTGAGCGCACAGGGCAAGAAGCAGCTCCACACTGCAGAGACTGAGAAGTATGCTCACGTAACATTCTTCTTCAATGGTGGTCGTGAGACTCCATACGAGGGCGAGGACCGTATCCTGGTTCCTTCTCCAAAGGTGGCTACTTACGACTTGAAGCCAGAGATGAGCGCTTACGAGGTAAAGGATAAGTTGGTGGGTGCAATCAACACTCAGGAGTACGACTTCATCGTTGTAAACTTCGCTAATGGTGATATGGTAGGTCACACAGGTATCTACAACGCTATCGCTAAGGCTGTTCACGCTGTTGACAACTGCGTAAAGGACGTTATCGAGGCTGCTAAGGCTAACGATTATGAGGCTATCATCATCGCTGACCACGGTAATGCAGACCACGCTATCAACGAGGACGGTACACCAAACACTGCTCACTCTTTGAACCCTGTTCCATTCATCTACGTAACTGACAATAACTCAGCTACCGTTAAGGATGGTCGTTTGGCAGACGTAGCTCCTTCTATCCTCCATATCATGGGCTTGGAGAAGCCTGCAGATATGACAGGTGAGAACTTGATTTCTGACAACAAGTAAAAACGATTTTATATACCTCAAAAAAGTATCCTAAGATACTTGTCCAAGTATCTTAGGATACTTGCGTAAGTATCTTAAGATACTTTTGAATTTATATTAAGCATGAACGTAAAGATAGAAGAAAGTTGGAGACAGCATATAGGAGAAGAGTTCGACAAGCAGTATTTTGTTGACCTCACAAACTTCGTGAAAGAGGAATACCTGCGTACGCCCTGTTATCCTCCTGGCCGCTTGATTTTCAATGCCTTCAATCTCTGTCCTTTTGATGATGTGAAGGTAGTAATTATCGGACAGGATCCATACCATGAGCCGGGTCAGGCGATGGGACTGAGTTTCTCTGTGCCGGACGGAATCACTTTCCCACCATCATTGATTAATATATTCAAGGAGATTCAGATGGATCTCGGTACTCCGATGCCAGCCACGGGCGATTTAACCCGCTGGGCAAAGCAGGGAGTATTGTTGCTCAACGCCACGTTGACCGTTCGTGCCCATCAGGCTGCGAGCCATCAGCGCAAAGGCTGGGAGGAGTTTACCGATGCTGCCATCAAGGCGCTCAGCAAGGATAAGGAGCACCTGGTGTTTATCCTTTGGGGCGGTTATGCCCGGAGCAAGGCGAAGCTCATCGATACAAGCAAGCATCTGATATTGGAAAGTGTGCATCCATCGCCATTATCTGCCAACCGTGGCGGATGGTTTGGCAATCATCATTCTCCCGCTGCAATGCGTATCTGCAGCAGAACGGAATTACGCCTATCCAATGGTAGGTACACCTATTAATATATAGCTATCCACTCATGGGTAGCTATCATTATTTTTATTATACACTCAAAGAAATTTATTCATCTCAAAAACATTATGAAGAAAGACGAACTGCGTATTCTGCAGGTGGGCAACGTGTTGGTTTCACCTGATATTATCACCGAAAAATTCTGTTGCGACCTTGATGCCTGCAAGGGCGAGTGCTGCATCGAAGGCGATGCGGGAGCTCCTGTTACCTTGGATGAGATTATGGAGATTGAGAATGCGCTGGATGTAGTTTGGATGATCTCTCAGCTTCTGCCCAGGCTATCATTGATAAGCAGGGCGTGGCTTATACCGATATTGAAGGCGATTTGGTAACGAGCATCGTGAATGGTAAGGATTGTGTGTTTACCTGCTACCAGGATTTGAAAGACCTGGGCGATGGACATACGATTCCTAACTGTTGTCTCTGTGCTCTGGAGCGTGCTTATCGCGAAGGAAAGTCGAAGTTCAAGAAGCCTATCTCCTGTGCTTTGTATCCAATCCGTGCCAAGGATTTCGGCAACGAGGTGTATGGCATCAACTATAACAAGTGGCGCATCTGCAAGGATGCCATCAAGAAGGGTGAGGAGTTGAAGCTTCCGGTTTATAAGTTCCTGGAGGGTCCGCTTGTAGAGAAGTTCGGCAAGGAATGGTATGATGAGCTTTGCGAAGTGGCAGAGCAAGTACTTGCCGAATTGGAAGACTAAATTCAGTTAGAGTGTACTTCCCTGAAAAAGGTTGTCATTTAGGAACAAACAGAAGTGACAATGAAACGTAAGACAAGAATTGAACGTGTGTATAATGAGGACACTGGTTGGTTTGAGACCCGTGAGGTAGAGTTGAA
>ENA-OQBJ01000688-OQBJ01000688.1-human-gut-metagenome-genome-assembly--contig:-NODE-688-length-16779-cov-2.475739_pt1 | contig 16779 bp, 28 predicted proteins | sample MGYA00242743_ERZ504545 | MGnify/ENA primary metagenome ERZ504545 (study PRJEB26092, sample SAMD00036252) | human gut metagenome | host: Homo sapiens | study: EMG produced TPA metagenomics assembly of...
GCGATGTCATCATGCCGGGCTACACGCATCTGCAGCGCGCACAGCCCCATCCTCTTCTCGCATCATCTCATGGCGTATTTCTGCATGCTCGCGCGTGACTTCGCGCGCTTTGAAGGTGTGTACAAGCGGGCGGACATCATGCCGCTCGGTGCCGGCGCTCTGGCGGGAACGACTTTCCCGATTGACCGCCCGTACGTCCAGAAGCTCCTGAACTTCGAGAGCATCTACAACAATAGCCTCGATGCCGTCAGCGACCGTGATTACATCATGGAATTCCTCGCAGCCGCATCCATCCTCATGGTTCATCTTTCGCGCCTGTCCGAGGAAACGATCCTCTGGTGCAGTCGTGAATTCCACTTCGTCGAGCTTGACGATGCACATTGCACGGGCTCCTCGATGATGCCGCAGAAGAAGAACCCGGATGTCTCCGAACTCGTGCGCGGCAAGACGGGCCGTGTCGTCGGCCATCTCATGGCAATGCTGACGACGGTCAAGGGCCTGCCGCTTGCCTATAATAAGGATCTGCAGGAAGACAAGGAAGGGATCTTTGACGCGATCGATACCGTCAAGTTCAGCCTGGCTGTCTATGCTCAGCTGATCCGCGGCATGAAGGTGCGCAAGGAAGTCATGAAGAAAGCCGTGACGGAAGATTTCTCCAATGCCACGGATCTTGCTGACTACCTCGTCAAGAAAGGCATGCCGTTCCGCAAGGCTCATGCCGTTTCGGGACAGGCAGTCCACGACTGCATCGAGAAGGGCATCTACCTCGAGGATATGAGCCTTGAGGACTTCAAGAAGCTCTCGCCGCTCTTCGGTGAGGACATCAAGGAAGCTATCAGCTAGACGTGCGTCAGAACGCAATTCGTTCGGCGGCACGTCGTACCGGCAGGTCGAACTCCAGCTCAAGGCTGCCAAAGAACTCCTGGCAGCAGAACAGGAAGTCTCTGACCAGCGGCCGAGCAGCAGGTACGAGTCAAATAAATACCTCAACGTCTGGGAGTCTCTGGTGAGTCAATGATTCACCAGAGACTTTTTATAGTAGTTCCGGGATTTTGCACTCGACAATGGTACAAAACTCAAGCCGAAAGATTTTCTGACAAGCATCGTCGTGAATCCATGGAGGATTTGTTTCCGTGTCCTTCGCAGCGGCTGCCTGGATTTTCCGTTACTTTTCAGAATCTCCACGTATACTGATATCCAGATTACAAAAGGAGTGATAATCATGCTGATGCTGATCCTTGTCCTGGGTCTCAACCTTGTCATCAGTTTCCTCAATGCCCGCAACGTCGGCGCGTCTGGGCGGAGTCGAAGGCCGTCGGCGGCTGGATCCGCCTGCTGGCTGGTGCGGCGCCATCCAGTCTGCCGCAGGCTTTACATTCGTCTACGCGTCGTCGTCGGCTACATTGCCGTGCAGACAGGCTATCTGCCGCCAGCGATGCTCGGCGTCATGATGAATCTCATCTACCTCATGATCATTGTGCCGCTCATCGGTTCGGGCATCTTCATCACGATACAGTCTTGGATCGCCTTTGCGCGCGACAAATCGCTCGCGAATCTTGGCGTGGCAGGCTGGAACACGTTTGCGCAGGCATACAATACGTACAATGCCATCCAGAGCTTTGGCCCGGCACTTGAAAGTGTGCAGCAGGGACTGGGCGGCCTGTTCTCAGATGACGGGGACAGCGACAATTCAACGGCTCGCGTGATCCTGCTCGTAGCCATCGTGCTGCTTGCCGGTGTCCTGACGACGAATGTCATCATTCGCCGCTATGAGGCAAGCCTGCCAGTTTCCGAAGAAATCCGCAATGGTACCAGGGATCTCAACTACCGGTAACAGGAAATCTTCTTGCTTGCCCCAGCATGGTTCAGGATGTGTCCGGGACCTCGAGGCGAAAAGCACTTGAATACGACTCCAATCTCTAGTACTATAGAAGCGTATATATCGCATCTATCTATGGAATCTATTGAGATTGGGGTCTTTTCATTGAACTGGGACTGGTTGAAACAAGCCATCAAGCCGTTTGATGTTTTCATCGGCATAGCCGCCATATTCATTCTCTACCGGATGGACTTCTCGCATCTGCTGTTCGTGGACGAGATCTTGCTCGTCACCTTCGCTCTGTGGTTTGTCCTGCTCCTGGTACGCTGTTACATTTACTATCGGAAAGGTCAGGGATCATGACGAAAGCGCAAACAAAAAAAGCAGTTTTCTTTGATATCGACGGGACGCTCATCAACATCATGACGGGGCAGACGACGATCCAGCCAGCGGTCAAGAAGGCCATCCGTGAGCTGCGTGCGGCAGGGAATGCCACGTTCATCGCGAGCGGGCGTCCTTATGACTACCTGGATCCGGAACTTACGGAAGAAGGACTGTTCGATGGCTATGTGCTGATGAATGGTGCTGTCGTCCTCTTGGACGGCAGCACCATCTACGAGCAGCCGTTGCGCAGGGCCACCGTAAAGGAAATCGTAGCTGCATCTGAGGCGCACGGCGTGGAATACATCCTCGAGGGGGCGCAGCACGTCTATCTGCGGCCGGACTTCCATCTGACCGAAGCATTTTACCGCAGCATCGATGTCGATGTGACGAAGTTTGTCCGGGACTTCGATCTCGATGAGGTCGAAGTGGCCAAGATTGAATTTGCTTCAGAGGATCCGGGCGGACACGGCCTTTTCGACAAGTTGCTGGCCTGGCCTGGCCTTACGGGACTCATGGATCCGTACCATAAGAAGAACATGGAACTTTACGCAGCGGATGTCACGAAAGGATCCGGCATCCGTCATGCACTTTCGTATCTCGGCATTCCCGTTGCAGACAGCTATGCATTTGGCGATGGGCTCAACGATATCGAGATGATGGAGACGGTGGGCACGAGCCTCGTCATGGGCAATGCGCGCCCGGCGCTCAAGGAACTGGCCGATCATATCGTGCCGTCCGTAGAAGAGGATGGCGTGGCTGTCGGCATCAATCGTTACGTGCTGGCATAAGCTGGCAAAGGAATGCATCACACAGGGGAGGCTTTTTGATGCGCAAGCGAATTGGAATGATACTGGGAATCTTGATGCTGGCCATCGCGGTCCTTACGGGCTGCGGGCAGACGAATACGGCGAGCAAGACGCGTCTTCGTCCTCATCATCTTCTGCCGCGGCGACAACAGCTCAGGCGGGCAAAGAGGTCACGATCAAGATGCTCAATGTTGGCCAGGGGGATTCCATCCTCATCCGGACGCCGGAGCAGACGGTACTCATCGATACGAGTGATGTCGATGAACGTGACAAGCTCAAGCGCGAACTCGACAAGGCCGGCGTCAAGAAAATCGACAAGGTCATCCTGACCCATCCGCATGCTGACCACATCGGCGGCATGGACGTGCTGCTTAAGGATTATCAAGTCGGTGCCGTCTACGACAACGGCATGCCGTCCACGTCGAAGCTCTATCTGTCGTACCGCAAGGCCCTGAAAGCCAAGAATATTTCCTATCAGGCCTGAAGGCCGGCGATGTGCTGGACTTTGGCGGCGGCGTTTCGTTCAAGGTGTTCTATCCGACGTCTGAACTGCAGCAGAAGGCGCGCAGAAGGGGTACAAGCATGACCCGAACAACGAATCCGTTGTCGGTCGCCTGACGTACGGCAGCTTCTCGATGCTCTTCACGGGGGATGCCGAGACGCCTGTCGAGGAAGAGATCCTCAAGACGTATGCCGGCGAACTCAAGAGTACGATCTTGAAGGCTCCGCACCATGCAGCAGTACGAGTTCCTCTGTAGCCTATCTCAAGGCTGTCTGGCCGGAAGCCGTGCTGATCTCGTGCGGCCAGGGCAATGACTACGGCCATCCGCACACCGATGTGCTGGCTCGTTTCCTCGGTCAGCAGAACTATACGGATCGCCGCGACGGCAAGCAGAAGAAGACGAAGCTCGTCAAGGATGACAAGGGCAAGGTGCTGAAAGCCAAGGTCTACGAGACGGACAAGAACGGCACCATTACGGTGACGACGGATGGAAAGGGCTACAAGCTCCAGGCAGAAGAAGGTGAAGCACAATGATTTCGGCATATCTGGATCGTTTTGAAGGGGATTTCGCCGTCCTTTATCTTGCGACGATATGAAAAAAGTGAATTTTCCCAGGACATATCTGCCAGAGGGCTTGAATGAAGGCGACTATTTGCGCCTGGATATCTCGTTCGACAAAGAAAAGACGGAACAGGCTGAGCAGGAAGCGCTTGACCTGATGAAGGATCAATAAATAGGAGGAACCTTTTTGTTTACGAAATTATCCCATGTTTGCGGACTGCTGCTGCTCGGCGTGATGTGTCTCGTCATGCTCGTGCCACAGATGGGCGAGGCTGCCCGCCGCGAACCGGTTCATACCATGCAGAGCGTCAAGACTGCAGAGACGACGATCGACGGGGAAAAGGCTCTGCGCATCGAGCTTGGCTTCGACAACCCCAATGTTTCTTACTCAACGAGTACCAAGCCGTATCTGCAGAAACAGCTGATCCTCGACCTCAAGAATACGGAACCGGGAAAAGTCAAGAGTGATTACAAAGTCAAGAGCAAGCTTGCAAAGGCCATCCACGTCGATGAATTGGAATCACGCCATACGCAGGTCCGCATCGATTTCACGAATCCAGTACTTGACGGTACCTATCAGATCCACGAAGAAGCTGCAGACCGCAAGGCGCGCAAGCCGCACCGCCTCGTCATCGACATCTTTCCGCGAAGCCATGCCGCTTCGTCCGATAAGGTTGACGGCGTGCGCGGCCATGTCATCGTACTCGACCCGGGGCATGGCGGCAGCGACACGGGGGCTGTCGGTCCGACGGGAGTCACGGAAGCTTCCGTGACGCTGAGCGTAGCACAGCAGGTCGATGCCATACTGGAGAATTCCGGCGCCCGCGTCATCATGACGCGCAAGAGCGATCGCGATGTCTACGGCCCGTATGCCAGCGACCGCCAGGAACTCCAGGCCCGCGTCAACGTCGGTGAATACACGCCGGGCGCGGAACTTTTCCTCTCCATCCACTGCAATGCTTTCTCGAATCCGTCTGCACACGGCATGGAGACATATTACTACGGCGGCTCTTCTCGAGGCGAACGCCTGGCTGCGCTCCTCAACGAGGAATTGGAGCAGGCAGGCGGTCTCTTGAACCGCGGCGTCAAGACGGCAAATTTCTATGTCATCAAGCATTCGAGCATGCCGGCATCGCTCGTGGAACTCGGCTTCATCACGAATCCTCGTGAAGAGGCCCTGCTGGCCGATGCATCTTATCAGGCAAAACTGGCCAGGGCAATCGCGAAAGCTCTGGGCCGTTATTTCCAGGGAGATTGAGCATGTATACGATAAGGAGATGAGCTTACGATGAAACATTATATGCGTTATGCCCTGCTGGCTGTGGCAGCCGTCATGCTTCTCCTGCTGGCCGGCTGCAATCCGTCAGGCGGCAAGGGTGCCGATGACGGATCCTCGTCCGGTGCGAGAGCGGAGAGCAGTGCGACGGCGGGCAAGCCGCAAGCATCTTCGTCTTCGTCCTCTGCGGGGGCGAAGGAAGAGAAGCTGACCGTCAAAGTCTATTATCCGAATGAGGACGGGACGAAGCTTCTCGCCGTGAAGCGCCAGGTGACTGTCGGCAAGACCGATAAGTACACGGCAGCGATGGCTTCGCTGCTCGAGGGTACGAAAGAGAAGGGGCAGACGACGATCATCCCGAAACAGGCGAAACTCCGCAGCGTCAAGGTGGAAAATGGCATTGCGAAAGTGGACTTCAGCCAGGAAATCGTCAAGAACTTCGTGGGCGGCTCCACGGGAGAGACGATGCTCGTCGGCTCCGTTGTTGACACGCTGACAGAGTTCCCTGAAGTCAAGAAAGTGCAGATCCTCGTAGCGGGCAAACCTGTGGAGACGCTCGGCGGTCACATGGATCTCAGTCAGCCGCTTGCGCGCATGAAAGATTTGCTCAAATGATATTGATTTTTTGACTTTTATATGGCAGGTGCGCGGGAAACCTTGTATTTCTGCGTACTTTGTGTTATGATAAAATCCATATGGCATGTTTTGAGGCTGGAATAGCCGGAATCGGCCAATATCTATGCAATCAGATGATACAGGAGGTCATTTCAGACAATGAAAGTTACGGTTGAAAATGGAGAGAACCAGCAGGTTACCCTGACGATTGAAGTAGAAGCAGCAAAGGTAGAGAAAGCCGAAGATCAGCCTGCAAGCGCCTCGCTAACCGCGTGAGCATCCCGGGCTTCCGCAAGGGCAAGGCTCCGCGCAAAATCGTAGAGCGCCATGTCGGCAAAGACGCTGTCATGCAGGAAGCCTTTGACATCATCGCTCCGAAGGCTTTCCAGGAAGCACTCGATGAGCAGAAGATCGAGCCGGTTACGCGTCCGAATATCGACATCGTGACGCTCGAAGAAGGCAAGGATCTCGTCTTCAAGGCTACGGTCACGCCGCGTCCTGAGGTCAAGCTCGGTGAGTACAAGGGCCTGAAGGTGGAGAAAGCTGAAGTCAACATCACGGATGAGGATGTCGAGAAGCAGCTCAAGACGTTCCAGGATCGTCAGGGCAAGCTCGTTGACGCTCCGGAAGGTGCTGAGGTCAAGAGCGGCGACTTCACGACGCTCGACTTCAAGGGCTTTGTCGATGGTGAGGCTTTTGCCGGCGGCGAGGGCAAGGACTACCCGCTGCAGATCGGTTCCAACAGCTTCATCCCGGGCTTTGAGGATCAGCTCATCGGTGCCAAGATTGGCGAAGAGCGCGAAGTGAATGTCAAGTTCCCGGAAGAATATCATGCCAAGGAACTCAGCTGGCAAGGATGCCAAGTTCGAATGCACGATCCGCAGCATCAAGACGAAAGAGCTGCCGGCTATCGATGACGAACTCGCCAAGAAGTCAGCACGTTCCAGACGCTCGATGAACTCAAGGCGGATATCCGCAAGAACCTGACGGAGAACGCAGAGCGCACGGCTGAGAACGACCAGAAGAGCGCTGCCATCGAGATGGCTACGAACAACATCACGGTCGATATCCCGGCTGTCATGATCGACAACCGCGTAACGGCTATGATCCAGGAAATGGCTATGCGCCTCGAGCAGCAGGGCATGAAATTCGAGCAGTACCTGCAGTATGCCGGCACGGACATCGCCAAGCTCCGCGAGCAGTATCGCGAGACGGCTGAGAAGAACGTCAAGACGGATCTCATGCTCGAGGAAGTTGCCAAGGCTGAGAACATCAAAGTAGAAGCAAACGATCTGGATGCTGAGGTTGCCGCTATGGCTGCTGCCTACGGTGCTACGCCGAAGCAGGTCCAGAAGATCATCAAGGAGCAGGGACGCATTGGCGATCTGGCTGCTTCCGTCCTCCGCAAGAAGACGGCACAGTTCATCATCGATAACATCGCTGAGTAAGCATCCCTGATAAGGGAGGATTCCTATGAGTTACGTACCAATGGTAGTTGAGCGCTCCAACACGGGAGAGCGCGCGTATGATATTTACTCGCGTCTTTTGAAGGATCGCATCATCTTCCTGGGCGGCCCCATCGATGATGCTGTCGCCAACACGGTGGTGGCACAGCTGCTGTTCCTCGAGTCGGAAGACCCGGACAAGGACATCCATCTGTACATCAACAGCCCCGGCGGCGTCGTGACGGCAGGTCTTGCCATTTTTGACACGATGCAGTACATCAACCGGACGTCTCGACCATCTGCATCGGCCAGGCAGCCAGCATGGGCGCACTGCTCCTGACGCTGGCGCCAAGGGCAAGCGCTACGCACTGCCGAATGCACGCATCATGATCCATCAGCCGCTCGGCGGCGCGCAGGGCCAGTCCACGGATATCCAGATCCAGGCCCGCGAGATCCAGCGCATCCGCGAAGTCATCAATGACATCCTCGTGGATGCGACGGGCAAGGATCGCGAGCAGGTCGTGCAGGATACGGAACGCGACAACTTCATGACGGCTCAGGAAGCAAAAGCCTATGGCCTGGTCGACGAAGTGATTGCCCGTCCGAAGAAGACGAAGAAGTCGGATGCCAAGCATAAGAGGTGAGGTCATGTTGAAGTTTGGGGATGACAAAGGTCAGCTCAAATGCTCCTTCTGTGGCAAGACCCAGGACCAGGTGCGCAAACTGGTTGCCGGCCCGGGTGTCTATATCTGTGATGAATGCATCGAACTCTGCAATGAGATCATCGAGGAAGAATTCAGCGATGATGTGGAAGTGGAACTCAAGGATGTCCCGAAACCGAAGGATATCCGCGCCATCCTGGATCAGTATGTCATTGGGCAGGATGAAGCAAAGAAAACGCTTTCCGTCGCGGTGTACAATCACTACAAGCGCATCAACATGGGGCAGGGCAAGAGCGAGGATGTGGAACTGGCAAAGTCGAACATCCTGATGCTCGGCCCGACCGGCAGCGGCAAGACATTGCTCGCGCAGTCCCTGGCACGCATCTTGAACGTACCGTTTGCCATCGCAGATGCTACGGCTCTCACAGAAGCCGGTTACGTCGGCGAGGATGTCGAGAACATCCTGCTGAAACTCATCCAGGCGGCCGATTACGATGTGGAGAAGGCTGAACGTGGCATCATCTACATCGATGAGATCGATAAGATTGCCCGGAAATCCGAGAATCCCTCGATTACCCGTGATGTATCCGGAGAAGGAGTCCAGCAGGCACTTCTCAAGATCCTGGAAGGGACAACGGCTTCAGTCCCGCCGCAGGGCGGCCGTAAGCATCCGCACCAGGAACTCATCCAGATTGACACGACCAACATCCTGTTCATCTGTGGTGGTGCTTTTGACGGCATCGACAAGATCATCGAATCGCGCCTGGGCCAGAAACAGATGGCTTTGGCGCGCCCATCAAGTCGAAGCGTCAGCGCAATATCGGCGATACGCTCCGCAAGGTTCTGCCGGAAGATCTCTTGAAATGCGGCCTGATCCCTGAGTTCATCGGACGTCTGCCCGTCGTGGTGACGCTGGATGCCCTCGATGAGCAGGCGCTCGTCAACATCCTGACGGAACCAAGAATGCACTCGTCAAGCAGTACCAGAAATTGCTGGAGATGGATGGCGTCAAGCTGACGTTTGACGACGATGCACTGCGCCAGATCGCGAAAGAAGCACTCAAACGCAAGACTGGGGCTCGTGGCCTGCGTTCCATCATCGAAGGCATCATGCGCAATGTGATGTATGAGGTTCCTTCGATTTCAGGAGTGACGGCCTGCCGGGTGACGAAGGATGTCGTCACGACAAAGAAAGACCCGGTCTTGACCATCGACAAGAAGACCAAGGACGGCAAGGAAGTATCTGCCTGATGCAGATCACATAGACAAGGCGCTGCTGCGGCAGCGCCTTGTATTTTATAGATTTTGATAACACTAGGAAGGGGAGGGTAGTATGCCTGAACTGAAAACCCTGCCACTGCTCCCTTTGCGGGGCATGATGGTATTTCCCTATATGATCATCCATCTGGATGTCGGCCGCGAACGCTCTATGGCAGCCCTCGAACAGGCCATGGTGAAGGACCGCAAGGTCATGCTGTCGGCACAGATTGATGCCGATACGGATCTGCCGGTACGCAAAGATATCTATGAAGTCGGCACCGTGGCGGAAATCCGCCAGCTCATCAAGCTGCCGGGCGGTACGATCCGCGTACTCGTCGAAGGCGAGAAGCGCGCGAAAATCTTGAACTATCAGCAGCAGGAACAGTATGATGAAGTCGAAGTCGAGGTCTACACGGATCCCATCGATTCATCCATGCAGATGGAAGCACTGACGCGCGCCGTAGTCCATGAATTTGAAGAGTGGGTCAAGCTCTCGAAGAAGATCCCGGAAGAAACTCTTGTCTCCGTTGCCATCATCGACGATGCCGGCCGCCTGGCCGACCTCATCGCCAGCCATCTGAATCTCAAGCTGGAGACACGTCAGGAACTCCTGTCCTGCATCGATGTCAAGGCTCGCCTGGAGAAGCTCTACGAGGTCCTGGCACGCGAACTCGTGATCCTGCGCATGGAGATGAAGATCAACGTCCAGGTGCGCAAGCAGATGGACAAGGTCCAGCGCGATTACTATCTGCGTGAGCAGATCAAGGCCATCCGCAAGGAACTCGGCGAGCCGAACGATATGGAAGATGAGGTCGAAGCTATCGGCAGACACTCAAGAAAGGTCGTTATCCGGAGCGTGTACATGAGGCGGTAGAGAAGGAACTCCATCGTCTCGAGGGCATGAACAACATGAATGCGGAGACGAGCGTCATCCGCAATTATGTCGAATGCTGCTCGAGCTGCCCTGGGAGAAAGAATCCCGGGATAATGTCAACCTGGAAAAAGCAGCGAAGATTCTCGACCATGACCATTATGGCCTCACGAAAGTCAAGGAACGTATCCTCGATTATCTGGCTGTACATCAGCTCGCCAAGGACAAGAGTGCGCCCATCCTCTGCCTGGTCGGCCCGCCGGGGGTCGGCAAGACCTCGCTGGCCGCTTCAGTGGCTCGGGCAACAGGGCGTAAATTCATCCGTGCTTCGCTCGGCGGCGTGCGCGATGAAGCGGAGATCCGCGGGCACCGCCGCACCTACATCGGCGCCATGCCGGGTCGCATCATCGAGGGCATCCGCACGGCCGGCACGCGCAACCCCGTTTTCCTGCTCGATGAAGTCGACAAGCTCGTCATGGATTACAACGGCGATCCGTCGTCGGCACTCCTCGAAGTACTCGATCCGGCACAGAATTCGACATTCAGTGATCATTATATCGATATCCCGTTTGACCTTTCCAAAGTCTTCTGGATCGTCACGGCCAACAATCTCGGCAATATCCCGCGTCCGTTGCGTGACCGCATGGAGATCATCATGCTGTCGAGCTACACAGAATACGAGAAGCTTGAGATTGCCAAGCGCTATCTCGTCACCCGCCAGCGCCGCGAGAACGGCCTCACGGGCAGGGATATCCATTTTGGAGCAGGCGCGTCCTGCAGGCCATCATCGAAGGTTACACGCGCGAATCCGGCGTACGTGAACTCGAACGCCTCATTGGCCAAGTCTGTCGCAAGGCTGCGCGCAAGATTGTCGAAGGGGAGAAAACGCCGATCCAGGTGACGAAGAAGAATCTGACGGATTTCCTCGGCCGCATCAAGTTCCTCGAAACCAAGGCCGAGAAGAAGCCGCAGGTCGGTGTTGCGACAGGCATGGCCTGGACAGAAGTCGGCGGCGACATCCTGCCGACTGAAGTGACCGTGCTGCCTGGCAAGGGCAAACTGATCCTGACGGGACAGCTCGGCGACGTTATGCAGGAATCGGCACAGGCTGGCCTTTCCTATATCCGCAGCCGTGCGGAAAAACTCGGCATCCAGCCGGATTTCTATGAGAAAGACGACATCCATATCCATCTGCGAAGGTGCTGTGCCGAAGGATGGCCCGTCGGCCGGCATCACGATGGCAACGGCCATGATCTCGGCACTGACGGGTCGCAAGGTCCGCAGCGATGTCGCCATGACCGGCGAGATCACGCTGCGCGGCAACGTGCTGCCCATCGGTGGTCTCAAGGAAAAAGTGCTGGCCGCTTATCGCGAGGGCATGAAGACCATCCTCCTGCCCAAGGAAAACGAACGCGATATCGAGGATATCCCTGAGAATGTCCGCGACAAGCTCACGTTCGTACCAGTCGAACACATGGATGAAGTGCTGAAGACAGCACTCTGTCCTCCGGAAGAAACGAAGTGAAAGGAAGCCTTCTCCGCTGTGGGGAAGGCTTTTTCCAAGATTCCCTGAGATACAAGGTACAAGAAAGGAAGTGATAGGCATGGAAAAAGAAGCCGTTATCATCACACAGGGAAAATATGTGGCCTCTGCTGTCAAGAAAGAGCAGTATCCTGAAAAGGAACTGCCGGAAGTCGTCTTCATCGGCCGCTCGAACGTCGCAAATCGTCGCTGATCAATTCGCTGACGCGCGTGCGGGGCCTCGCTCGCGTCTCGGGACAGCCAGGCAAGACGCAGACCATCAATTTCTTTGAATTGACGGCCAAGCTCGCTGGCAGGAAGAACGCAAATCCTTCTACCTCGTCGATCTGCCGGGCTACGGCTATGCCAAGACGGGCAAGGAACGACGCAAGCTCTGGGCGAAATTCATCAATGAATATCTCTTGACCTCACCGCGCCTGCAGTTCGTTTGCCAGCTCATCGATATCCGCCACGATCCGATGGCCTCTGATATCGAGATGTTCCGGTGGCTTGTCGAACACAATATCCCTGTACTCATCGTGGCGACCAAGGCCGACAAGATCGGCAGGAACGCACGCCAGAAACAGGTGGCGGCCATCCGTCGAGCCCTTGGGGTGAAGGAACTCTCCATCCTGCCGTACTCGTCACTGAAAAATGAAGGGCGTTCAGATTTGCTTGACGTCATACGGGATGTTCTGGTACAATAAAGATACGGAAATATGAATGCGGTTCACGTTTTCGAGCAGGAAGACGGAGCCGCATTCTCACATGATGATACGGTTCGTTTTGAGAGAGAACATCTTGTTTACTGGCAGAGAGATCAAGGGAGAGAAGCGCTATGACAGAACTGACTTCGTTTGACAAAGCATTACTCAATCAGTTGCAGGGCAATCTGCCCGTCTGCAGCCGTCCCTTTGCGGCCCTGGCAGAACAGCTGGGCACGGAGGAACAGGTAGTCATCGATCGGTTGAATTTCCTCAAGCAGGAAGGTATCTGCGCCGGATCGGCACCTTCTTCAATTCCAACCGGCTGGGCTACAAGGGGACTCTCGTAGCTCTGCGCGTCGATCCGTCCTGCATGGAGTCGGTCGCGGAAGCCATCAATCGCTATCCTGGTGCCACGCATAATTATGAACGCGAGGGTCGCTACAATCTCTGGTTCACGCTGCTGACGCCGGGCATGGATCGTGAGCAGAAGATCCTGTCGGAAGTCCGGGCCTTGCCGGGCGTCCATGGCATGCTGAACCTCAAGGCCAACAAGAAATACAAGATCAATGTCCAGTTCAAGCTGGCTTGATATGAGCGAAGAAGGGATTAGGTCAAATCATGGCAGAAGATGTTGCAATGACAGAATTGGACAAGCAGATTGTCCGCGCCCTGCAGGGAGAATTCCCGCTGGTGGCGGAACCCTACAAGGCAATGGCGGATGCCATCGGGATTCCGGAAGAACTTTTCCTCGAACGCATCAAGGTCCTCGAGGCGGAACACAAGATCCGCAAGATGGGGGCGGTGCTGCGCCACCGTGAAGTCGGCTTTGCCGCGAACGTCCTCGTGGCCTGGCAGGTAGAACCGCCGGAACGACTGGACGAGGTTGCGGCGAAGATGGCGGAGAGTCCGTCTGTCTCCCATTGTTACGACCGCAATACGGCGCCGGACTGGCCGTACAATCTCTACACGATGGTCCATGGGCACAGCCGTGAGGAATGCGAAGCCATCGTCCAGCAACTTTCGGCAGAGACCGGCGTGACAAAGCGTGCGATGCTCTACTCCAAGAAGGAGTGGAAGAAGACCTCGATGCGCTACTTTACCGATTAATGCTCTCATAACCATATGCTTTACTCTTTTTACGGGAATGCTGCCGTTTACCGGCAACATTTCCTTTTTTTTATGGCAGTGATGTGTTAAAATGTAAAATATGTTCTGACTGAAAAGAGCAATGTCTATCGTGGATTCAATCTGCATAAAGGTGGTAATACTTATGGTATCGGAAACGATGTATGAATTGGGGACGAAAAAATCGACCATCCGTACAATCTTCGAGTTCGGCCGCAAGCGGGCTCCGAGGTCGGCGAGGAGAATATCTTTGATTTCAGCCTGGGCAATCCGAATGTGCCCACACCGGAATACGTCAAGGAAGCGGCCATTGACATCCTGACGAACATGCCGCCGGAAGCCGTGCATGGCTATACGATCGCGCCGGGCAATCCGCAGGCCAGAGAGGCACTTGCCAAGAGCATCAATGAACGCTTTGGTATCAAGCTTGACGGCACAATCTCTTCCTGACGGCAGCGCGGCGGCAGCTATCACGATCTGCTTCAAGGCTCTCTGCGAAGCAGGCGATGAGTTCATCGCGTTTGCCCCGTTTTTCCCGGAATACCGCTGCTTTGTCGAATCCGTGGGCGGCAAGCTCGTTGTCGTACCGGCGAAAGTCGACGATTTCCAGATCCGGTTCGATGAATTCGAGAAACGCCTGACGCCGCATACGAAGGCTGTCATCGTCAACTCCCCGAACAATCCGAGCGGCGCCGTTTACTCCGAAGCGACCATCCAGCGTCTGGCCGAGATCCTCAAGGCCAAGGAACAGGAATACGGTCATCCCATCTTCCTGATCTCCGATGAGCCGTATCGCGAGATCGCTTACGAGGGCTATACGGTTCCCTATATCCCGAAATACTATAACGATACATTGGTCTGCTATTCGTACAGCAAGTCCTTTTCGCTGCCGGGCGAACGCATCGGCTACATCGTTGTGCCGGATGAGATCGCTGATTTCGGTGCCGTCTATGGTGCCATTGCCGGTGCGGCTCGCGTGCTGACCCATGTCAATGCGCCGTCGCTCTGGCAGCTCGTGGTCGCACGCTGTGCGGGCAAGCCTTCGGACATCTCGACGTACGTCAAGAACGGCCAGCTGCTCTACCAGGGACTCATCGATGCCGGCTTTACCTGCGTGAAGCCGCAGGGAGCTTTCTACCTGTTCCCGAAAGCCCTCGAAGAGGATGATTATGCCTTCTGCGAGCGCGCGAAGAAGTACGACCTCTTGCTCGTGCCGGGCACGGATTTCGGCTGCCCAGGCTATTTCCGCGCAGCATACTGCATCAAGACCTCGACGATTGAGCGTTCGCTGCCGCTCTTCAAGAAGCTGGCTGCCGAATACCGCTGATCGCTGCGTCATGGATACGAAAGAGCCGACACGCCGTTGTGCCGGCCTTTTTTCTTGGGTTTCATCGTCTGGTGCTGACAGACCTATGAGGAGTTTTTATTCTCGCTGGCGAGATGATTCCAGGAAGCGGTTTGAAAAGGATCGAAAGGAGAATTATACGTGAAAGCAGTTGTTATTGGCGCGACCGGCGCTGTAGGCAGAGACCTTTTGGCGATACTGCTCCGGGACAAACGGTATGAGGAGGTGCGCACCTTCACGCGCCGCGAAGTGCGGGCAGAGGATCCTGCGCATAAGCTCCATTCGTATGTGGTGGATTTCGAGAAGCCGGAAGGCTGGCAGGATCTCGTCAAGGGGGATGTCATCTTTTCCGCGCTTGGCACCTCGCGCAAACAGGCCGGTTCGACGGCAGCGCAGCGCCATGTGGATTACGACTACCAGATGATGTTCGCACGCTTTGCTAAAAAATATGGCATCGCGCATATGGTCCTCGTTTCTTCAGTCGGTGCGGATCCCTCGTCGCGCTTCTTCTACATGCGCCTCAAGGGTGAAGTGGAACGCGATATGGAGGCGTTGATTTTTCGGCGCTCACGATCATCGAGCCGCCTTCACTCATCCGCAAGCATGCCAAGCGTCTTATGGAGACGGTTTCCGTCAAGGTCATCCAGGCCTTGAACGCCGTCGGCCTCCTGAAGAAGATGGCGCCCATCTCCACGGAAATCGTCGCTTCCTGCATGGCCAATGTCGGCGCTGAAGAGAAACAGGGCGTGCAGCGCATCGTGGGGCAGGAAATCCGTTCCTTTGCCTGATTTCCTTTTGATTTTTTGACCACTTTGGTGACTGAGTAACGGATACCGGGTGTCTTTCTGTTACAATGAAATCAACAAAGCGAAGAACGCAACAGCAGGAGGGATCGAGATGGCAAAGGAAACGGTAGCGAAAGACGTAGTGATCATCGGTGCAGGGATGGCCGGGCTGACAGCGGCGCTCTATGCGGGGCGCTCCAATCTCAGCACACTGGTGCTTGAAAATGAACTCGTGGGCGGCAGATTGCCAATGCCACAGGCATTGAGAATTACCCGGGCTTCATGAGCGTCAAGGGCGGCGATCTCATGGCGACGGTGCAAGCTCAGGCTGAGGCCGTCGGTGCCGTGGTTGACGAATTTGACCTCGTCAAGCGTGTGGATCTGGCGGCAGTACCCAAGATTGTCGAGACGGAAGAGCATATCTATGAAGCCAAGGCAGTCATCCTGGCCACGGGCATGAAGCGCCGCAAGATGCCGCTGCCGGAAGCCGCGCGCTATGAGGATCGCGGCATCCATTACTGCGAGCTCTGCGATGGTCACATGTACCAGGACAAGGTGATTGTCGTCATGGGCGGCGGCAATGCAGCAGTCGATGCCGCCAACTATCTGACGCGTTACGCGAAAAAGCTTTATCTCATCCATCGTTCGGAACTCCGGGCTGATGAGGTATCGCAGAAACGCCTCTATGCCAATCCTGCCGTCACGGTCATGCTGCAGACGGAGATCACGGCGCTTTCCGGTGAGAACCGCCTCGAAGCCATCCAGGTCCTGCATAAGGATACGGGCAAGAGCGAGGAGCTGCCGGTCGATGCGATTTTTGTCAATATCGGCGTCGTCCCCAATACGGAGTTTGTCCGCGGGCAGATCCGCCTGACGGAGAGCGGCCGCATCCCGGCCGGTGAGGATTGCCGTACAGAAATCCCGGGCGTCTTCGCTGCCGGTGATGTGCGCGAGAAAGAGATCCGTCAGCTTACGACGGCTGCTGCTGATGGCACGACGGCTGCCTTGCTGGCCGAACGCTATATCCGCCAGCTGGAGGACTGAGTCCTTCACTGGGATGTTTGAGGCAATGATTCATGATTTTTTGAGAAGGAG
>ENA-OQBJ01000689-OQBJ01000689.1-human-gut-metagenome-genome-assembly--contig:-NODE-689-length-16764-cov-2.875699_pt1 | contig 16764 bp, 19 predicted proteins | sample MGYA00242743_ERZ504545 | MGnify/ENA primary metagenome ERZ504545 (study PRJEB26092, sample SAMD00036252) | human gut metagenome | host: Homo sapiens | study: EMG produced TPA metagenomics assembly of...
TCTCCAAGTCCCCTTAAGATCGGACGAACTTCATATCCGGCTTCTTCCAGCTCACATTTCCAGGAATCCTCATCTCCTGCCATATCATTTTTTGCATGATCTCCTGCCACAAACATAAACGGCAGCAGTGCCACTTTACGATACTGTCTTTGTTCGATCCGATGCATCACGTCTTTTAATTCTGGAAATCCTTCTACAGTCGCCACATGAATGCGGTCATATCCCAATGCCTGAAGTGTATATTCCAACGCCGGATAGGCACTGTTTGCATGGTGATCTGTTCCATGTCCCATTAAGATCAGGCATTCGCCTCTTCCAGATCCACATCCTCCATCACTGCATGCACTGTCTTTTTATAATCATCCGGTTCAGACAGAAGTGGTTTTCCCACCAGGACTTTTTCAAAAGACGACGCATGTTTTTGAATCTCCTCCAGCATTTTTTCATTTTCAATGCCGTTGATAATATGTGTCGGCTGAACGATCACCCTTGTGATCCCGTCCTGCTTCATACGCTCCAGTGCCTGACGGACATTATCATACTTTTTATGTTCTGTCCGTTCCAGTTTGTTCAAGATCATCTGACTTGTAAATGCCGGTATACCGTATACCCGGGAAATGCTTCTGCAATCTGCTCTTCCATTACCTGTATTGTTTTTGCCATCGTATCCAGATGACTGGTTCCGAAGCTTACCACAAGAATTCCTTTTTTCTCCATTTTCAATCCTTCCTCTCCAGAAATTTCTATCCGATCAACTGCTCCAGTTCCTTCCATGTCCTTGGAGCTTTTCCTGTTGCTTCTATTATTTTATGTGCTTTTAAACGGTCAAATAACCGTAAAAGAGCCGGTTCTTCCAGATTCGTCTCTTTCAGCTTTTCTGTTTCTCTGCACACTGCTTCCGGCGCGCCCTGACAGAGCACTTTTCCATCTTTCATCAACACGATCTCATCCGCCCAGGCATATGCATAATCCATATCATGAGTCGCCATGAGTACTGTGATTCCCTGCTCTGTGAGTTTGTCTACCATCTCATTTACCATACGGGTATGCTTCGGATCCAGGGCTGCTGCAGGTTCATCCAAAATGATGATCTCCGGACGCATCACTAAAATATCCGCGATCGAGACCTGTTTTTTCTGCCCTCCGCTTAACGCATGTACCGGCCGTTTTCGAAAGGGCACGATCTCCAGTTCTTCCATCACCTGCTCCACTTCTGTTCTTGCCTGTTCTTTTGCAACACCCAGATTCAGGATCCCGAATGAGATTTCCTGCTCCACGCTGGCAGAAAACAACTGTTTATCCGGGTCCTGAAACACGATGCCCACCTTGGCCCGAAGTGCCAGAAGTTCCTTTCTCTTGTAGCTCACAGGTTTTCCATGAAACAAAATATCTCCCTTTTGTGGTCGTAAAATTCCGTTGCAGCAGAGAAAAAAAGTAGATTTTCCAGAACCGTTGGCTCCCATAAAAGCAACCTTACTCCCCTTTTTTACTTTTAAGTCCAGCCCCTGCAGAGAAAACCGGTCATTCTCTTCATAAGAATGCCAGATATCTCTCGCCTCTAAAATAATCTCTTCACTCATACTATTCTCCCCCAAACCGCAAGCAAAATCAGGACTGCCTCAAAAACTGCTATTTTCCGGAAATTGCTCTTGTTTTTTTCATACTCTCCTGAAAGTACCCGGATCTCACCGTCATAACATCTGGATTCCATCGCATTGTACAATGCATCCGACTGCTTCAGCGCCCGCACAAACACAACCGATGCCATCTGCCCGAAAGACTGGATCGAAGTTTTCAGATCCCGGTTTCCAAGCCTTGCTTTCTGTGCCGTCATAATTGCAGATGCCCCTTCCATCAGAATAAAAATAAACCGATATGTCAAAAGCATCAGCTCAATGAACAATCCCGGAAAATGCAGTCGCTTTAACACATCCAGAATTTCCGTCATCGGCGTGTTAAAAGACAGGACATACAGACTGGAAACACTTGCAAGCGCAGTCAGTATCATCTGCCCGCCTTTTTTCAGCCCCATCCAGCTGGATGTCACATAATACTGCCCCACCGGGATTGCATAGGCATCCAGCGGCTCTTTGGATACATTGACCAGGATTGCCAGTGTACTCAACAGCAGAAATATCAGGGGTACCATCAGGTATTTCAGGTACAGGTGAAATGGAACTCTTCCCTTTTTTACATTGAGAATTCCATTGACCGCCAGTACGATCACTGCCGCTGTAACAGACCGGCTGACCACACAGACCAACAGGGTCAGAACCGCATATGCAAACTTCTCCTCCGGACTCACATCTGCAAGTCCGGAGGAATAACTTAATTTATCAATGATTATCATTCTGCCACTTCTTCCGCTCTACGAGACGACCCATGCAAAAAGCGATGATTCCCACGCCGATTCCGGTCTGTACACAAAACAGCAGGGACTCCACCTCTCCCGGGATTTCTTTTCCAAGAAAATCTTCCAAAACAGGGGTAAACCACGGTTCATATTCTCCATGGATCTCTTCTACCATCACACTTCCCGCATCATCTGATCCGCCAAACTCTGCATCTTTCAAAGTCAGAAACGGAACTGCCGCCAGCAGGACCACCGCGAGCAGCAGAACCAGTACCAGTGTTTTATTTTTCTTACTCATCCTACTTTTCCTCCTTTAAAAATCCAACGGCTTTAAGTTCCGGTTTTGCATAAGACTCCAGTGCGATCACGATCACAACCGTAAGAAGTCCTTCCATTACTGCCAGCGGAAGCTGTGTCGGAGCAAACACTCCAAGGAATTTCACTGCGGAAGCTCCCACCCCGCCCGCTTCAGACGGATATGCCATAGCAAGCTGCAGACTGGTTACACAGTAAGTGAACAGATCCCCGAAAAATGCTGCCAGAAACACTGCCACCTTCCGGTTTACATTGAGTTTCTGGCAAAGCTTATAAATCCCATAAGAAAGAAACGGACCTGCGATCGCCATAGAAAATGTATTGGCTCCCAGCGTGGTCAGTCCGCCGTGTGCCAGCAGAATTGCCTGAAATAATAACACGATCAGCCCCAACACGCCTGCTGCCGTCGGCCCGAATAAAATCGCACCCAGTCCGGTTCCTGTCATATGGGAACAGCTTCCGGTCACAGACGGGATCTTCAAGGAAGAAATCACAAACACAAAGGCTCCTGACATTGCCAGAAGGATCAGTTGTTTTTCTGTTCTTGTTTAATTGTTTTGAAATGGAAAAATCCTGCGACGATAAACGGCAGGCAGATGACTCCCCACGCAATGCAAAATGTTGCCTGAAGGTATCCCTCCATAATGTGCATAGCATTTGAAGCCGGTGCAATGGCAAATAACACCGCGATTGCGATGCTTGCCTTCAGTAAGATATTTTGTTTTTTTGTCATGTTCTTTTCTCTCCTTTTCTTTTGACAAAATTTTTCTGAAATATTCCAGGCTGCCAAAAGACTCAAAAAGGAGACTGTTTCGCATACACCCGGTCATATTCCCGTAACCTTCCAGATTCCTTTAAAAGCGGGTGTTCTGACTTAGGCATCAAACACAGTATTTCGCCTTCCCATAGAATTTCCTACAGTGACCTCATGAAATACCACTACTCCAATACAGCAACGGGCATTGTCCGGGATTCTCACCTGGTTCCCCTGCCGCCTTTTTTCGGACGGCATCTTTTAAATCTGCTTTGAATCTGAATTTATGTAGAAACACCTGCTTCTTCTGTCACAAAGAGCAGCGTCCATACATACAAAATAATATTTAATATTCAATTCCTCTGCGGGCATAAACGCCGCAATCAAACGGATGCTTTACTTTCCGGATCTCAGACACATAATCCGCTATTCTGATCAGATCCTCTGACGGATCCCGTCCGGTCAGAACCACTTCCAGACCTTCTGGTTTCTCTTTCAAAAACTGAATAGCCTCTTCATGCGGGATCAGACCATACCTGTCTGCTGCCATAAATTCATCCATGACAAGCATGTCACACGCTCCATTTTTCGCCCGATCCAGTGCATACTTCCACAATTCTTCATACATCTGCTTTGTTTCTGCCTTTTCTTCCTCGGACTGCGTGTTATAAAACCCATAGGACTTCGGTAAATGGATCACTTCTATCCCCGGAATCTGATCTAACACACACAATTCTGCAGAGTTCTCATTCTTCAAAAAACGGGCAAACAGTACTTTCATCCCGCTTCCGGCCGCCCGAACTGCAAGTCCCGTAGCTGCCGTGGTCTTTCCTTTTCCGTCTCCACAGTAAATGTGGATCATTCCCTGCCTCATATTCTGTCCTCTTCCTGTTTCAGCCTTTCCTTAAATCTTTCTAAATTTTAGCACAGCCCTGCCCATATTTCTAGGAATTTTTTTGTTTCTTTTAGTATTTTTCCAACTTCAAACGGCCTTCCTACTACCACCAGCACAGCCTTTGCCTCTTCTGCAGCCTGTACCTTCTCCAGAAAACCACCGGATTTTCCGGATTCTTTTGTCACAAAATACCTGGCATCCACAGCTCTTAGCATCGCTAGATTTAATTCTTTTGAAAACGGACCCTGCATGGCGATCAGATGCCTTCCTTCGAATCCAGCCGAATGCTCTCTTCCACTGAAACCTGTGTAGAAAGGACACGGGCATAACATCGCTCTTTGTAGCCTGCTATCCTGGTATATTCTTTCAATTCTTTGCTTCCGGTAGCAATCAGAACATTCCCTGTTGTATTTTGCAGGTATTCCACCGCCTCAGGTACACTTTCCACACGCACAACACGCTCTCCTTTGTCATCCCAGTTCTGCCGCTCCCGCACACATCTGATATATTCCGTACCTGCCATCCTGCATGCCTGCTCTACATTTTTCGTCACTTCTGCTGCAAACGGATGTGTCGCATCCACCACCAGATCAATTTTCTGCGTCATTAAAAACTGCCGGATCTGTGCCTCATCCATCCGTCCGGTACGCACGCTTACATTAGAAGAACTCTCAACATCCATACAGTCTCTTCCATACTCTGTGGCAACACTGACGATTACATCCACCTGCCTGTTTCTCAGAAATTCTGCCAGTTCCCGTCCTTCTGTAGTACCTGAAAAAATCAAGATACGCTTCATCTTTCTTCCTCCTCTTTCCTAAATTTTACCATCACTTCACCACAGACAAACGCAGCCGTGCACTGATTCAGACAGACCTTTTCCTGAACCATCACTCCATCCGGACACATTCTTTTCGCTGCTCTCTCACAGACATTGTCTACCCCTGTCACTCCTCTTACAAATTCCGAAGAACTGCTGACTGCCGAAATTTCCTGAAGTGATTCTGCGGAATAAGTCAAAAACTCCACTCCAAGAGAATCTGCCAGCTCCAGCAACCCGGCCTCCTCCCTTTTCAGATCAATGCTTCCAAGTGCACGGATCTGCTCCGGTAAAAATCCATGCTTTTCCAGAGTTTTCAAAAGCTCTGCCTCCAGAATTTCTTTTTTTGTCCCTTTTTTGCATCCCATTCCCACATACAGATTTCTTGGCAAAAGATATAATACACCTGATTTTTTATTTCTGGGATTTCTTTCACAGATCACGATCTTCCCACAGCATCCCTCCAGTTGTTCTTCACTGCCACATATGGTCAGTTCTTCGGGTACATCCCCCAAAAGCGGAAACTCTGAAAAAATTCCCGTATTCTTTTTTTCAAGAATCCCTGCCGAGATTTTTTTCGCCTCTTCCCGATCTGTAATGACGAGTCCGTTCTCCATGGCAAACACGTCTGCCGCAAACTTTTTCTGCACATCTGTAGCCGTCGTGATCACCGCCCTTCCTCCTGTGTATTCTGCAAGAACCTTCGCCAGCGTTACTCCGCCGCCTACATGTCCGGACAAAAGCGGAATGGCAAATGTGCCCTTCTCATCCAGAACAATAACCGGAGGATCTGTAAACTTATCTTTTACAAACGGAGCGATCGCACGGATCGCGATTCCTGCCGCCCCGATAAATACCAGTGCATGTTCTCCCCAGGATGCCCCGATTTCTTGTTTCCAGCCGCCATTTAACCTCTGCAGTCTTCTATCCTCTGCAAAACGTGCCACAGTATATCCTGTACACACATACCCTTCCTGTTTTAGTTTTTCCGCCAGATTTAACGCCAGACGGCTTCCAGTCCCGGTAAAACTATAAATTCTCACACTTTTTCTCTTCATTATTTTCTTCTCTTTTCACTTTCTTTTCATCTACTATACTATTAGCCGGCGTTTCCGTCAAAACTTAGTTTGATTAGCCGGAACAATAACAATTACAATTTTCTGCCTGTTTGTTTAATTTTGAAGATTTTGCATGATTTTCCAAAAATTCTTTGTTTAGTTTCACTCTTTGTCATTTTTCAGCTTCTCTGCTATTCTGTTTGCAGACGAAGATGTCTGAAGGATTTTTAAAAATCTCTCAGGCATCTTTTTTTGATAAAAGGCCTTTTCAGAAAAACTATTTTTATCTCAAAGGAGGAAATTTTATGAGTTCAGGAGATACTGGTTTTATCATGCTTTGCTCTGCCCTTGTTTTTCTTATGACACCGGGCCTTGCTTTCTTTTATGGCGGATTGGTCCGCCGGAAAAATGTGGTCAACACAATGATGGCCTGCATCGGCATTATGGGGCTGTCCATCGTTATGTGGGTACTGTTTGGATATTCCCTTTCTTTCGGCGGAAACCATGCCGGAATCATCGGTGATTTTCGATACTTTGCTTTTCAAGGTGTAGGAGCCGATCCCGGTCCTTATGCTGATACGATTCCACATCTTGTATTTGCCGGTTTCCAGATGATGTTCGCAGTCATTACCCCTGCGCTGATCACCGGAGCTGTCGTCGGCAGAATGCGTTTTAAGGCACTGTTTCTGTTTATTGCATTCTGGTCTTTGATTGTTTATTATCCGATGGCACATATGGTATGGGGAGAAGACGGTTTTCTCGCTGCTTTAGGCTCCGTTGATTTTGCCGGAGGAAATGTCGTCCATATCAGTTCGGGAGTATCAGCTCTTGTTCTTGCCATCTGCCTTGGCCGCAGACGCGGGTACGAACACACTTCCTATCGCATTCATAACATTCCGTTTGTCGCTCTGGGAGCATCACTGCTCTGGTTCGGATGGTTTGGCTTCAATGCCGGAAGTGCTCTTGCGGCAGATGGACTTGCAGCTCACGCTTTTATGACCTCTGCGATTGCTTCTGCTTCCGCAATGCTCATCTGGATGCTCATTGATTATCTGAAAAGCAAAAAAACCACACTTGTCGGCGCTTCTACAGGACTGGTCGTAGGGCTTGTAGCTATCACCCCCGGTGCCGGATTTGTTCCGATCTGGTCTTCTTTCCTGATCGGTGCACTTGTCAGTCCGATCTGCTATTTTACCGTGGTGCTCTTAAAACAGAAATTAAAAATCGATGATGCGCTCGATGCGTTCGGATGTCATGGAATCGGCGGTATCTGGGGCGGTATTGCAACCGGACTTTTCGGTAAAACTTCTGTCAATTCTGTTGCCAGATGGGATGGATTAGTCTTCGGAGATTTTCATTTATTCACTGCACAGCTGATCAGCATTCTGGTCACCATTGCAGTTGCTGTGTGCGGAACCTTGATCTGCATCGGTATCGTAAGGATTTTCACACCGCTTCGCGTGGATGTTTCTGATGAGATATCCGGTCTGGACTTCTCACAGCATGGAGAAAATGCATATCCGTCCTTTAACGGATTTGATTCATAAAAGAGGGGGAGTCATCATGTTGATCAAAATTGAAGCAATCGTAAGAGAAGAAAAATTTGAACAGGTTAAATCTGCTCTTCAGGACATCCAGGTGAACGGGGTTACCATCTCCCAGGTTATGGGGTATGGAACGCAGCGTGGCTATACAGAAATTGTCCGCGGAAGTGAAGTAGATATCCTGTTACATCCCAAAATTAAATTTGAAGTGGTCGTCTCTTCCGAAGAATGGGAACAAAAAACAATCTCAGCAATACAAAAAGCCGCTTTTACCGGCGAAGTCGGTGACGGAAAAATTTTCAGCTATGAAATCCGCAGCGCTGTCAAAATCCGCACCAAAGAGACCGGTTATGATGCAGTCCAGTCACAAGATAATCTTTAATCTGCCGGGGAATCACAGTTCAATTTGTGATTTCCCGGTCTTTTTATTCCAGCATGATCCAGTTTGCACGAAAGGGACGCATTAAATTCCAGTATCCGACTCCATATAGTTCATATTCTTTTGCCAGTTCGATCTTTGCCGCAATACTTCTCACATCTTCAAACCAGACTTCCTGCTCTCTTCCCTGATTTCTGTAAGTAAAATACGGGCTTTGAGCCTCCTGGTCATACTGAATTGGAGCACCGTATTCCACCGCAAGCCGTACAGCCTCTACATTGCCGATCGTCTCTGCTTTTGTCACTCCTTTTTCATAAGGAAGCGTCCAGTTATACCCATAGTTCGGTATCCCCATCAGAAGCTTCTCAGCCGGATCTGTGTCAGCGCATACTCTACCACCTGGCGGACTTTCGTAAGGGGTGCGACTGCCATGGGCGGACCATAAGAATATCCCCACTCATAAGTCATCAGAAACAGCCGGTCTGCCTGTTCTCCCAGAAGTGCATAATCAATCCCCTCATAGAGTAGCCCTTTCTGATCTGAAGACGTCTTGGGCGCCAGAGCCACTGACACGCGATATCCCTTTTCGTTCATGGCAGCCCGCAATTCTCCGACAAACTCGGCATATCCTTCCCTGTTCTGCGCACGGACATATTCAAAATCTACATCCACGCCCACATATCCTTTTTCCTCCACCACCTTCAGCAGATTGGTAATCACATTTTCACGTACTGATTCTTCCTCCACCAGAGTCTGGATCAGCTGATTGTTAAAGACCCCCTGTGTAAACGGGGTCAGAACCAGCATCGGTTCTATCCCATTCTCCCAGGCCAGCTGTATCATCCACGTTTCATCCTGTATGGGCGGAACCAACTCTCCTTCAAACGTAAAGCCATAAGAAAACACAAGCAGTTCATTGAGTGCCGGAAATGCCATCTCCAGCACATAAGGTTCAATAAAAGGATATGCATACCCTGTCACATACAAATTCTCTCGAATTTCCGCGCTCTCCTGCGGTTTTAATAAGAGCAGCGCCTGACCCACTGTCAGTTTTCCCTCCTCTCCCAGCTGATTATCATAAATAATCTTCCAGGCAGGAACCCCACTTTGACGGGAGATCGAAGATACGGTATCTCCCGGTACTGTCACATAAATCATAAAAACACCTCCTGACTATCCTATGTCGGATAGCCGGGAGGTATTCGATAAATCAGTGTTTGAAAAACTGTTGACTTTTTTTGTAAAGTGGCATATCATAATCTTAGCTAAGGAAATGGAGAATATTCCATAGTCAAAGTGAACCCCCAAGGAGGCCAGTCCTTGGGGGTTCTTTTTGGGCTAACTGTCTTTATCATTCCGGTCTAACCACTTGCGTATGTAGTAGCCAGCCACACTCGCCATAACCGAAACAGGGAATCGGAGAATATAATCCATAGTCTCACCTCCCTTCTGCTGGAAGGTTTCGACAGCATATTCATCATATCACAGCATTTGTTTCTTTTCCATGCATTTTTTCAATTCCACAGAGTCAAAAAAAAAACGCCCATCTATGCCCCCATAGAATGGCGTTTTTCTTCCTCTATAAAATAAACATCGCATCTCCGAAGCTGAAAAAACGATACCGTTCTTTCACTGCCTCTTCATAGGCTGCCATGACATGCTCTTTTCCCGCCAGTGCAGATACCAGCATGATCAGTGTAGATTCCGGCAGATGGAAATTTGTGATCAGCCATCTAATATCTTAAACTGATATCCCGGATAGATAAAAATTTCTGTCCAGCCGCTGCAAGGCTTTAAGCGTCCGTTCTCGTCCGCCGCAGATTCGATGGTACGGCAGCTCGTCGTTCCCACACAGATCACACGGCCTCCATGTTCTTTGGCTTTGTTGATCTTCTCTGCCGCTTCTGCATCCACCATGTAAAACTCCGAATGCATATGGTGCTCGGTCACATCCTCCACTTTCACCGGGCGGAATGTGCCCAGTCCGACATGAAGTGTCACTCTTGCAATATCCACGCCTTTTCCTGAATTTCTTTCAAAAGCTCCGGAGTAAAATGAAGCCCCGCAGTCGGTGCTGCAGCTGAACCTTCGTGAGCTGCATACACCGTATTATAACGGCTTCTGTCTTCCAGCTGGTGGGTAATATATGGAGGAAGCGGCATCTGACCAAGCTGGTCTAAAATCTCCTCAAAGATTCCCTTATACTCAAAGTGAATCAGACGGTTTCCCTCTTCTACCACATCCACAACCTCGCCGACCAGAAGTCCGTCTCCGAAACTGATCCTGGTTCCCGGTTTTGCTTTTTTCCCCGGTTTTACCAGTGTTTCCCACACATCGTTTTCTCCGCGCTTCAACAGGAGGACCTCGATCTTGCACCGGTGCCTTCTTTTTCTCCGATCAGGCGTGCCGGAATTACTTTTGTATCGTTGATGACCAGACAGTCTCCCGGATTCAGATAATCGATCACATCCCGAAAGATATGATGCTCTGTTTTCCCTGTCTCTTTATCCAGAAACAATAATCTGGAACCGGAGCGATCCTCCAGAGGATCCTGTGCGATCAGTTCCTCCGGCAGGTCATAATAAAAATCACTTGTTTTCAATGATATCCCTCTTTCTAAACAGACTCGGTCCTATTTTCTCAGCTCGATTCCCATCTCTTCCAGTGCTTTTAAGATCCGGTTCATCGCAGAAGTTACATCCGCCTCTTCCAGAGTCTTATCCTTTGCACGGAATACAATAGAATATGCAACGGATTTGAATCCGGCTTTGATCTGACTTCCTTCATACAGGTCAAACAGTGCATAGCTTTCCAGATATGCTCCGCCTTTTTTCTCGATCACATCTTCAATCTGTCCTACCAGAATCTCTTTTGGCACTACCATACTGATATCTCTTGTCACAGCAGGGTACTTTGCGATTCCTGTATATTTTCTGTCAAAAGTTGCATACGGAATGATCTCCGGCATATCCAGTACTGCTACATATGCGCGTTCCCCGATTCCGTAAGTATCGGCAACTTCCGGATGTACCTCTCCCAGATATCCGACTACTTTTCCATCGTAAATGATATTTGCCTGGCGCCCAGGATGCAGATATGGTTTTCCTGCATTTGGATCGTATGTTTCTTTTTCGTGCATTCCGATCTTCTCAAAGAATTCTTCTACTACACCCTTCATGCTGAAGAAATCCCCTTCTCCATACATTCCCAGAGTAAACTGCATTCTTCCTCCGGAAGCTCTGTGATCGGAAGCTGTTTTGGCAGATAAATATTTCCAAGTTCGTAAAGTCTTACATTTTTGTTTCTGCGGTTATAGTTTGTCGCAAGAGATGTGAGCATTCCATTTAAGGATGTCGTTCTCATCACACTGTAATCTTCTCCCAGTGTTCATGATCTCCACTGTTTCTCTCAATTTCGAATCTGCCGGGATTCTCAGTTTGTCAAACACCTTCGGGCTCTCGAATGAATAGGTCATTCCCTGGCTGAATCCGCAGAATTCGGCGATATCTTTTGCCACATCTTCGATTCTCAGTTTGAAGGACAGTTTTCCTGTTGTGGCCTCTCCCTTTGGAAGTGTCGTCGGAATATTATCATATCCAAAGAATCTTGCAACCTCTTCTGCCAGATCTGCAATTCTGAACAGATCATGACGGAATGTCGGTGCGATCACTTCCTTTGCTGCTTCATCATATTCCAGACCGATCTTTGCGAAATAACCAAGCATCTCTTCTTCTGAAATCGAAGTTCCCAGCATTGCATTGATCTTGTCTGCATCAAATGGAACTCTTACCGGTTCTTTTACTTTTCCGTAAACATCCACGGTTCCGCCAACCACTTCTCCGGCGCCTAATTCTTCTACTAACTGGCAGGCTCTGTCAATGGCTGCTTTTGCATTGTTCGGATCCAGACCCTTTTCAAATTTTCCGGAAGCATCTGTACGAAGCCCTACTCTCTTTGAAGATTTTCGGATGTTGACACCGTCAAAGCATGCTGCCTCAAAGAGCATGGTCTTGACATCATCTGTGATCATGGAGTTTTCCCCACCCATGATACCGGCAATTCCGACTGCTTTTTCTCCGTCACAGATCATCAGGACATCCTTGTCCATGATACGCTCCTGTCCGTCAAGCGTGGTAAATTTCTCTCCATCCTGTGCAGTTTTTACAACAATCTCATGACCTGCGATCGTATCCAGATCATAGGCATGCATCGGCTGTCCGTACTCTTCCATCACATAGTTTGTAATATCCACCAGATTGTTGATCGGACGAATTCCTACAGATGCCAGCCTTCTCTGCATCCATTTTGGAGACGGACCGATTTTAATATTTTTTACCACTCTTGCACAGTATCTCGGACACAGATCGGCATCTTCTACTGTTACTTTTATATAATCGTTGACATCTTCTCCATTTCCTGTCTCTTTCACGATTGGAGGAACAAACTCTTTGTTGAATGTAGCGGCTGCTTCTCTTGCGATTCCAAGTACGCTGTAGCAGTCTACACGGTTGGATGTCACTTCATACTCAAATACCACATCGTTTCTGTCAAGCGCTTCAATCGCACTTGCTCCGATTTCGGCATCCTCCGGGAAGATATAGATTCCGTCTTCCGGAGCCTCCGGATACATATCTGTCGTAGAACCCAGCTCCTCGATAGAACACATCATACCAAAACTTGCCACTCCGCGGAGCTTGCCTTTTTTGATCTTGATTCCGCCCGGAACTTTCTGTCCCGGCTCATGTCCCCCTGCCACGCGTCCACCGTCCAGTACGACCGGCACTTTTGCACCTTCAAATACATTTTTCGCACCTGTTACGATCTGTACTGTCTCTGTTCCTACATTCACCTGACATACGACCAGTTTGTCTGCATCCGGGTGCTTTTCAATCTTATCGATCTGACCAATGACAATCTTTTCCAGATCTGCATCCAGCTGTTCATAGCCCTCTACTTTTGTTCCTGACAATGTCATTGCATCTGTATATTCCTGCGCTGTCACGTCCAGATCCGGGACATACGCTTTTAACCATGATAAAGAAGTATTCATAATCCTATTCCTTTCTCTCCACCTAAATCCTAGAACTGTTTCAAAAATCTGATGTCATTTTCATACAAAAGTCTCATGTCATCAATTTCATATTTCAGCAGTGCGATTCGCTCCAGACCGACACCGAATGCAAATCCTGAATATTCCTCCGGATCGATTCCGCACATCTCCAGCACATGTGGATGTACCATCCCGCATCCGAGGATCTCAATCCAGCCGGAACCTTTACAGAATCGACATCCTTTGCCTCCGCATTTGAAGCAAGTCACATCCACCTCTGCACTTGGCTCTGTAAACGGGAAATGATGCGGTCTGAATTTTGTCTTTGTCTCTTCTCCAAACAGCTCTTTTGCAAACACTTCCAGTGTTCCTTTCAGATCTGCAAAGGAAACATTTTTATCGATCACAAGACCTTCAATCTGATGGAAGGATGGAGAATGTGTTGCATCCACTTCATCAGAACGGAATACTCTTCCCGGTGCGATCATACGGATCGGCAACTTGCCCTGCTCCATCACTCTCGCCTGAACCGGAGAAGTCTGTGTACGCAGCACAATGTCCTTATTCACATAAAAGGTATCCTGTTCATCTTTTGCAGGATGCCCATCCGGAATGTTGAGTTTCTCGAAGTTGTACAGGTCGTATTCTACTTCCGGTCCTTCTACTACTTCGTATCCCATTCCCACGAAAATGCGCTCTACCTCTTCCAGCGCGATCGTATTTGGATGTCTGTGTCCCACCGTACTTTTCTTAGATGGCAGCGTCACGTCAATGACTTCCGCTTTCATTTTTTCCTCACGGATGGCTGCTCCATTTTCACTTTTGTCTCTTCTAAAAGCTCTTCGATTGCAGCTCTTGTCTCATTGACCAGCTGTCCGACTTTCGGACGCTCCTCTGGGGCCACGTCTTTCATTCCCTTTAATACGGCTGTTAATTCTCCTTTTTTTCCAAGAAATTTTACACGCACCTCGTTCAGCTTTTCCGGCATATCAGAAGCTTTAATCTGCTCCAAAGCCTGTGCTTTGATTTGTTCCAGTCTGTCTTTCATCTTCTTTCTCCTTTCTTTGAAAGCATATTTCTTAGTATGAAAAAAACTCCATCCCAAAAGGGACGAAGTCTGTATTCGCGGTACCACCCTAATTCCCACAGTCTTCCTGTGAGCACTTGGTCTTGTGTAACGTACAATAGACGGCACTTTCTACTCTGAAATCATTTCAAAAATGCAGCTTACGTGGGAATTTCGATTGCCGTCTGAACCAAAGAAGCTTACAGCCAGTGACCTTCTCTCTCTGATGGAAAACAGTTCTCTACTGTGCACGCTCATCGCTTTTCATATCCTGATTCATTTTTCAAATTTAAGACAAATTTACTTTATTATCTTATCACAGTTTTTGTGATTGTCAAGATATTTCTCTAACAGTGCATTGACTTCTCCGCCAAGAAGGATCACATACATACACAGATACAGCCACAGCATAATCAGCACAATCGTAGTCATACTTCCATACATATCTGAAAATCCTTCAAAGATGTCCAGATAAATCGAAAAGATAAAAGAGATCAGCAGCCATCCGCACGCTGTAAAAACGGCTCCCGGAAGCTGTTTACGCAAAGTTGTCTTCTGTGTTGCTCTCCGGTTTGGAAGATATTTATAAACCAGATCCCAGAAAACGGTCAGAACTGCAAGTGTCATAACGGTCCGTATCTTAATAATATACTGCATCAGAGTACTCCAGAACGGTGCATGCTTGTAGATCATGGCGCTGATACTGTTTCCAAATACAGACAGAACCAGTGACAGTACGATTGCAAGAATGAAGATCACGGTATATAAAGAAGCCCTAAGCCTCAGGTATACATAATTACGAGTCTCGGTATTACCATAAATGCAGTTCAGTCCTGCAGTCACGGACAGTACCCCTCTTCCCGCAGACCACAGCGCTACAAGGATCGTGATCGGAATGATCTTAGCCGACTGGGAAAAATAGACCTGTGTCACGATCGAACGGATAAACCCCTGCACGGATGTCGGAAACACCTGCTCCACTGCATCGATGACATTTGCATAAGTAGCCGGTGTAAACTGTACCGCCGTCAGCAAAAGCAGGATGATCGGAATCATAGAGAGTACAAAAAAATAAGCAGCCTGGGCCGCATACGCTCCTGTATGATGGGAGCCGACGATCTCAGTGACTTTATTTACTTTTTTTATCGTCTCCTTGACTCTTCTTCCCATAATATTCTCTCCTGCTGCTCTCAAACTTTCAAAATCATATCATAAAGCCCCTGTTTCGTAAAGGGATCTTTTTTGAAGGCTTGTATATCCTGTATTGATGAAATAAGGGAATGAAATCAGCCTGTGCTAAATTTCATTCCCTTTTATCTTCTGTAGAATCCCCAAAATGCCGTTCCCTGTATTTTGACTCCTAGCACGCAAGCTAGGTGGGCAACCGCATCTGCTTTTCTGTCTTCCACTGCATAACGGAGGCTTGACATATTACAGAAATATAAGAATCCCGTTTAAAGTATTGTAGGTTCAAAATAACAAGGTTATCGAACATCTCAGGTTTTCCGTTGAATTTATTATAGCCTATTTACATAGATTTTACAACCCATACTCCATTTCTTTTTTCATGGTATTTTTTTCAAATTTATGGTATAGTAACATTATTTACATTTGAATGCAAGGAGAGGATACTATTATGAAAACAGCTGAATTAAAACTGGTCTATTTCAGTCCGACAGGGACGACAAGAAGGGTCATCATGGAGGTAGCACGTCAGATTGACCTTAAATCCGTCTCATTTGACCTGTCCGTACATAAAGAAAAAAAGCCGGTTCTGCAATTTGACGAAACAGATTTTGTCCTGTTTGGAATCCCGGTTTATTCCGGCCGGGTTCCCGAAACATTTCTTTCTTATTTCGAGACACTCAAAGGAAACAACACTCCGGCTGCGCTGATCGCAACTTATGGCTGCCGGGCATACGAAGATGCTCTGTTAGAATTAAAAACCGAGGTGGAAAATCGGGGATTCCACGTAATCGGTGCCGGTGCATTTCCTACTGAGCATTCGATCGTTCGTTCAATTGGTCTGAGCCGTCCGAATAAAGCGGATCTAAAGACAATCAGTGAGTTCGGGATCGCATTAAACCGCCGTATCAAAAATGAAGATCTCTCTGCGCTCTCCATTCAGGTACCTGGTAACACTCCATATCGCAAATACGCAAAAACTCCACTGATTCCAAAGGCAGATGTCAGCCTGTGCACGGAATGTAAAGCTTGCGTCAAATCATGTCCTGCCGGAGCAATCTCTGCACAGGATCCGAAAAAGACGGACAAGAAAAAATGTATTTCCTGCCTGCGCTGCGTACGAAGCTGTAAGCAAAAAGCCCGCAGTGTCAGCAGTATGAAACTCTCCATGGCAGCCAAAAAACTGAACAAAGTCTGTCAGAGTGATAAAGCCGCTGATATCTTTTTATAAATCCTGTCATTAGAACGTTATTACTCCGATAGATGAATCATTTCTGCAATTTGTATGACGTAAGAAGAGAGTCAGATCCTCCTGACTCTCTTTCGTTGATATTCCCCTTGTATC
>ENA-OQBJ01000690-OQBJ01000690.1-human-gut-metagenome-genome-assembly--contig:-NODE-690-length-16744-cov-2.316483_pt1 | contig 16744 bp, 16 predicted proteins | sample MGYA00242743_ERZ504545 | MGnify/ENA primary metagenome ERZ504545 (study PRJEB26092, sample SAMD00036252) | human gut metagenome | host: Homo sapiens | study: EMG produced TPA metagenomics assembly of...
AACATACGGTTAATCCGATGTATAAGGATGGCCCGTTCGTCTATCGGTTAGGACGCAAGATTTTCATTCTTGAAAGGGGGGTTCGATTCCCCCACGGGCTACCAAGTCTGAGCAGTTTCTGTTCAGACCTTTTTCTTTTTATCCCTTTCTTTCTTTCAGCTTTTTATATCTATCTTTGTCCTTGTATTATAAGTTTATGTAATAAAAGATAGTATGAATACCGAATTACTCGCACAACTTTATCAATCATATACTGGAGAAGCTCCAACAAGTATCGAACCTTTGCCGGGAGCAGGCTCCAATCGCAAATACTTTCGCTTGAAAGGCAAGGAAAGCCTCATCGGTGTATATGGAACCTCCACCGAAGAAAACCGTGCATTTATCTACATGGCCAGACATTTCTCACAAAAAGGTTTGCCTGTACCCCGTATACTTACCGAATCTCCCGACCAGTCGGTCTACCTGCAAGATGACTTGGGAGATATCTCGCTGTTCCAACTTATTAAACAAGGAAGAGAAAGCGGTAACTTCAGTGATGAAGAAACAAATATATTGAAACGAACTATCCGCCTGCTTCCACAGATACAGTTTGAGGGAAGCAAGGACATGGACTTCAGTTATTGCTACCCGCTGGCAACATTCAACCGCCGCAGCGTTTTGTGGGACCTGAACTATTTCAAGTATTGTTTTCTTAAAGCTACCGGACTGGAGTTTCAGGAAAATCTGCTGGAAGATGATTTCGAACGTATGGCAGATACCCTTCTTCAGATAGAACCACAGGTATTCATGTACCGTGATTTTCAGAGCCGCAATATCATGATACGGGAAGGAAAACCGTACTTTATCGATTTTCAGGGAGGACGCAAGGGACCTTTCTATTACGATGTGGCTTCTTTCCTCTGGCAGGCAAAGGCAAACTATCCCGATTCGCTCCGTCAGGAGCTTCTGGATGAGTACCTCGATGCTCTTCGCCCCTATCACACGATGGATAAGGAACAGTTCCTCACCACCCTCCGTCACTTTGTACTGTTCCGTACTCTGCAAGTTCTAGGCGCATACGGTTTCCGTGGATATTTTGAGAAAAAGGCACATTTCATACAAAGTGTACCGTATGCTATCGAAAATCTCCGTCAACTGCTGGAAACAGATTTTCCTGAATATCCCTACTTATGCCTCATGCTACGCAAACTGACAGAACTTCCCCAGTTTGCCAGCATACGAAACAGAAGGAAACTCACCGTACGCGTGATGAGTTTTTCGTATAAGAAAGGTATTCCCGAAGACCCGTCAGGGAACGGAGGCGGATATGTATTCGACTGCCGTGCCGTGCACAATCCGGGAAAGTACGAACAATACAAGCAACTGACCGGACGCGACAAACCGGTTATCGACTTTCTGGAACAGGACGGTGAAATACTCCAATTTCTGGAACACGTAGACGCACTGGCTGATGCTCATGTACAGCGCTTTCTGGAAAGAGGGTTTACCAACCTCTCTATCTGCTTCGGCTGTACCGGAGGACAGCACCGTTCCGTATATTCGGCAGAACACGTAGCGCACCACTTGAACGAAAAATTCGGTGTACGCATCCACCTGATACACTGCGAACAACATATTGAACAAATTTTAGAACCCCGATAACAATATGAAAGCCATGATATTTGCAGCGGGACTGGGAACTCGCCTGAAACCGCTGACCGACCATATGCCAAAGCACTCGTACCCGTAAACGGACGTCCGATGCTGGAACACGTCATCCTGAAACTAAAACAATCCGGATTCAACGAACTGGTTATCAACATACATCATTTCGGAGACAGATCATCGACTTTCTTGAAGCCAACCAGAATTTCGGATTGACAATTCATATCAGCGACGAACGTGAACAGTTGCTCGATACGGGAGGAGGTATCAAAAAAGCCGCACCATTTTTTCAGGGAAACGAACCATTCCTGATACATAACGTCGATATCCTCTCCGATACCGACCTGAAAGCCTTATACGAATACCACCTGCACAGTGGCAATGATGCTACCCTGCTGGCAAGCAAACGAACCACAGCCCGCTATCTGCTGTTCGACAAACAGGCATATCTGAGAGGATGGGTTAATAAAGATACCGGACAGACCAAACCCGAAGGCTTCGAATATGACGCAACAAAATATCAGGAATATGCCTTCAGTGGCATTCACGTCATCTCCCCTTCCCTTTTCCGATACATGGACAAACGGTGGAAAGGCAAATTTCCCATCATGGATTTCTATTTGCAAACATGTGGGGAAGCCCGAATTGGTGGATGTCTGACCGAAGAGCTTCATCTGATTGATATAGGAAAACCGGAAACCCTTGAGAAAGCTGCCAGCTTTCTGGCAGAACTGAATCAAGAATAAAAATATCAGTCACTTACAAGCCAACAGCAACTTGCCCGTACCTTAATGCAGAAGGCAATCCAACCGACTGCATAATATCTAAAAAACACGGGCAATTTGCCTTATTTTTTTGTACAAAGGCTAACAGACTTTTGTACGATTTTTCAGAAAAATTCATGATGTTTTTCCTAACTTTTGCTGAAGTTTTTCGACATACTTCCTGAAGTGTTCCAAAACACGTGTTTCAAACCAAACTGAACGGTTGAAAACAGCAGTATATTAAAACTTGAAACTCATAAATAATAAACTTACAATCCGAAATCAAGCAATCAACATCAGCCAAAAGAGTTCTATCATGTCCATCACAAAGTCCGCATATCACTTTGATATTCAAACTTTTAAATACAACCCTTTCTGAATATTTTATTTTAGCTTTAAAAAGCCCTATTAAATACTGAAACAATTTTACTCCTCAGCAGAAATCCGGTAATACGAAGGAGCAAGTCCCGTCTGCTTCTTAAAAAATGTCCCGAAAAAGAAGCATTCGGAAAATTCAAGTCATCCGATATCTCTTGTACACTCTTGTTGGTATTCTTCAGCCAGAAAATGCTCTTCCGGATAATAGCTCTGAAAACCAGTTCCTGCACCGTATATCCGCAAACCGATTTCGATAATGCTGAAAGATATTTGGGAGAAAGACACAACTTATCGGCATAAAAAGCTACTCCCCTCTCTTGCATATAATACTTTTCAATCAACCGAATGAGCTTGATAAAAGTATCAATCTTATGTCCTGCTACATTTTTTTCTTCGATAATCCGACGGCTGTAAATAGAACACAAACGGTAAGTCAATGCCAGTAACAACAACTTACACTCATGATTATCAAACGGATTCTGCGCACTCTTCCTATGTCTTCCCAGCAATGCAATATAACGTGCCAAATCGCTTTCTTCTCCGGAAGTCCATACATAGCATGGTTCGGGAGTCAGTGTCGTATACAAATACATTGCCACAATCGAACTGCCTAAAATCTCACGTATCGGATCTATATGATAAAACAGTAGCTCACACGCAAATCATCAGACAGTTCTCCTATTGAAAAATTATTCCCTTCGGAAAGAAAAACCGTTTCCCCTGCCCGGGCTGTAAACTTCTTTTTATCTACATCGAAACAGAAATATCCTTTTTCACACACAATCAGTCCCACATAATTCATCAGGAAAGGCTTACACAATATCTTCGGAAAAGCTTTAACTTCCCCTTCCAGGCAGCAAATATCTTTTCCCGCCATCAAATCGCGCTCAAAACGTGTTAAACGCATTTCTTGTTCCCTAGCATCCATCCCCATAAAACTAAAATTAAAGTCTGCCACTAAGGTAAGATTTTTCTATATTCCCATCATGAAACAAGAAAATAAAAATACATCACGGGGAGCTTTCATAGGTACTTTTCCACCGAAAAGTCAGATTAAGAAATGAAATACGCTCCACCGTGATGTATAAAGCAAATAAATGAACGAGTGTAAAGTATTTTATGTCTGTAAATCCAGCTTTCTTTTTCTCCACGGAATTACCAGCATAAGAACGGCACATGCCATACAGCCGTAGAATGTCCATCCCGACATTTCTTTTACAGCAGCCAGAGTAGCCTGTACTTGCACACGCCCTTTTGTTGAAAGAGCTGCCATATTATGTGCTTCCTTTTCACTTTTTCCCTGATACATCATCCCTTGAACCGTCTGATTATATGAGGCTGCTACCTCTGTATTCAACTGATCCATATCGTGAGCAAAGCGAGTTACATAGTGTTGCTGACGATGCTGCATCACATTGGTATAGATAGCAGTTCCAGCCCCCGGTCCCAGTACCATACGCACTGTCAGCATGATACAAATCCAGGTAGACAGATATTTATAAGGCATCCGCTGATTGGCATGTACAGCTGTCAGCGAATAAAGCAGCATCATTCCGGCAGAACGGATAATAACCGGATATTTCATGCGCTCGTACAAGCCGTCGGTCTGTACCTCAAAATACATAAACAGGCTGGAAAGTCCTATCAGAACAAAGCCCATCGAGAAAAGGTATTTCAGATGTACTCCTTTTGACCCCATGGCAATAGCAATAATGCAACCGATAAAATAACCGGCTATACTCCAGTTATTAAGCGACGCATTCTGCCAGTTGTCTATCTTCATACCAACTCCTGCAAACACACTGACAAACATGGCACTGGAATTGAAAATCATCAGCAACAGAAAGAGCAAGATACCCATACGGATAGAACGCAACTTAAACACATCCATCAGGAAATAAGGCGAATTATGGTTACGTTCCATATAGACAAACAGTATGGCAAACACAACAGCCGTCGCAGTAGCCCAGCAAATAGACGGAGAATCGTACCAGTCGAGCACCTTTCCATACACCAGCACATAAATAGCAGCCGAACACATCACGCAAAATATTACCACACTGCCAAACTTACGCAAGTTGATAGGAAAACGTTTGCCCACATATTTATGATAAGGCATGGTGATAAACACAACCAGAATAGATAATAGCAACGCCCCCATCATGAAATAATATACATACTGCCATTCGTACTCATAAGCCAGCCATGCAGTGAGCGAAGTTCCTATCTGCCCCAGAATCATGAAAAACAGATAAATGGTAGGCATACTGGTACTCTTTTCACGGTCCAGCTTATCCCATCCTTCACCATCCACAGGTTCATTGCCCGGAGTTATATTTCGGGTAGCCTCCATCTTGAACGCATATTTGATAAGCGTGAACAGATTGACCATCATCAGCACCATGCGCAGAAATCCCATCACCACACTACAGACAGCCAGCAGATAAATACTATCGGTCTTTGACACATACGTAACTCAATATATAAAGCAGCGAAAAGCCTACGATGCACATCATTTTCTCACGGCGGATACAGACCAGTTCATAAAAGAACGGAGAGAAAGCCGCCATTCCTACAGAAGTAAGAAAACCAACAAACTGAATATGTTCAGACTGAATACCCAGCCCGCTCAGCATCTCGCCACTGTTTACCGTATACACTCCGCTTGCCGTAAGAATCGGAATAAACAACAGCAACAGAATAAGAATACCCAAAGGTTTGGGAACCCAATTATAAAACGGATAATTTTTCGGACACGAAGGCATAATTCTAATTTATTAGAAACTGAAAAACATGTTTGTCTTATTTTTACTGTCTGGCTTTTACCACTACCATCATTCCGGCAGCCAGACGTTCATTGTCTTCCGATGAAAGGTTCGTAAAATCAATACGTACCGGAATACGCTGCTGAATCTTGACAAAGTTTCCGGCAGAGTTATCAGTAGGGACAAGTGAATATTTCGAGCCGGTTGCTCCAGAAATAGCCGTAATCTTTCCGGTAAACTCCTTATCGCTGATTGCATCTACTGTAATACGGACTTCCTGTCCCACGTGAAGATTCTCTACCTGAGTTTCCTTATAATTAGCTATCACCCACTTCTGCGTATCAGGAAGAATATACGTAATGCTTTGTCCGGCACCAATATATTGTCCCTCTTCCAATGCACGACGTCCCAGCTTCCCGTCACAAGGAGCCAACACAACAGTATACGAAAGGTTAAGTCGTGCCATTTCGAGTGCGGCCGTAGCACGTTGTATGGCAGCTTCCGTACTTTCTCTGCGATTGGAAACTTCCTTAATGCCCGACATGGCAGCTTTTTGCTGACGCTTTGTAGCCTCCAGTTTCTTTCGTGTAGCCTCATATTCCGTTTCAATCTGTTCCAGCTGTATCGGTGTTGCCGCATTCCGCTTCAGCAAGTTTTCATAACGCTGACGGTCTTTTTCGAGTTTAGCCAGACGAATTTCAATTTCGGCAATAGAAGCCTCATACACAGAAGCCGAATTCTGTGTAGTCTGTAAGGTAGCATCTATTACCGTAGCTCCAGCCATTGCATCTTTCAAGGCAGCTTCAGCTCCATTACCCTAATGCGATACTCACGATCATCGAGCACCAGCAAGGTATCTCCCTTCTTGACCGACTGATGTTCGGTGAAATAAATTTTCTTAATATATCCCGACGCACGCAAGTTCACCGGAGAAATGTATTGTTCTATCTGTGCGTCGTTACTGGTTTCCGTCTGTTTATAATCGAGAAAAAGAAAAGCAACCTCTATTACTCCCCACACCAGAATAGCTATTCCAAGCAAACTGGCAATAATCCGGTTACGACGTTGTTTTTTCAGTTTCAAAGCTTTTTCCTGAAGTGTATTATTATTGGTTTTCATAATGCTGACAATTTTAAATGATTAATGAATAGAATTTCCGTTAAACAGTGTTTCCAGCTGTCCGGTAAGTTTTAGCAGACTCAGGTTAGTAACCTGGTAATTGTAATGTGCGTTGATGTAATTGTTCTGAGCTTCACTCATCCGCATCTCATCCTGTAGCACCTCCGTCATCGAAGCGATTCCCTCCCGATAACGGTCGGTCGTAACCTGATACACATCTTCTGCCAACAGATAATTATCTTTCTGCTTCCTGAAATTACGCTGGCTGTTCATCAGTTCGTTTGTAGCATTCAGGTATTGCGTCTGCATATTCTTGAGTGCATTCTCATAAGAAAGCTTCGCATTTTCTATCTCGATCTTTGCCTTCTTCATTTTTGCCCGCTTATCCAGTCCGTCGAAAATAGGAATACGGAGTGTCAGTCCAATACCGCTCGAATTATACCAATGATTGGACGGACCGGAATGGAACCAGTTCTTTGCCTTGTCGGTATATGCAGAATACATCCAGCTTCCGGTAAGGCTTAACGAAGGAATATAACCCTGACCAATCATCTTACGCTGCTGTTCGGCCAGTTTTTGCTTCGACTGCAAAAGTTGTAGTTCATACTGGTTATTATCCAGTCCGGTAAGCGATACGGATGTAGTATTTTCTGTATCAACTGGTGTCAAGGCTATTTCCTTATCAGCAGGATAATCGATCACATACTTCAACAGATTCAGCTGCTGTGTCAGCATAGACTGTGCGTTATCATACTGTACCCGCTGGTTTTCAAGATTGATATTCACACGCTTCACATCGACTTCCATCGCCATACCGTTATCATAAAAGGCCTGTGTAATACTGCTCAGTTCGTTCAGACGCGAAATATTCTCTTTGATTAACGCTATCTGTTCGGCTGTATTCTGGCTCAGATAATACATTTTGCTGATTTGCAAAATCAGATCTTCCCGTGCCTTCTCATACGATAAACGGTTCAACTCATTCATTGTACGGGCAATATCTACTGCCGTATAAACAGTCTGGTTGTACAAAGGCATTTGCAACTGTATACCCGCCGAGGCATTGTACTGCAAAGTTTTGGTAACGTTGTAAGGATTTCCATAAGCAGAACCGTCAGTAACAGATACCGGAGGATTGAAATTGTCATTGAATCCGGCAACGGCATTAATCTGAGGCAGGAGTTTTGCACGATTTTCGCTCAGTGTATGTTCTCCTTTTCTAATCTCATTACGGCTGCTTTCCAAAGAGAGATTATTCTCTATGCCCAACCGCAGGCACTCTTCCAGTGTGAGGACATCCTGCGCTTTTACAGGAACGAGCACACAAAGAGAGGTAAAAATAACTAGTAATTGCTTCATATTATTTCATTTCTTAATCTGAAGCAAAGGTACACTGTTAGCCTGTATGGGTATTATTCATATATCGTGAAGGGCTGTTCATATTTTCCTTTTCTGCATTCTAATCACTTATCATTTGCTAGCCGAAACGCCCTGCCATTCTATTTTCAGGTGATGCAGCATGGTAGTGCTCTCTCCACAACTTCCCGTATGCTGAATCCCCATACCTCCCCAAGCATTAGGAACAATATCAGCCTCTAAACTTACAGACGGTTTCAGACTCTCGTCCGTTACAGGAGATGAAAGCGGAGTGGAAGTTTCGGCATGGGCCGTCAACTTATTTCCTTTAACCTCAAGTACAATGGTGCAATCGGTACGGTAACAGGTGGAAGATACTGGAAGAGAAATCGCAGTAGTCCTGCCATTTTCGTATTTCATCAGCATGAAATCGACCGCATTGCTGTATTTTGTCGTACGGATAATACGCAAGGCATATCCAGTCAGAGTACGAGTATCGAACTTGATACAGATATCCATATATTGCCCCGTAGCACTTCCAAACCCTTGTCCTGCGGTTTTGCTCGGATCTACATTCAAGGTTATTTTCATGTCTCCATATCTACCTTCCAATGGAGTATATAACAGCCGTGCTCCACGCTGCGCCTGCAGCAAACCCGTTCCGCGTGATCCGTTCATTCCCTCTCCATACACCCAATAGTCCTTATCGGAGAAAAGTTCCCAATCGTAACCTTCCGTATCAAGAGGCTTGTATCCTCCTATTGTCCATCCGCCGAAATACAATACAGGCTGATTGGAACAAGGAAAATTTCGAAAATCAGTTTCGAATACATCTACCGGATTTACCTGTTTCCTATCAACAGGTGATGAAGAAATCACCGTATATTCTTTACCGGGATGACAACGCAAATGTTTGGGTGCTACCGTTGCCATAAGATAATATCCAACGTCCTCTTTTGTTAATCCATAGGTTGTTTCGGGCTTAGCCAACCGTGACACTGCTACCGGATATTTCGTTTTACCCTCCTTGTCAACAGCCCGATACCAGGTAATCAGCGACTCATCTTTCCGTCCCTGCAAATCCAGTTCGTAACTTACCATTGCTTTTCCATCTGCTATTTCCAGCTTCGGCACTTCCACAAAAGCAGGAGCTTCCACAAAATCGGGAGCAACTGTCAATTCTACTGCACATTCCAATCCATCTTCCGTATAGGCTACAACAGTGAAATGTTTGGTTTCGTCCTCGTGATTCATTGCCTTGACCACACACGTTCCGTCTTCTCCGGCAGACAGGCTGACATACTTTTCATATCCCGGCTGAATCTTCCAGCGAACAGAGCTTCCCTGCTGCACATAATTGCAGTGTCTTTTTACGTTGGCAACCAACTTCACCGGATTACCTCCGGTCTGTACAGAGGCAACCAGCGGAGTGACCGACAAACAGACCGGCAGATTCGCATAATCCTGCCATCATGTTCTCCGATTACCCGTACACTATCCTTCACTTGAAGCGGATCCCAGTCATCATCTCCCCGAAGTAAATTATAAGTATTGTAAATTACCTTACCATTTTCATCTGTCAGGCGGTATGCGTGAAAGTACATTTTTCCTGCTCCATACATACTGTATTATAAAGGCTTGTCCGCACCTATTACGTAAGGCTGTCCATTCATCGTTACACCATACTGGTAACACCGTAACCACTCGGACGGCTCGTGTGTCCAGCCTGCATATACAGGCTTTCGGACATGAAACCGGCAATCGACAACAGTCAAAGGTCCCACTCCTTTACAAAAATACTGACGGTCTTCGTCATGACATACATAAAAATCACTGTTCAAGAAAACAGCCCCTCCATATCCGTCCGCCAGAATGGTTTCTGACCATAAAACTTCAACGTACAGTTCAGGTAGACTCCTGTACCAGTCAAAGCATCGTCGGTACTTTCCATATAACATTTGTAGAACAAAATACGTTTTGCCCCATTCAAAGGATTCATATTCAAGCGGCTGATGAAACGGACATTTTCTGCCACAATTTTATCTCCATGACAATAGCTACATGCGCCTGGGTAATGGCAGACATTCTTTTTTTACGTCCTAATTCTTTCTTTAAAGGAAATTCCAGATCGACATTACAATAGTTTCCCATCGTAAGATTCTTCACCGACAGACCATCTCCCCAGAAATCGAACATCGTGAAGTTTCCTACAGCTCCTTGTGTCTGACCGCGACTGGAAGCAAGCACTACATTTTCAGGATTTTTGGTTAACCCGACAAGATGCAGATAAGGACATTTTACTACCAGTCCGAAAGGTTCTTTACCGTCTTTTCCTACCCTTACCTGAGGATCATCAGGATTATCAATCCAATATACATAAGGAGCTATATATACTTTCATAGGCTCTGCTTCTGTTCCGGCAACAAAAGCCTTGGCTGCTTCATTAAAGCTATTGAAAACAAAAGGATATCTGGCCGTCACTTCATCGGACAGCTGCCCATCGATAAAAAAGGTTTTCTCTCCCAGCTCTATTTCCTTTCCTTCATAGAGAATCTTATTTCCTAAAAACTCTATAGGATTTGTAACATCCAACGAACGATATCCGCATACAGACTGAGCCGGCAAAAACTCACAAAAGATTATCCAGCAAAGTAAAAAAGAACAAAATTGTGTTTTCATTATCATGTCGTGTTTTTCAATATGGTGATAAAAATACAAAGAATACGGAAAAAGGCATGACATATCACTAAAAATTTGATATGCCATGCCTTATAACAGAATATAAATCAGTTTGTCTACAAAGACTATTCCCAGAGATTCAATTTATTTTTCTGTGCTTCCTCGAGTGAAACCGTCTTTACCTGTTTGGTCTTATTCTTTTCACGAAGCTCACGGTATTCACTTTCCAGTTCTTCTGCAAATGTACTTCGAAGATCAAGATTCATCAGGCGTGCTGCCACCGGAGCATTCAGTGAAGCATCTTTCATATATACTACCGGAGCATGATAAACCGGAGCAATCTTCAAAGCTGTATGAAGTTTGGAAGTTGTAGCACCGCCAATCATTACAGGAATATCAAGTCCGGCACGTTCCAGTTCTGAAACGACATGCACCATTTCTTCCAGCGACGGTGTAATAAGTCCGCTCAAGCCGATAATATCTACCTTCTCACGAATAGCCGTTTCAACAATCTTTTCAGCAGGAACCATCACGCCCAAGTCGATAATTTCGTAATTATTGCATGCCATAACCACAGAAACAATATTCTTACCGATATCGTGTACATCTCCCTTTACTGTAGCCAACAGCACTTTTCCTGCACTGCGTGCCCCTTCCTTTTTTTCCGCCTCAATATAGGCTGAAGGATAGCTACAGCTTTTTTCATAGTACGTGCTGTCTTTACAACCTGAGGCAAGAACATCTTACCGGAACCGAATAAATCACCGACATGATTCATTCCCGACATAAGCGGACCCTCGATAATGCTGACAGCATCCGGATATTTGGCAAGTGCTTCATGCAAGTCTTCATCCAGATAATCGCCAAGACCCTTTACCAGTGCGTATTGTAAACGTTCTTCTACAGTCGTCCCTTCACGCCAGGCAAGATGTGAACTGGCTGTTTGCTGCTCACCCGAGTTCTCCTTTTCCGCTTTCAGTTTTTCAGCTGTTTCAATCAAGCGTTCAGCTGCATCCGGACGACGGTTCAGCACCACATCCTCAATCCGTTCCAGGATATCCGAAGGTATATCTGTATAAAGTACAGAAGTTCCCGGATTGACAATACCCATATCCATACCCTGCTGAATAGCATGATAAAGGAATACTGCATGCATAGCCTCACGTATATAATTGTTGCCACGGAAAGAGAAAGAAAAGATTACTTACTCCTCCGCTGACGTGTGCGCCCGGAAGGTGACGGCGAATCCAACCTGTAGCTTTAATAAAATCGACAGCATAATTATTATGTTCCTCGATACCAGTAGCCACTGCCAGCACGTTCGGATCGAAGATATATCCTGAGGACGGAAACCGACCTTCTCTGTAAGAATACGATAAGCCCGTTCGCAAACTTCTATCTTCCGTTCAAATGTATCGGCCTGTCCTTTCTCGTCGAAAGCCATTACGATGACTGCCGCTCCGTACTGCTTGACGGTACGGGCATGCTCAACAAAAGCTTCTTCGCCTTCTTTCAGTGAAATAGAGTTGACGATACATTTTCCCTGCACACATTTCAGTCCTGCCAGAATAACTTCCCACTTGGAAGAGTCTATCATAACAGGCACACGGGCAATATCCGGTTCTGATGCAACCAGATTGAGGAAGGTTGTCATCTCCTCAGCAGCATCAAGCAATCCGTCGTCCATGTTAACATCGATAACCAACGCGCCGTCTTCTACCTGCTTGCGGGCTATCGACAAAGCTTCATCGTATTTCTTTTCGTTTATCAAACGAAGAAACTTACGTGAACCGGCCACATTACAGCGCTCACCCACGTTGACAAAATTAATTTCAGGAGTCACTTCCAACAGTTCCAGCCCGGAAAGCCAGAGATAATCTGGTTTCGGAGCAGGCACATGAGGTTTGGCATCTTTAATAAGTTCCTGATACTTGGCAATATATGCTTCGGTAGTACCACAGCATCCACCGATTATATTCACCAGTCCTTCATCGATATACTCCTTGACTTCGGCAGCCATTTCTTCGGGTGTCTGGTCGTATTGCCCCAGACTATTAGGAAGTCCGGCATTAGGGTAAGCACTTATATAATAAGGAGCACGACGGGCCAACTGCTCCAGGAAAGGTTTCAACTGTCTGGCACCAAAAGAGCAGTTCAGTCCGATGGAAAAGATATCAGCATGCTGTACCGAAGCCAAAAACGCATCAAGCGTCTGTCCCGACAACGTGCGTCCAGCAACATCCGAAACCGTAACAGAAAGCATCAAAGGAACTTTTCTTCCCAAATTCTGCATAGCTGTTTCTGCGGCCAGAACAGCAGCTTTCGCATTCAGTGTATCGAAAATTGTTTCTATCAGAATAGCATCTACTCCCCCTTCAAGCAAAGCCTCCATTTGTTCACGGTAAGCTTCAGAAAGTTCATCGAATGTCAATGCACGAAAAGCGGGATTATTTACATCCGGACTCATCGAGCAAGTTTTGTTGGTCGGTCCTACCGAACCGGCAACAAAGCGTGGCTTTTCGGGAGTTCTCGCTGTATATTCATCAGCAATTTTACGGGCCAGACGAGCTGCCGCAAGATTTATCTCACGGCAATAAGCCTGCATATGATAATCTGCCATCGAAACAGCAGTTGCATTAAATGTATTTGTTTCGATGATATCAGCTCCTGCCTCTAAATACTTACGGTGTATTTCCTCTATAACATCCGGCCGAGTCAGGCACAACATATCATTGTTTCCTTTCAGCAATCCTGGAAGATCCTTGAAACGCTCTCCCCGAAAATCAGCTTCCGAAAGGTTGTATTGCTGTATCATCGTTCCCATGGCTCCGTCGAGCACGAGAATACGTTCGTTTATTAGTTGTTGCATTTTGAAAAAGCTCTATTTAAAATTTAAAACACAGGGAATCGTTTTCCTCATATGCCAAAAACACGATGCAGACAACTTATATAAACTGTAATTGTCTGCACCATCTTTCCCGATCATCGTTTGAACATGCGATCCATCATACGCTTATCTTCTTTTTCTTTCAACGTCTGGCGTTTATCGTATTGTTTCTTACCTTTTGCCAAAGCAATCACAACCTTCGCCAACCCTTTTTCATTAATATACAGACGAGTCGGAACAATGGTAAATCCAGGCTCGGCAGAAGTACGTTCAAGTTTACGAAGTTCTTTTTTCGTCAGCAACAACTTACGGTCCCGACGAGCTGAATGATTGTTGTACGAACCGTAAAAATATTCAGCTATATGCATATTCTTTACCCACAACTCTCCACGGGAAAAGAAACAAAACGTATCAACCAAACTTGCTTTTCCCTGACGAATAGACTTTATCTCAGTTCCGGTCAACACAATTCCGGCTGTGTACGTATCGATAAACTCATAGTCGAACGAAGCACGTTTATTCTTAATATTTATATTACCGGCGTTTGTTTTCATTAATTCAATATTACTGATAACTTATTAAATATAAATTCGATAATAGCAGGACACACCAAAATGATGATAGTAGCCACAAGAGTAAAGGCAGTCTGTTTGTTCTCCTCAACCTTAAGCCATCTGCGTACCCCCTCGAATACAATTACAATGGTATATATTTGCAATATCCAGTGCAGTACAACTATAGAAAACAGTCCACTGACGATATTCAATACAAAAGTAACTACCATAGAATAGCCCACAAACACTAGTATCCGGTCGTAAGAATCTTTCCCTCCCAGCCAGTTATGATTCAACTTATCCAATAAATAAGCTGAAAGAAAAAAGCCACCGAACAAAGCTACAGCTACAGCACAACAACGAGTCAAGGCTACCTGGAACATAACGGATGAAAAATCTTTTCCGATAAATGTTCCGATAAACTCTGACAAGCCACACAACCCAATAAGAGGATAAACAAAAGCAGGCATTACTGACCTTCCTACCCCCCGCTCTGCAATTTCACTCCACGCTTTGCCTGGAGTAGACAACAAAGCTATTATCTGCTGAAATAATGATTTATAATCCAATGTTATTCTACTTTTTTGTAATAAATCCGAACTTCGGAACTGCAAATGTACAAAAAGAAAATAAAATAAGGCACGAATTATACAGAAACGCTGACATACATTAACATACACAGCCTTATCTGCATAATCCGCACCTTACGGACGCATACTTTATCGAGTATGCTTACTCTATATTCTCTCTCTTAAATTATTCTGTAACCTCTGAACCTGAAGTGTTACCGGCCAGCTTATTATAATTTTCGACTACTGTCTTATAATCTATTTCGTATGTTTCGCTCTTTACATTGTCTTCGTTGTATTCTGCATTATATGTATTTTGCTCGAATTCGATAACAATTTTATCCGGATTGTTGCCACCGTTTACATCTTTATATGCATAAAGAGGAGCAGCCAAAGAGAAATGTCTGAATTCATATGCACGACTAGTACGTTCCTTATTATCTTCTTCATCAAAATCTTGTATTTTATGACGGAGATGCAATGTCATAGTAGAACCATTGAAATCAGTTGCCTGATCGTAATATAACGTAAAATTATGAAGAGCTACCTCCTCTTTCAAGTCGTCGTTATTATTTGCTGGTTTATAATAATAATAAAGTGGAATAAACACATCATTCAACTGATAGAAAACAGGAGTAACCTGTCCACCTGTGCTACCCGAACTTGTAACATCATATATAGGGGCATTGGCATCATCTTCTGTTGGAGCCGAAGGCAAAACATATCCCTCTGCCAACTGTGAACAACCATACAGCTGGACATCTATCATCTTAGTAGAATTATTGACCGTTGCAGGATCATAAGTGTAAGCGATATATGCATATTTTCCTGATTCCAAATCTGCAACATATTCTTTATTAGAAGGAACATATTCATATCCAAACTGATTCTTCAAACTAACAGTTCCCAAAAAGCCAGTAACTTTTACAAAATCTTCCCCACCATAGCTATTGGTATAATCTCCCCCATTCAAGCAAGAGCTAAATCCAATCATCGATGCAAAAGCTGATGCCAACATAAAAAACTTCATTGTCTTCATATTCTTCCTTTATTTATCTTTTATTATTTAATTTTTTTCACTTAAAATGAAAATGAGTAAAAAAGACTGCTTTCTCTATCTTTATTTTTAACTTTTATTCACTATAAACCAAAAACAAGCAATAAATTCCAAAGATTACTCTATCCCTGCAAATTGTTCCAAATGCTCATCTACATACTCAGCAATCTGTGCTGTAACTCTCTCCTCCATATCCATATAGGCCTCTTCCAAATCATCAAACGCTTCGTATTGCTCATACATTGCCATAAACTCATCATCGGAACATTCTTTTTCCAAATCTTCGCGATGAGCATCATAAATCTTTTTAGCATCATAAATAAGCTTTGAAAAATCTTTCGCTCCAAACATACGCATCGCCTTGGCAAAAGGATTATCAAAGATATATGGTCCGTAACCATTTTGAATCAACTGTATAAAACCTCCTTCAAGCACTTCTTCACGAAAGAAAATGATAACCTAGCAAAGTATGCTGATAGCCATTCAGTAAAGGCATCGTTTCAGCATTAATTACTCCTCCTGTAACCTCAAGTATACTTATGGATAAACACATTCAGAAATTCATCCATTCCAGCTTCGGCTCCACGACGTAGGTCTTCGTCTTTTACTTTAATTTCGACTTCATTCATATACCTAATTATTATTACTTACAGATAGGTATTACCATCCTGCTGATATTACCACCGGCAAAGATACAGGTTTCTTTCGGAAGATAAAAAACATTTTGACAAGCAGAGATTACAAAACAAGAGTTTCAGCAAAAAATATCATTAAAAACCAACAAAAAGTTAGGTTTCATTGATTGCATAACTAAATAAAACGACTAACTTTGCGTACGAATTAAAGAAGAAATTCCGTAATAAGAAGTTTACGAAATACTTATTTTTTATTACTCATAAAACGTAAAGAATATGACATTATTCACACGAAGTTGAACACATAGTGTGTTGTAAAAAAGGACCTAAATCATGG
>ENA-OQBJ01000691-OQBJ01000691.1-human-gut-metagenome-genome-assembly--contig:-NODE-691-length-16742-cov-2.628709_pt1 | contig 16742 bp, 30 predicted proteins | sample MGYA00242743_ERZ504545 | MGnify/ENA primary metagenome ERZ504545 (study PRJEB26092, sample SAMD00036252) | human gut metagenome | host: Homo sapiens | study: EMG produced TPA metagenomics assembly of...
ACGAAGTTCATGAGCAACGGCGGGTCATCCTTACTCGCCATGAACTTCGCGGCCACATCACCGAACGTCAGCAGGGCGAATAGATGGAGTTCAGGTGATACGCCACCTTGTGCGCGCGTCCCTTCTTCTTGCGCTCGCCACGCCACTCTCCCGCCCGCAGCATGGCCGGTTTCTGCCGGTCGTCGATGATCTCATGACAGTATTTGCATTCATAATGGGCCGCCGCCCGTGCTTCTGTCTCGTCCGCACCTGGAGGCCACTTGATTTGACCGAATTCCAGCGTCTGCATTGCACCGCAATGCGGGCACGGCACGAAAAAGCGGTACTGGACATCAGTGTTCAACCACCCCTGCCAGATATTCCCGGTCTTGAGCGTCGGCGTGGACACTTTCACGATCTTGCGGTTGTAGAACGTCTTGGTTCGCTCTGCCGCGAGTTCCAGTGGGCCCGCTTCCGAGCCGGTCCACTTCGGGAATTTATCGATCTCATCGAAGAACACATATCGTGCAGGACGGCTTGAAAGGTCCGACGGGCTATTTGCCCCCACCAGAGCGATATACATGGTGTCGAAGGTCAGTTCAAGGTCCTTGCTGCCGCGCTCGTCAAACTTGTCCCGCAGAGCAGGCGACAGCATGATAAGCGGCTGTAGGCGCTTTTCGGACGTGAATTTTGCCAGTTTCTCAGACGGGTAGACGACCAGCATAGGCCCCGGTCCTGTGCGACGGCGTAGCCAATCATGTTCTGCTCCGCGCTTGTCTTGCCGAGCTGCGTTCCGGCGCAAAACGTGATGTCGTGGACGAAATCCTCGTTGAACGCGTCCATGACGGCTTTCAGATACGGCGTTCGGCTCGTCCGCCAGCGCCCCGGTGCGGCGCTGTCCAGCTCGGAAAGGATCCGGTATTTGTCCGCCCACTCGGACACCGTTAGTTTCTCCGGCGGCTTCAGCACTGCCAGTGCGTCCATGATCCACCACGGATAGCCCAGCTCATTTCGCTTTTTTCTTCGCCCTGGCACGGTAGTTCCTCCCCTCCGTCAGCTCCTGCAGTGCGTCATGCACCCGCTTGTCAACCTTGCTTTTGGCAATTTCCGCCGCTTCTGCGTCCAGTGTGGCCATGTCTGCCGCCACATCGTGCTGATTGCCAGCAAGGACTTCTTCATGTTCGCGAAAAGGCGGGTCAGCTCGCTCCGCATGGCGGCGGCTGGGATGAACTCGTCTTTTGTGAGCCCCAGTTTTATCTTTTCCTGTGCCGCCTTGGCTTCTTTCAAGTCCGCTTCTGCCTTGAGCTTTCGCGTCTCGGGGCTTTCTGCGTGGCGGCCTGCATATCGCCACTCCATGACGGCTTTGATGTCCCATTTCCCTCTAGCTTCCTTCGGCGCGCCTTCTTCTCCCATCGTGACAACGTTTCTCGCGAAATCCCGAAGAACAGGCAGGCGTCAGCCGTAGAGAAAATGAATTTTCTTTCTTCTGTTTCGCGCGCGCCCGCGCCCGACTTCCCAGGCATCCGGCTCCCTCCCCTCATTTTGTCAGATTGTCAACCGATTTTTTCTCATTTCACGCAGAGAGCGCCCGCGACTCGCAGACCCGAGCAGCCGCCTGGCTCCAGAAGGACCCGCACGCCCCGGGGGGTGCTGCTGCTCCAAGCCGCTGCGCCGCGGCGTGCCCAAATTGGGTACAATCTCAATCGACCATGTAGCCCATTGCCCTGCGGTTGACCCGGTAGGCGTCTTCGTATGTTACGCCTTCGCGACGCGCAACAATCGCAAGCAATTCATCACGCTTGATGCTGCCATCGTGAGCGCCAATGTGGCACGACGTGCAGAGCTGGACAAGGTTCATCTCGATGTCTCCGCCGCCGCTGCCGACCGTGAACACATGATGTGGTTCGATGTTCGCATACGCTCCGCAGCGTTCACAGTAATCCTTGCGCATGGCCTTGATCATCTTGCGGTCTTTCACGCGCTTATGCTTGATGCACTCCATGGCCTCGCCTCCCGTTTTCAGGCACTAGAAAAAGGCCGCCCGCGGAATGCGGACGGGCCATGTTTCCATGTAGTCTTCTACGACTCCTATTGTATCGCAGTCTGACATGTCTGTCAACTGCTGCACAATCTCCTGTACAGTTCCTCTGTTGTCGGCTTCTGCATGTCCACCTTACGCCTGCCTCGTCCATTGTGTGATCCTCCCCCCTTGGTTGGGCGGCCGCCCGCGGCGGGGCAAGACTCCCCGGCGCGATGGAACACGGGGAACTCTTCCGTTGTCTCCATGAGTTCCTTCATGTTCTCCTGTTTCTTCTCTGTCCCATACCAGACTTCTGCTGTGCATTCCGGGCACTTGCAGTAGTCCCCGTCTACCGGAATCATCGGCACCCGGCAGCGCTGGCAGTACCAGACGCCGTGAATCTTCTGTGCCAAGGCTGCTGCCTTTGGCCGCTCTCGCTGATAGCTTGCCTCACCTGATGGCCATGCCTCTGCCCCACACGTCGGGCACTTGTCAAAACCCTCCCGGTGATGCTCCATCATCGTCTGACACTCCTGGCAGAACACGTCCTCGCCTTGTCCATCTGCATCGTCTCCCTTCTCGCCTTCTAGTTCGCTGTCTCCTGTCCCTGGTCTCTATCTTCCAGATGGCCAGCCACGCCGTCGGGTCCCGATAGGTGTTCATTTCTTCCGCCCCTTCCGCTTTCTCTTACCACCTGTAGCGGCGCGGCGCTTCTGCCACATCCTCCGGGCTTTGATGTATTCCACGATCTTCACGCTTTCTTCTCCTCCAGTTCGGTATCCTCTCGAACTTGTTTTTCCTCTTCTGGTCAGCTGCGTAAATCAGTACGGCTGCCGCCAGCAACATCGCGATGCCCATCCTGCTGCATCCTCCTCTCGTAGTACGCTCTTACTTCTTCCTCGTAGCTGCACCGCCCGGCGGCGGCAAAGACGGACGCGATGATCATGCCGAAGCACGCGCCCGCCGCAAATGCCACAATCATCACGGTTTTCTCCTTCCCCGACGCAAACGCCGCTTCTTCTTGCACCTGCGCTCTTTGCAAAGTCCAAGCGCCACCGCCCAATAACGTCGCCAGTATCTCGATGCCCTTCCAGTACCGTGGTAGTCAGACTGAGGCTCGGCCAGTGTCCACTGCATCTGCTTCAAGGTATCATAGACCCGTCTGAATATCTCTTTTGTCATGTTCGCTAGGACAGTCCGTATTTTATCCACAAACTGCATGGTGGCCTTTCTATACTGCTCATACTGTTCGTTCATCCCTTCGCCTTCTTCCTCATCCGGTCCAGCTCGACAGCCAGACGGTCACAGGCGCGCAGGACGGCAACTGTGTCCTTGGCGCTGCGCTTCTTTTCCCGGTACTCCTTTACGGCTGCCCGACGACGGCGGCTGTTCTCCAGCACCGCCATGTTGATTTCCTGCTTCGTCATATTCGTCTTCAAGATCAGCATTTCTCCTGCTCCTATTCTGTCCAATCCATCACACCGGCTTTCGCCATCTCGTCAGCGTCGTGAAAGCCATGCCGCCGGGCGTGTTCCTGTGAGATATACGTTGACCACTCGCCGCACAACCTGCAGGTTCCCGCCCGCCAGCGTGTGGCAACTTTCTGCTTCAAGAAAACTGGCGGCTTCATGTGATCCTGTCCCTCGTACACGGCGCACAGGGCCACGCTGATTTCCTTGCGTCCACGGTGCGCGCGGTGGAGATATTCTACACGATGGTCCATCTTCTCGCCCCCTCAGTCTTCGGCCTGAACCTCCCGGATGATCTGGTTCAGCCGGTTCATTGCGTACTGACGAGCGGCTTCATCCTCTTCGCCCTTCATGGCCGCAAGTCTACGCCATGCCTCGTTCAAGCTGCCAACCAGCAGCAGCGTCCCTCTCCCTGTCGCGACCTGACTTTCTCCTGCTTCTTCCGTTGGCTCTTTCTTGAGCTTCGACGGTTTCTGTGTCTCTTCGGCTCTGAGCTTCAGTAGGTCGGCCGCGAAAGCATCCCGGCTGATCATCTCCATGGCACCGTTCATAGCTGCTTCGCGCGAGATGTATTTCTGCTGTTTGTCGATATACTCAAATGCATGCGGCGGTGTATCAGGGAAGTAAACCCGCCCGCACACGCCAGCATAATACCGGCCACCATACTCGCCGATGATCAAGATGATTTCGCCGCGGTCCATCGGGATGCCCGGCACGCGGGAACGAGTCTCTACCGGCAACTGTTTTTCCTGTTGCAGGTCAACGAGCTTCACCTTTGCCCCTTTCTCTGCGTGCAGGTCTTTCTGCTCTTCCTGCGGGCGGCTGGCAATCTTGTCGGCCACGCTGACGCCGATGTTCCCCGCTTTGAGTTCATCCTTGTATTCCTGCGTCAGGTTCTTCTCGATCTTCTCCAGGCGGCCAACAGCCGACACGCTCATGCCGAGCGCCGCGGCGATATGTTCACGGCGTCGTCCTGGTATCTTCTGCCCTTCCTGCTGGCGTTTCTCGAAAATGGCGTTCATGCGCTTCACGGCCTGCATCTTTTCCCAATCCGACACAACACGGTTCGGGATGTTGGCTTCGATCAGCATCTGTTCTGCATCCACCTCGTCGCTTTCGCGGATGATGCAGTCGACTTTCCGGAACTCAGTCTTGCCCTCTGCAACAAGGCGTTCATGTGCGAGCTTGCGGCGGTGCCCAGAAATCAGCTTGTATTTCCCGCCGCCCGCCGGGCGTACTGTCAACGGATCCAGAAGGCCGAACTGCTCAATGCTGTCTTTGAGGAGGGCGTTCTTTACTTCGATGTCGGTACTACCCTCCACCTCGAAGTCGTTGTTTTCATCGTCCAGGATGTCCGCAAGGTCAATTTTCACGATCTCGCGCGGCTTCTCTGCCATGTAGTCCCCCATGGCGTTCATCATGGAAAAGCTCATGCCAATGCTCCTTCCTGCTCCGTGCCCAAATCGGGCACAAGCTCCTCGACAAAAGCCCGGTAATCCTGTGCCGGGCGGCACTTCCTGGCGTACTCTACGACAGGTCTATGCTGGAATACCGATTCCTTGACCTTGATGCTCATGTGGATAACGTTGTGGAAAACGGGGAAATTGGTTTTTGTCCGGAGGAACTGCAGGCCCTCGCGGTCCATCTTCGTCCGGCTGTTGAACTTCGTGACCAGGACCCCCGTCAGCCGGACATCATGGCCAGCTGCCCGCGCTTCCAGCACGCGGCTCTCTACTTCGCGCAGGCCGTCGATGCTGAATCCATCGATTTCCAGCGGTACGATGATATCTGTGGCCGCCAGGAAAGCGTTGATGACGTTCGGCGTCATGTTTGGCGCGCAGTCGATGATGACAAAATCATAATCCTCCTGGATGTCTTCCATGGCCTCCTGCAAGATCGTAGCCGCCCGCGGGTCGCGCCTTGCCATCAGCTCCATGTTGACCGTCGCAAGGTCCATATCCCCCATCACGACAGACAGGTTCTTGTAGCGCGTTGGCCGGATGGCGTCGCGGATGGACGCGCCACGGAATACGTCCGCCACGGTTGCCGTGCCTGCCATCTTTCTCTGCTCGTAGAACGCCGACGCATTGCCTTGGATATCATTGTCGATCAGCAGGACGCGTTTCCCGTGCTTGCTCAGTAAGTAAGCCATGTTGCAGGCCGTCGTAGTCTTTGCCACGCCGCCCTTCATATTGACGATCGCGAATGTTCTCATTCCTTGCCCTCCTCTTGCACGATGAAGCTGTTCTCTTTCCATGCGGTATCCTGCATCAACGACAAGACCTGTGTGCCGTTGGCCACTACAGCATCGCCGACGCGCTGCAGGTAGATCTTCCCCAGCAGCATGGCCAGGTGTTCACCGTTCACCAGCGCATACCCCGTTTCGCCGGCATACAGGACGCCAGCCATCTGGATTCCCTCGTGGCTCGTGATGGTGATGCCCGTCGCCGCCAATGGCTCGCCATGATTTGCCGCCTGGCTGATATAAGACTCGTACCGCACTAGGACAGCATCCGGGTTTGCAATCTTCGGTGACTCTTCCCATCCCCCTTTCTTTTTGACGTAGTAGACGTTCCGGCGCTCGGTTTCCGTCTTGCACTGGATCTTCCATGCATCTTTCTTCCTGAGCTGCAGGATGAATTCTTCCGTGACCAGGTAATGACACCCGTCACGATCGAGCAGCATGAAGATGCCGGCGTCTTTGATGGCGCGGACGGCTACCGCGCAATTCACCGGCTCAAGTTCTTCGTCTTCCATGGGTCCCTCACTTTCTGCGCACAGGTCTTCACCTGGCAGCGCTTGCATTTCTCCGGGGTTTTCCCGATGCAGAATCTCTGCAGCAGCTTCCCGGCTTTCTTCTTGTTCATGGTCTTACCTCCGAAGTCTCACGTATACGGTGTACTGTACAGGGTAGCCAAACTGGTTCACGCCAGCATACGAAAGATTCTTGTCGATGTAGTACCCTTTCCGTGGCGGCGGCTGGCGTCGCCATTCTTTGGCCTTTACCGTGCGGGCGCGAACTTTCTTGACATGCAGGTTGCGAGACGACGAATACCGCTTCTTGATGATGGGGTCGTCGGACAGGAAGGTTTCTTCCCCGTTCTTGATGATGTAGGCCGCCAATTTGTGCCAATTCTGCGACTTATCCAGATGCTCGGTATGGACGTGTACCCACTCGCCGCGGTTGACGATGTTCTGCCAGTGCCGCGCGATGATCTCCGTGTCAATCTTCGTCATGACCATGTGCAGATGGATCGCTCCACGCCGCCCGCGCCCGACGGAAAAGATGTACTTGAAGTCCTTTCCTGCTTTCTTGTACTCTCGGCGCATGCGCTTTAGAAACTCCTTGATGTCTTTCTTCACCGTCTCGCTGTCCGGTGTCGTCCTTGCCGGGTAGGTCAGCGTCGTCCACAAATCCCCTGGATGAAAATTCTTCGGATCCCGCAGCAGTCTCCACACCTTCCTCGTCGCTTCCTTGCTCTGCCAGCGGATCTGCTCCTCCGGCGTCGCCCTCTGAGCTTCTGCCCTCTTCCTCTGTTCCTTCGTCCCCAATCTCCCGTTGACGTACTTCTGCACTTCTACCACATCGCCCAGGTCAACTACTTCTCCTGATAAGCCATCTCGTCCCCTCCCGCTTTTCTTTTCGTTTCAAGCTTGCCACACCATGCGTGGTTCTCCAAACAATATGTTTAACAAGCCCTGCAATCCCCAGCGCGTGGGGTGTTTTCTGGCTCGCAATGTGGTATAATGAACGCATACAATGAATCCACATTGCTGTGCTTTTAGCCAGCATGCGCCCGGTTGCTGCCGGGCGCTTTTCTTTTCCCTTCTATCGAACTTTTGTTTGCTTTCATGGTGCCACGTTCCGTTCTTGCTCGGAGTCCAGGATAGCCTCGGCAATCATCGACGCCAGCGCGTCAAGGAACCGCTCGGCCCTCTCTGGGTCCCGTGCATCCTCTTCGATGACGCGGCGCCCTTCCACCTGTGCGTCCATCATGCTGCGCCTTCTTTTTTCGGCTCAGGGGCGCGGTCTGGCTTGGCCAGATTGTAGCCCGCCATCACGCCCTGCATGTAGACGCTGATTCTCTCCCGGTCACTCACGTCGCCCTGACGGATGACTTCCAGCACTTCACGTGCCTGCTTTTCTTTCTCAGTCATGATTTGCTCCTTTCTCTATAGTAGGAAATTCTGCTGGCCTCCCGCATGTCCACACTCGCGCTCGGGCTGTATCATGGACTGCATGGCCATGTGTACCTTGTGGAAATTCTCCTTGGCGGCCGCCTTGCTGACCTTGAACGCAATCTGATTGTCAAACATCCTGCCGCGCTCCGGCGTGATGATCTGGATGAAGAAGCTCGTCTGCTTCTCAATGATGATGTCGACCTGTATCAGCTGCAGGGTATAGGCGGTCAGCCGGTCTTTCTCGTTGCGGTAGAAACTCACCGCCCGCAGGATCTTGCTCACCCCGTGAACACCTCCGCCAGCAGGTGAGCGATGTACAGCCCCATGAGCGTCAGGCCGATGGCCTCCTTTGCCTGTTCCATGTCCGCCCCTCCTTTCATCGATTCTGATCCAGGTAGAACTGGATCTTGTCCAGCGCGTCATCTATGCTCATATCGCTGCGATAGGCGATAACGCTGATAATGTTGGCCAGCAATCCGAAGAGGACTCCGGTCTTTCCCTCTGCCGCGAGAGCCACGCCGTCCAGGTGGATGTGACCCTTGTCGTTATCCCCGTCTGTCAGCGCGATGATGCTACCGTGTACGATCTTGCTTTCCTGTGCGGCAACCTGCATGCACTTTGCCAGCACCTGACGCCGTTCTGGCGGCGTCAGCTTGTCTTTCTTCAGGTCCTCCATAAATTTCTCGACTCCGGTCTTACTCATTTCCCTACCTCCTTATATTCTTCGGCCTGCTCTGCCGGTATGCTCTCAGTAATGTGCCGAACCGGTCAAAACGGAATCATACATTGCGTCGCAGTAGTCCAGCCACTGGCATAGTGCCAGTTCAGTTTTCTGCCCCTTCCATTTCTTGTACTTACGCCATGCGCGCATGCCCTCGCCTCCTTGTGGTCATCCTCGCCTTCCTTCTGATACAATGGAGCAGGAAAGGTGGTGATACTATGGGTCGCTTGAAAAAGTACGTCCTCGAAGCTCCTTCCTTGGCTCCTCGGGAACGTTTTGGCCTGTTTCAGCAGGTTGAACAGATGGTTTTCCTGCCAGAGAAGAATCAGCCCGACATTCATCTTGATTCCTTTACGTTCTATGCTTATCCCGAGCAAATCCCGAGCGTTAAGGTTTATCTTCCTGTCGGCGTTGTTCTTCGCACCGTTTAAGGTTCTTCATGATTGCTTCGTCTGGCCTGGCGGCGTCTAGCATGACGCTTTCATCGTAAGTCGATGGTCTGATGTTGACGATCATGCTCCATTCCGGGTCATAGTCGATGATGACCCGGAATTTTTTTATTACTCTTCCGCCACCGCTCCAGTCTTCGAGAATCTTCCTTAACGCAAGCGGGCCGATTGGCCAGCCTTTGTGATTACATCGCATGCGCACGGCATCCATCTGCTCACCTCCTTTCGGGTTACACTCCATATGGAGTGTGCTATCATAGCAGGGTTACTCTTACATGCGTCGAATTCTCTTTGCAAAGGAGTTGATTTTATGAATCCAATAGGCTTTTTCTCGCCTGGCAACCCTCTACATGAAGAATCCGGCCAGGTCAACCGTCAAAAGTCTGCGTTGAAACTGAACGTTCAATCCGTAGACCAGGCCGCACAAACGGGGAAAATCAATGATTACGCGGTCTCGCTCGAAGAATGTTCTTGTCGCGACTTTGCCATGCATCATAAGCCATGCAAGCACATGTACCGCCTGGCTTATGAGCTTGGCCTGTTCTCTCTTCCTGGTCAAGCGGTCAACGACCGCTCTGCCAAAAATTCCAATGATAAGAAGGCTTGCAAGGCGCACATGATCGAGCTGGCCTCCCGTCTGAACGACGAAGAAAAGCAGGTACTGTATTCCGTGATGTATCAATACCTGTATCACGGAAAGAAGCCGACTGCCTTCCGGTGTCAGATACGGCCTCTCGTCTTCTGGATGATGCTCTCATCACAAAAACTGCTCTCCATCTCGATGCGTTGGCAACTGCTTCCAAGATGGACGTCTTGAAGAATCTTGTGCGTGAACATCACTGCGACATCAAACTGAGGAAGAAATCCGACATCCTGGCCGACCTTTCCAACAATTACGCCGACCTGTTCCAGAACTACGCTTCGCAGTTCGTCTTTGTTGTTCCTTCTGACGGTACAATGCTCGCGCCTCGCAAGATTTACCAGATCGTGCAGCCTCCACAGGAAGACCTTTCTTATCTCTGGAAGTAACCGCTTCGGCCGCCCACACGGGTGGCCTTTTCTCTCGCCTCCTTTCCGCCACACTCTAGTAGAGTGTGCTATACTGGCCTGTTAAGGCCAGTATAGGTAAAATTTTACTGATTGTTATAGGCATTACGTTAAGCGTAACCTTTACCTATAATATATTACGATAAACGTAATATGTCAACTTATTTTCTTGCTTTTTTCCGTTTAGTGTAATAATATATATTTTAGGCAGAGGAGGTGATACAATGAGTGATTCTATCAATGAGCGTGTCCGCGCACTGCGAAAGTCCCTGAAGCTCAATCAGACCGAGTTCGGCCAGCGCATCGGCCTAAAAACTAGCGCCATTAGTAAAATGGAGCAAGGCGGCAGTACCGTCATTGATCAAAACATCCGGCTGATCTGCCAGACGTTCCACGTGTCTGAGAAGTGGCTGCGCACGGGTGTGGGGCCGATGGAGAGCGATGATGTCAGCACGATGCTCGCGCGCCTGCAGGAGGAGATGGACCTGACGGACCTCGAAATGCGCCTGCTGCAGACTTACTTCAGCTTCCCGGCCGAAGAACGTCAGACGTTTCTCGCGATGGCGCAGAAGTTTGCCGCCCGCCTGGCTGCCGAGAAAAGCCCAGAGGAGCGCGACCGTCAGCGTGAACAGGCAACGCTCGACGCCGTGCGGCAGGAGTTCCGGGACAAAAGGGGTTCCCCAACGTCTACCCCTTCCACTATTACTACTACCGCAAAATAAAAAAGCGCCGCCCGTAGGCGACGCCCCGCCGCTACTGGCGGCAACAATAAAATAAGCCCCATCCTGTCCGATGGAGCTTTGCTGAAAGCCTTGCGGCCCTCCCTGTGAAGAAATCCATTTACATGATACAACATGTGGGGAGGCTTGCAAGCCATATAGGAGGTTATTCTATGATTGCTGCACTCTACGCCCGCTACTCGTCCGACAGCCAGCGGGCTGAAAGCATTGTGGCGCAGATCCGCGCGGGCCGCGAATACTGCCGCCGCAAAGGCTACCACATCATCAAAGAGTACGCCGACGAAGCGTATACCGGTACGAACGACAACCGCCCGGCCTATCGGGAGATGCTGCGCGATGCCGCGGCGGGACTCTTCGAAGTCGTGATCTTCCATAAGGTAGACCGTAACGGCCGCAATGAATTCGACTACTACAAGAACAAGCAGGAGCTTGCCCGGCACAACGTCCGCGTCGAATACTCGGGGCAGGCCTTCGACAGCACGAGCCCGAAGGCGCTTGATGGAAAACCAACTCGTCGGCCTCGCCGCGTACTACTCGCGCAACCTCTCGCGTGAGGTCAAGAAGGGCTTGAAGGAGAACGTGCTGGCGGGCAAAATCACTGGCGGCCGCCCGCTCTTCGGGTACAGCGTGGACAAGAACAAGAAGTACGTCATCAATGAGGAGGAGGCCGTGGCCGTCCGCTACATCTTCGAGCGCTACGCCGCTGGGGCGTCCTACATCGACATCCTGCGGGAGGTCAACGCCCGCGGCTACCGCACGCGGCGCGGGGCTGAGTTCGGCAAGGCCACGCTCCACGACATGCTCAACAACCGGCGCTACATCGGCACCTGCATCCTCGGCAAGAATCAGCCGTATCTTGATGGCAGGCGCAACAGCCACCGCCCGGACCATGACGGCATGATCATCGTGCCGAACGGCTGCCCGGCCATCATCAGCCTGATCTCTTCCAGGCTGTGCATGAGCGCATGCAGGAGAACCGGCGGCGCGGCGGCAGGCGCACGGCGAAATATCCGTACCTGCTCTCCGGCCTCGTCTACTGCGGCGAATGCGGTGCCAGCATGTCCGGCACGCGCACCCGCACGCGCAAGAAGGAGATCCGTGAATACTACCGCTGCTGTCAGAAGTCCAACCATGGCGACGCGAAATGTCCGAACCGCTACATCTACGCGCCCGCCCTCGAAAACTTCATCATCGAGCGCCTTGCCGCAGTCATCGACAACGAAAACCTGCTCTTCCGGCTCGCCCAGAAAGTCCAGGAGAAGTACGACGCCCTTGTCGGCAACGCACGGGTGCAGATTGCCGCCCTGCAGGAGCAGGAGCGAAGGCCAGCAAGTCCCTTGAACGCCTCTATGAAGTCATCGCAGACGGCGACACCTTCGACGACTTCGACCGCGCACAGATGAAGCACCTCAAGCAGAAGATCCTCGACATCCGCGCCCAGCGTGAAAAGCTCGAACAGCAGCCCGGCAAAACCATCTCCTCCGCTGAGATCGTCCACTACATCCGCGACCGCTTCCTTCCCGCCATCCGCCAGCGCACCGCCTCCGGCCTCACCGAACTCCTGCAGTATTTCGTCCACACCGTCACGGTCTTCCGCGACAAAATCCGCGTGGAGTATTGGTTCGCGTCCTGCCGGTACTCATCCGAGCGCACCAATATGATTTGAACAGGTTTCAGCAAAGGCTGCATGACCTGCAGCAAAATCCCCGACACGATGTGCCGGGGATTTTTTTTAATGGGAAAACAAAAGCAGGGACGATTCCGCCAGTAGCTCCTGGCTAGAATCGTCCCTGTACAAGTTCTTCCCTGCTTACCGGATCATCATCACGGGATGATCATTTGGCAGCATCTGCCGCTTTCGTATCTTCCGGCTGCCATTTGCGCATGGCTTCATTGCGGACCTTGCTCTTCTCTGCCGGCGTCAGCTTCCAATAGTCCCCGAATTTGCCGTCCTGCTTGAGAGCCGGTTCCCAATCGCCGTACGTCGGGTTCGGCAGTGCAATGAAGCGATGGCCGAACTCTGCCTTGTGCTGATCAACGAGGGCATTGCGTTCCTGCTGTCCCTTGTGATACGTGCCGATTGGCAGGTCACCGGCATTATCGCGAGATAGACGACGACATCGTATTTCTGGCTGACGGCATCATAACGCGGCTGCTTGTTGCTCGTATCCGTCTTGAAGAGCATATGCTCCCGGTCAATCTGCGGGAAACCAACAGCTTCATGTTCTTGGCCGAGCATCATACTGTGTCTTCATGCTGCGGTTCGTGACGTAAAAAATGTCAACGCCGAGCTTGTCAACGGACTGCAGGAATTCTGCGGCACCCGGCATGGCCGTGGCTTGGCAGCAGCACACCAGGCATCCCAGTTCTTGTTGCTGTATGCATTGTCCGTGCCGATGAGGCCGGCCTCAAAGGCGCTGTTGTCAAGGACTGTCTCGTCAGCATCGAGTACGATGGCCAGTGGCTTGTCGCCGGTCTTGTGATGTGCTACAGCGCGCACGACCTGGTCAAGTGCAGCATTGTAAGCCTGATAGCAGAGTTCACGGTACTCGGCAGAGTTCTGCATCCAGGCAGCAGCCATCGTCAGCTCTGCATTGAGATCCTGCTGCGTATAGGGCTGTGCTTCCGCTGCAAACGTCGTCTGCGGTGCGCCCGTGATCAGCGAAATCCCCAAAGCTGCAGCAACCAGCAGACTCTTTTTCTTGCTCATGAACGTCATCGTCATTCCTCCCATTTTGCTCCTTCCCTCCCACGGACAGGAGCATCTCTCGTTTTTCAATAAGACAATATTATTATAAGTCTTTAAATATAATGATAAAAGGACATTTGACCGATTTTTTTCTGGACTTATGTTCATTTTTTGTATCATTTCCCAGTAGGAATCACCTCAACCAAGGGCGAAATAGACGAAACAGAAGATATCACATATAGCAGGAGGTTTTCATATGGCAAAAGAACAGCAGGCCTGGTGGAAAGAGGCGTCATCTATCAGATCTATCCGCGCAGCTTCCAGGATCCAACGGCGATGGCATCGGCGATCTGCCGGGCATCACGCGCCGCATCCCCTATCTCCAGGAACTCGGCGTCGATGTGATATGGCTCTCCCCGATTTATCAGTCTCCGAACGACGACAACGGCTACGATATCTCCGACTACCGAGCCATCATGGATGATTTTGGCACGATGGAGGATTTCGATACACTGCTGGAGACGGCACATAAAGCCGGCATCCGGCTCGTCATGGATCTCGTCGTCAACCACACCTCCGATGAACATGCCTGGTTCATCGAGAGCCGCAAATCACGCGAGAATCCCTATCGCGATTTCTACATCTGGAAAGATGGCAGGAATGGTGATGCACCGAACAACTGGGAATCGTACTTCAGCGGCCCTGCCTGGCAGTACGATGAAGCAACCGGCCAATACTATCTGCACTGCTTCTCCAAGAAACAGCCAGATCTCAACTGGGCGAACCCCAAGGTCCGCGATGCCGTCTTTGACATGATGACCTGGTGGTGCGAGAAGGGCATCGATGGCTTCCGCATGGATGTCATCTCGATGATCTCCAAAGATCCCGCCTTCCCGGATGGCCCCGTCAAGCCTGACGGGTATGGCGACCTTACCCCGCATGTCTGCAATGGGCCGCACGTCCATGAATATCTGCAGGAAATGAACCGCCGCGTCCTCTCCCGCTACAATCTCCTGACGGTCGGCGAAGCTGCCGGTGTCACGATTGAGGAAGCCAAGAAGTACGCGCGCAGCGACGGCAAGGAACTCGGCATGGTCTTCCAGTTCGAGCATGTGGGTCCTGAAAACGGCAAGGGCAGCATCATCGATAAGTGGACGACAGGCAAGCCACAGATGCCGAAAGTCCGCGCCATCCTCAACAAGTGGCAGTGGGAACTGGAGGGCAAGGCCTGGAATTCCCTTTATCTCGACAATCACGATCAGCCGCGCTGCGTCTCGATGTTCGGCAATGACAGCCCCAGATGGCGCGTGCGTTCCGCCAAGATGCTCGCGACCTGCCTGCACATGCAGAAAGGTACGCCGTACATCTACCAAGGCGAGGAACTCGGCATGACGAACATGAAATTCCACTCGCTTGCCGACTGCCGAGATCTCGAGGAAATCAATGCCTGGCATCAGTATGTCGATGAGCAGGAGAAGGTGTCCGCTGAAACGATGCTCAAGTGCTTTGATACCGTAGCCCGCGACAATGCGCGCACGCCGATGCAGTGGGATGCGAGTGAAAACGCCGGCTTCACGACGGGCAAGCCCTGGCTCGCTGTCAATCCGAACTACACGGGAATCAATGCCGAAGCGGCTCGCAAGATCCAGATTCCACCTTCTACTATTATCAGAGACTCATCCAGCTGCGCCATACCCATCCCATCATCGTCTACGGCACGTTCGAGCCGCTGCTCGAGGACAGCGAGTCCATTTACGCGTTCCGGCGCGAACTCGACGGCAAGCGTTTGACTGTTGCCTGCAACTGGACGGAACAGGATGTGCCTTGCCAGCTCTTCGCAGGAGAACAGGGCGAGGAACTCATCTCGAACTATAAGGAGCATAAAGCTGGCGTGCTGCAACCCTACGAAGCACGCGTCGTACTCTCTGCAAAATAAGCATCTCCCCATCAAGCAAAACCCGGTTCGTCAGGACACATGGATCCTGGAACCGGGTTTTTGATATCATACAGGTTTCGACTCTGATGCTGCCTGCTGCGCACTGAGTTCTTCCAGCGATAGATTCTGCAGGTAGGAACGATGTTCATCATCGTGGAAATACACAAACCCCACATGGCGCACATACGGCTCAATGGTCGCAAGTTTCAGGAGCGGCGTCACGACGAGCAGCTGCAGATCCAGCTTGCGGAAGAGTTCGAGGCCAAAGGCCGCCGCCTCGTCCGAACTCTTGAGGAAAGCCTCGTCGATGGCAACAAAGCGGAAGGACTGTTCGCCTGCATGCTTGCCTTCGATGCCGAAGTTGTAGACGATGCTGGCAGCCAGGATCGTATAAGCCAGCTTTTCCTTCTGTCCGCCGGATTTGCCGCCCGAATCCGTGTAATGCTCGTATTCACTGTCATCCTCACGCCAGTGTTCGGCTGCGGCAAACGCAAACCAATTGCGCACATCGGTGACATGATGGCGCCAGGCAAGATCCTCGCCGGTATGGCCGGGACGCCCCTCCAGGCGCTGCACCATGGCCGATACAGCCTGGAATTGCTGCTCGCCATAAGCTTCATCAGCTCCTTCTGGCTGCTCCGCTTCTGCATCCGTACAAGCCGCCAGTTCCATGCGGAAGGAACGCACGCGCTCATCAGCTGCCTGGACACACTCCATCTGGATGTAGCGTCCGGGATTGTAGTCGATATCGTAAAGCGACGCATTGATGCGTTCAATGCGCTCCTCGATATCGCGAGCCGCCGCCTCAAGATGAGCCCGGAAAAGCGTCATCTGCTTGATGGTGTTTTCCCGCAGCAAAGCACGGAAGCGGCTCTCAAAACGCGGCAGATCGTCTGCCTGCAGCCGTTCAAGGATGGCCTCATAGTCGCGCAGGGCTTCCGGCGTAACGGCAAGGTCGCGTCCCTCCTGCGGATAGCGTTCGCAAAAGAGTGCCATCTGGCTGACCATGCGGCTGCCGCGTGCAGACAGCTCCTTTTCCGTATGCTCCAGATGCTTCTGCAGCCAATGCTCATAGGCAGTGCGCAAATCTTCACGGGGAGATGCATCACCGCGGCGATCCGGCCGGTCACGCTCGAGCAGCGGGCAGATGGACTGCCACGTTTCTGCAGGCACGGCCTCTTGACGAGCCCTGGCAGAGCGCATCTTTTCCTCCAATGCCTGCAGGCGCTGCGAGCTGCGCGTCAAGGCATCGCGCAGCAGATACATCTTTTTCTGCTGCGCGTCCCGGCGTTGCTGGAGTTCCTGCACACGCTGCTGCTGCAGGCGGTAGTCTTCATTGCCCTGCTCAAGCTGCCGGCGTTCCTCACGCAAAGCAGCCAGGGATTCTCGCAGCGGTTTCGTATCGATCTGTTCGAAAGCCGTCACAGCCAGAAGCCGGTCAATCTGACGCAATTTCCCCTGGATACTCTTTTCCTCGCGCTTGAGGCGCTGCGCCGCTTGATGGAAATAC
>ENA-OQBJ01000694-OQBJ01000694.1-human-gut-metagenome-genome-assembly--contig:-NODE-694-length-16710-cov-1.323102_pt1 | contig 16710 bp, 20 predicted proteins | sample MGYA00242743_ERZ504545 | MGnify/ENA primary metagenome ERZ504545 (study PRJEB26092, sample SAMD00036252) | human gut metagenome | host: Homo sapiens | study: EMG produced TPA metagenomics assembly of...
TATTTCTCGAATTAATTGTTTTTTTATTAAATTATATGTAACATAACAGACTAACAATTAGAAAAGTTTTGTTAACACACCTATTTCATTAGGCTTTCAATTCTCATTTTCATATCATTTGATAAGTAAAACTATTTTCTATAAAAACCACTAAAACCCTTGATACAATGGCTTTTACAACGATTCTGACTCAAAATTGATATTTGTCAGATTTTTTTCTTTAAGGAGCAAAAAAAGGCAAAATTCTTTAAACGATTCTCGTTTTCAAGAAATTTCACCTATAAATTCATGTCAAATCATATCGTTTTTCACTTAATCTCTCAGATTAAGATTAGATTGATTGATTATTTATCAAAATCAGCATAACCATTTTCATCGAAGAAGACAGTCTTACCGTCTTGGAAAGTGATCCATGTGTTTGTCACACGTTCTCCAAGAACTGATTCGTAGTATTCCACTCCTTTTGGTGTGCTGATTGGGCTACCTTTAACTTGACGTCCCAAATGATCAAAGTAATACTCTTTACCATCGATATTTTGGCGTCCTGTTACAGCTTACCATCTTTGAAGTAGTACCAAACATTGTTACCAGTTGTCAAGAAACGGTTATTGAGACGCTCCCCTGAATCTTTATCATAGTAAGAAAGTGAACCATCAGCATTCTTAACAAAGTCACCTTTAACTTGGCTACCATCTTCTTTGAAGTAATAGTTTTTACCGCCAATGCTATAGGCACCTGTCACGATTTCACCATTATCTTTGGCATAGTACCATGTCTTACCACCATCAAGAGTGAAGAAATCAGATTTGACTTGGCTTCCATCAGCATTGAAGTAATAGTTAAGGTGGTCAATCGTTTGATCGACCTGTAGCGAGGTTACCATCCTATCAGCATGGTACCACTTGCCGTTCACTTCGAAGAACTTGTCTTTAACCTTGTAACCATTATCTACAGTGTAGTAGCTAATCTTGCCATTTTCAGTAACAAATTCACCTTTAACTTGGGCACCATTTGCACGGAAGTAATAGTCGTGACCGTCCAAAGTAAGGGCACCTGTCACATTTTTACCAGCTGCATCACGGTAGAACCATGTTGAGCCATCTGTTGTGTAGAATTCACCCTTCTTAGCTTGTGCATAGCCTTGATCGTTGAATTCATACCAGATACCATCGATTTCTGCCCAACGATTTGTGTAGGCATTACCTGAATTTTTATCGAAGAAGTAGAGTTTTCCGTCTGGAGTCACATACTTAGTACCTTTAGCTTGGAAGCCATTTTCATCAAAGTATTGCAATCCTCCACCAGCATAAGTCAAGCCAACAGCCATTTCTCCAGTTGGTGAGAAATAACGGAATTTAGCTTCTGTTTCTGAAGTACCTTCTTTCGGTACATCGAATACAAAGTAACCATCTTTGTACTGCTCACCAAAGCTACCAAAGTAATAATATTTACCATCCTGTTGATAAATAGAATCACGAAGCTGGATACCGTTTGGCAAGAAGAAATAAGTCTTACCATCGATATCTTGACGACCAGTTAACATATAACCTTCTTTATCGAAGTAATAGTAATTTCCAGCATATTTAATGAAGGCATTCTTAGCTTGGAAACCACTATTATCAAAGTAGGCCATACCCTTACCATCATAGTAGAAACCTGTCTTACCACCTTGGTCTGTCAAAGGTTTTGGCAAGAAGATGCCATTATCAGTAACTTGATAATAGCGACCAGTAGCATCGTTACTGAGAACATAACGATTACCACGACCAAGGATATTAGTACCATTCATGTACTTAGCAGACCATTGCTTGATTTTAACAGATGGATCAATCTTCTTACCAGTTGATATCATCACATCTTCAAACAACTGTGGATATTTCTTTTGGAGCTCATCAAGGAACTCACCACCATATTGAGCTTGGAAGTCCTTACCTGATGATTTAGAATTTGCAACATATAAAGTGTTATTGATATAAGCATTGGCCTTTGGAGTACCATAACTATTTGCACGTGTTGCTGTTACAACTTCTTGTCCTGGCAATTGGTAAAGTTGATCTGGTACCCAGTCAGCAATTGCTTGAATACCTTGCTTGTGAAGGGCTTTAAGTGCATCACGAAGATCTTCTTTAGAACCGTATTTGTTATTCTTGCTCATGGCAAGGTCATATCGGTCAGTAAAGGCATAACCATTTTGGATAACAGAATCAAGGAAGGTACGGTCATCAGCCGATACAAATTGAGGAGCCATCTCGAATGATGTGATTCCCCATGACTTGAAGAGTTCTGCATTTTCTGCAATCAATTTATTAGTATATTGGCTATCTTTTTCAACAAAATCTTGGAAGTTTGAGAAACCTTCATAGATAACTTGTGAGTCCAATGCTTCAGTAGCAGAAAATATCTTGTCAAGTTTCTTATCTGAACCTTTAACACGGATATCTTGGTTATCAGGTGCACCTACTGGTACCCAAACACCAAGATAACCTCTCATATCAACAGTTCGATACCCCTTGATTTCATCTCCACTGAAAGTCAAGTTCCCTTCAGCATCAGTGTATTTAATTTTTCCAGCTGCTGCTGCATCATTTTCGTAAGTGACAATTCCCTTATCAGTACCAAGAAGTAATGGACGGTAGGCTTGGTTAGCATGAAGTTTACCCATGTTAACTTTCAAAGTACCATCACCCAGTGAGAAATCCTGATTATTGGCAATAAGGGTCAACATACCAGAATGTTTACTTGTTTCTGCTACACCCGTAGTTTGGTCAGCAGTCATAATATCTTTACCGTAACGAACAGATGACAAGATTTCTTTTCCATTGAACGTGTCGACTTTCATCGATTGTCCACCTGAAACATATTTCATACGGTTCTTCAAGAGTGTTGTGATAGTATCATAGTAAGGAGACTTAGTAGCCATATATTGGCCATTATCTGTATAAAGATCTCCATAATAAACACGAGTTACCTGCTCCATATTTTGAAGAATCAAGCATAGGCAGCCGGGATATTGTTAATCGTATAACGTTTTTCTGCCTTCTTCATATCTTCATTATAGATTCAAAGGCACGTTTCAATTCAGCATCAGTCATGGTATAACCATCTGATTTTGGATTGATTTCTTTTTGAACAATATCACGAATGATATCTTGAACAAGGTTATCATGAGCACGCGCAAAGATATAGTTAGCTTGTGTATCTCCATACTTACTATTATTTGTACGGTCTGTCAAACTGCTAGTAATCAAATCTTTCAATGAAGAGCCCGATCCATAAAGTGCACCCATAATTGCATAACGAAGGTTATTATCCATGGCAAGGGCTGCACCATCATGTTTTTGATTATAAGCATTATCATTTAAATCCCAAGCTTCAAGGATAGAAATGTGAGCGAGTGCATTAGCTTCAGATTTATCCACACCAAAGGCTGCTCGGAAGTAGTTTGTATAAACTTGGAGAAGGTCTGCATCAACATTATCAACTGCATCAACACGGATACCATCAAAGTTAGCATCCTTATCACCCATAACAATTGATCCCCAGTTCACAAGATAGTGAATTTGGTTCAACTGCTCAGCTTGCACAACTGGGTTTGAGTTATCAACGTCATTGGCAAGTAGGAATTCATAACCACCCAAGTATCTTCCTGTACCATTTAGAGAACCATCTTGGTTACTTGGTGTACGGTTAAGCAAACGGTAATCGGAATTTGCCCAAGGTGTCTTATCATTATTGACATAAAGAAGAGCTCCCCCTTGAAGGTGTCAGCAAGGTATAGTTTTCAGTTGTAGTATTCCACTGGTCTTGTTCTTTTACAAAAGACTCAATTGCTTGACGAAGCCATTCAGTTGATTTTTTAGCTGAAATTTCTTGTTCAATCTTAATTTGAATTGTCTTAGCAGCTGCATTCAATTCAGATTGACTTTGGCTGGTTGAATAAGTTGCGTTAAGGTTAAAGTGTTTAGAGAAAGTATTGAGGTAGGCAACTTGTGTATCTACATCAGCCACCATGCCATCAAAAGTGGACGAAAGTCTTTCTCAGTTGATACACGCCATTTTTCACCATTTTCCAAAATTAGTTGACTGGACGATACCAGCTGTTTGGTGTCAAGTATCCATCTACCAACTCGAAGCTTTCTTTCTTAGAATCGTAAGCACGATTATGTGAAGAGAAAGCATCAACTAGATTAGTTGTACCTGGTGTGAACGAGTGTGTTGATGTGCTTGTCAAAGCACCATCTTTACCAAAGTAAAGCAACTGGCCATTAACTGAAACAGCAAAGTTTGTTTTGTATGAACCATCTTCTTTGACATAATAGTATTTACCATCAACTTGTTTGATGTTGTCCAAAGAGAGTGCTGCTGTTTCTTCTTTTTCAGTAACACCAGATTTTGGTTTTTCAGCTACTGTAAGCGTTGTATCTGTCGCTGCTGCAGCTGGTGTTTCTGTTGTCGCACCATTTGCTACTGCTGCACGATCTGTTGTTACTGGTGTTGCAGTATTAGTAGTTGTATCTGCTGCAGTGGTTGCTGCCGCAGGAGTTTCGACTGTTGCAGCATCAGCAGCTTGTCAGTTGTTACTGCTGTCGCATCTGTCGTAGCAGTTGCTGCTGGAGCGGCTACTTCATGCGTTTCAACGACAACATCGCTTTCAGCTGTCGTAGAGGCAACTGGTTTCGTTGTTTCATCGGCTGAAACCTTTTGATTAGCTACTGTAGCACCACCTACGATAGAGGCAAGTGCTGCCGAAGTGACGGCAATCGTCACCCACTGCTTCTTAACTTTGTGAAGCTTATAATGTACCTTTTTTCCCATTTTAGGTCCTCTTTTCATTTTCCTAGTTTGAATGAAATCTACATAATTCAAACAATTTCATTATAGCATATTTTTTTCAGCCATTTCGAGTCTTTATCAATCATTTCAATTTTAATCATTAATGTAAATTGAAAAACATTTTGACAATCATTAAAAACTACCGAATGTCGAAAACGGTAGTTTTCTTATATTTTAGGAAAATTTTTAGAGTAATTGAGAGGTAAATAAACTATCTCTATTCAATCAGTTAGCGATTTTCAAGTCAGCTATTAAGCAAAAACGACGTTATGTTGGACCCTGTAGCTAACTAAAAAGAGCAAGGTTTCTGTAACCAATTTTGCCAGAACCAGGCCTAAACCAATGGCAACTAGACTACTAAGTAAGAAATAGTTACAAGCCAAGAGGACTAGGACCAACATAAAGTAACGAACACTCAATCTAAAGAGAGAGCTTGTCGGATTGAAGACCACATTGGCGTTCAGCAAACACTGGCTGGAAGCCGAAATCACACGAGCTAGCACGACCGAAAGGAGCAGATTCTTCGTCAAGGCAAAGAGCACAAATAAGGCTGTTGCATCAATGACTGAGGCCAAGACGGCCGTGCCAGAGAACTTTAAAAAAGGGCTGTAAATACGGATGGAATCACGAATGGGGCGAAAGTGCGAACTTTTATTTTCCTCCAGATAAACGGTCTCGATAGGGACTTCAGAGATTTGATGGCCTGACTTTTTGGCTTCAAGCAACATATTAAACTCGTACTCAAAACGATTGCCATCCAGATTAAGAAGCCATGGAATCAGGTCGGTTGACATGCCTCGAAGACCTGTCTGAGTATCCGTTACTTTCTGACCAGTTACTAGACGGAAAAGTCCAGCAGTTACCTTATTTCCAAAGCGGCTACGTGCTGGCACCTTACCAACAAAGGCACGCGCACCCAAGACAAGATGACTTGGATTTTCCTCGGTGACCTTGGCCACACGGACAATATCTTTAATCAGATGCTGACCGTCACTGTCAACTGTGACAATAGGTTGAGCCGAAAGGTGCTGACTGACTACTTCTTCTTGAATGTGAGCAAAGGCAGTTTTGAGAGCAGCTCCTTTTCCTTTATTGATAGGATGGGTAAGGACAGTCGCTCCAATAAAAGCCGTTTCGTCGTAATAGTCGTTATAGCCTGGGCCACTCCCATCATTAACAACAATAATACGGGCTTTAGGGAGTTTTATGGTAATATCTTGAACCACCTGAATCAGGCGTTTGTCTGGTTCATAAGCTGGAATAATAATATACATAGGCACTTCCTTTCTGTTTCATCCTATGACTCTTTAGTGACCTCCTCCAAAGCCACCTGGTTGTCCACCACCTTGGGGACCACCGCCACCTTGAGGGCCACCGCCGCCAGGCATTGAGTTTTCAATCTTAGTTTGTTTCTCACCATTGATAGTAATGTCACCACCGGTATAGGTCGCTGAACCATCAAAGTCAAAGCCAGACTGACCAGTCAAATTGATTGTTCCACCCGATACAATAATATCGCCGTTAGAATCGATTGGGTCGGTATCGCCCTCGCCAACCTCAACATTTAGGGTTCCACCGGTCATCTTGAAGAAAATCTCACTTTGACTGGCATTAGCATTGGCCGCATTGACACCATCATCCGTTGCATAGACATCGATATTTCCACCATTGATGGTCACAGATTTACCTTCGATACCTTCAGTTGATTTTTCAACCTTGTAAGTACCACTATCAATAATCAGGTCGCCGGACGCATGGATACCGTCGTCACCAGCCTTGATGGTCATGGTATTGTCAGATAGATACATGGTACCTGCTGAAGTGTCGTCATCATTGTCGACCTTAACAGCATCTTCCTCAGCCTCAATGGTCATGGTTGTTCCCGTGATGTTGAGTTCATCATTGACATTGAAGGCATCACCAACTGAGGTAATCTTATAGGTACCACCAGTCATATGAAGGCTGTCATTGGCTTTAATACCGTTGTTTTTCTTGGCATCAATGTTTAGAGTACCTGAACCATTAATGGTCAAATCTCCTTTAGAGAAAATCACAGCATCCGCATCTTCATCACTATTAGAACTTGAATCAGAAAGTGTGTTTGTAGTGCCATCTTTAAGTGTCAGATAGACATGACCAGCTTTTTGTGGCGTTGATTGCTGCATTTGTATTTGTCATGGTTAACGCCATCTAAAACAATATGGACATCGTCTGAATCACCCAGCGTCTACCTTGATTTGCACACCGTCGGATTTTCCTGAAATGACGTAGGTCCCAGCTTTGGAGATGGTTACGGTTGAACCTGATAGGGCTGCACCATCACCTGAAACATCCGCAGATGAGCCTGATAACTTAATCTTAGTAGCTGAGCTTTCATTATAAGAGGTATCAGAATCTTTAGAAGTAAAATAGTTGCTGTTGTTCTTATTTGTTTTCTTACTGGTCGTTACTGTTACTGCACTTGTTTTTGATGTAGTGCTTGACGTCGTCCCAGTTGACTGACTGCTTGATTGGCTACAAGCTGTCATGACTGTTAGAGCAGTCGCACAGGTCAATAAAGTCGTCCATTTTTTTAGTTTTTTTGATTTCATATTATTTCCTCTCGGGTTCGTTTGGATGATTACAGTTTACGGGACTTACCTAAAACATTTCTAAAGGTTAACTAAAACTTATCTTAAGTTAAGTTTGGTGAAAGTTTGGCTTAGGACTCTTTCAGAAAAGTCCCATAGACTAGTAGGCAAGCAAATGAATACTTTATATAGTAGTACTTTTGCTCTCAATTTAATTTTCTACTAAAAAATAAAAGCCAAATCTTGAAGTGACGGCTTTGTATCTCATCTAAGTGAACTCGCCTACAACTCGTGGGAAAAGATGGGACCTGCTTGGAGTTAAACTCCTTCGACTGGTCCCCCTATTATCCTGAGAGTTGCTTCACGGCTTTGTATCTTATCTATAAAAGGAGTTTTTTCATGGTTAAACAATTGGAAACACGTTTTAAACGTATTGAAACAAAATATGTGGTCTCAAAGGAAAATCTTGAGGACCTGCTTACTGATCTTAAGGAGTATTTAGTGGAGGACGATTATCCGACTTCTACCATTTCAAATATTTACTTTGATACGGATAATTTTGACGTCATCCAAGATGCCCTAGATGGTAATCACCGTCAAGAGAAAATCCGTATGCGTACCTACCTAGCCAATCCTAAAATTGATAGTAAGGTCTTTCTAGAGGTTAAAGCCAAAGATGATGAAGGAATCGGTCATAAGTTTCGTCTCGTTTCAACACCGCTTGCCATCACTAACTTGATGACAGATGGTAAGAACCATGGTCAAATCACTGACCGCCAGCTCTTACAGGATATCCACCACTTACGTCAACGATATGATGAGGGGCTCAAACCTCGTATGTATATCTACTACGACCGTTTTTCGATGAAAGAAAAAGAGACTATCGAAGCTATGCCTACAATAAAGTTCGTGTTACCCTTGACCAAAATTTGACTTACCGTGATGAAGACGTCAGTCTCTTTAAAGGAAATCATGGTTTTCCCCTTCTTGATGAAGATACGATTATCATGGAAATCAAGGCACCTGGCAAAAAGCCTGACTGGCTTCAAGCTATCTTAGACAAACATGGTTTGGAAGAGCAGAAATTCTCAAAATACAGCTGTGCCTATCATAAGTCTCAAGGTCTAGACTACGGACCACGTCCAGCACAAGAAAAAGGAGCTGCTGCCTATGTCTAATCTCTTCAATTCTATCTTTAATGATGCGACCGCAACCGCTAGTCCCCTTCAACTCATGCTGGCCTTACTGGTCAGCCTTGTTTTAGGATTGGCTCTAACCTGGACTTACAAATACCGAACCCTATACACCAGAGAATTCGCCATTAGTTTGACCCTACTTCCATGTTTGATGACCTAGTTATCTTCCTTGTCAATGGTAGTTTGGGGACCTCTATTGCCGTTGCTGGGACCTTTAGTCTCATTCGTTTTCGTTCAGCGACTAGTGGTTCTAGAGAGCTAATCGCCGTCTTTATGGCCATGATTATTGGTCTGGCATCTGGGACAGGCTATCTCTTACTAGCCGTCCTCTTTACTATCTTCCTTTTAGCTGTTTGGCTTCTTTTGGAAAATCGTCAAAGTCGCACCGAACAACCACGTCGTAGCTCCTGACCATTAATGTCTCACATCAGGACATGATTGACCAAAAAATCACTAAAACCTTGCTCAATTTCACAAGTGAATGCGACCTGATTTCCCTTAACACCACAGGTGGAGGCGAAAGCATACAACTGGTCTATGAAGTGGACTTGAATCCCCAAGTGGATGACTTCCAATTGACCAATCACCTTATCTCTAGTATTGAAAATTGTGACCTTTCCCTAACCAAAAAAGCTAAAAAGAAAAAGAATTTGTAAGACAAAAAGACATCTCCGACTTATTTCGGAGATGTCTTTGCATGTTTTGAGGTTAGTGTTTTCACTTAGCTGTCCCCCCCACTTTTAACGGCCTAGTATGGCAGTCTAGCTTATCGATGAAAATCAAAATACTTTCTAATCATCTTCATCTTGGATAACCTTACCATCTTGTATGTTAAAGGTATAGCCAATATATTCGGAATTGTCATAATAAGCGGAATTTTCTTCATCAGTTGTGAAAAAATAAAATTCGTACTCTCCGTCAGGTAGCTTGCTAGCATCCAGTTTAGTTGCGGCCTCTTCTAAATCTTTCTTACTTGTATTTTCTGTATCGCCTACTTCTATTCTCATAGTAACAAGGTGTTCTTCAATCATTGTTTGGTAGGGAATTTGATAATACCCATAAAAATCATCCTTCCCGTTTTTACGGTTTTCCTCAGCTAAATGCTTTTTACGATTACCAGCCTCTTGATCAATCGTAGTATTATCGCTGAAGGAGAATTCTTCGATATCAAGGCCTAACGATTGCTTTTTAAGTTCCTTAAAGAGTTTCTGCTCTTCTTTTTTTACAGATTTTTGTTGTAAGTAGCTTTCCCAGTAATGACTTGGGGTCACATATTCTTCACCATTAACTGTCCAGTCCAGGTTAAAAGTAATTTGTGAATCTAATGATATGGTTTGATTATCGTAGGTGTCCTCTGAATAGGTATAATCGACATAAATACCATCTGAATCTAGAAACACCTTTTTGATAAGCTTAACTTGGACCTTTCCCTTAAAACCATTATGAGCCAAGATCTTTTTGCGTTTTTTCCCTAGCCTTGAAGTAAGAATTTGGCAGTACAACTTACAACCAACTAAAAGAATAGAACAGAGGAGGAGAATAGCTAAGCAAGAAAGCTTTAAAATATTAGGAGTATTTTTCTTCATAGGACATCCTTCCTTTCCTCAATGATTTGTATAAATAAGCACACCAAATCCTTCAAATAAAACGAGCTTTCTTCACTCCTATTATAGCATTTTAAAAGCGCTTTCTTATGCTGGTTAGAAGGCAGAAGATTAGGATTTCTCCAGCAAAAAGCTGAATCACTTCAGGCTTTTCGTTTTAGTCTCAATCAGTTGATATAATCCTCAATAATCCGTTACTTCTTTTCGGTCATGGACATTGCTTTGTTTGCCTTGACGGGCTTTAAGTACGGCTTCTACGTCTTCAGGCTGACCCCTGTTTCAACGAGCATGACTGCTAGGTGATAGAGGACGTCTGCTGTCTCGTTGGCAATTTCTTCTTTATCAGCATTTTTGGCCCCGATCACAACTTCTGTCGCTTCTTCGCCAACTTTTTTAAGAATCTTGTCTAGCCCCTTATCAAAAAGGTAATTGGTATAAGATCCTTCTTTGGGATTTTTTTTACGATCTAAGGCTTCCTTATAAAGTGTTTCTAACATAGCTACTCCTATCTATCTTGATTGTCATCATATATATCCGTAAAGAAACAGCTGTAGGCTCCTGTATGACAGGCTGCTCCTTCTTGTTCCACAGCGATAAGCAGGTGTCCTGATCACAATCTGTCTTGATGCTTTTAACATGTTGGAAATGACCAGATATGGCTCCCTTATGCCAAAGTTCATTTCTAGAACGGCTCCAGTAATGCATTTGTTTGGTCTCAAGGGTCACTGATAGGACAGCTCATTCATATAGGCCAACATGAGCACCTGCCCCGTCTTGTAATCTGTCACAATGACTGGTACCAGTCCACCTTGTTTGTCAAAATCAAGTTTAACCTCTGTCATTGTCTCACCTCAATTCCTGCATTTGCCAAGACTTGTTTGGTTTCGCCTATATTCACCTCACCAAAGTGGAAGATAGAGGCTGCCAGAGCACCCGTTGCTGTTGTCTTTTCAAAGACTTCTACAATATCCTCAATATTTCCTGCACCACCAGAGGCAATGATCGGAACATCGACGACATCGGCCACACGATTGAGCATTTCTAAATCAAAACCAGACTTGGTACCGTCCTTGTCCATGCTAGTTAAGAGAATTTCTCCAGCCCCCAAGGAGACGACTTCTTGAGCCCATTGGATGAGGTCCCTACCTGTATCCTTACGACCTCCCGCCACAAAGACATGCCAGCTCCCATCAGCCATCTTTTTAGCATCAATCGCAGCCACTACACATTGGTTCCCGAATTTTTGAGCACAATCAGCGATTAGTTGTGGATTGGCAAGGCTGAGGAATTGACGGCAACCTTGTCAGCACCAGCTTTGAGCATCTTGTTCATATCTTCAACTGAACGGATACCACCACCAACTGTGAAAGGGATAAAGACCTGATCGGCAACACGACGCACCATATCAACCGTTGTTTCACGATTGTCTGAAGTCGCTGTGATGTCCAAGAAAACAAGTTCGTCACAGCCAGCCTCATAGTAAGCACGTGCAGAATCAACAGGATCACCAACATCTGTCAGATTCACAAAATTAACCCCCTTAACGACACGACCGTCCTTGACATCCAAACAGGGAATAATACGTTTTTTAAGCATCTTAACCTCCGAAAGACTTGAGTTGGTCTAATATGATATTGCCGTTATAGTAAGCTTTACCGACAATGGTTCCTGCCACACCAATCTCTTGTAGGTGATCTAAGTCGGCTACTTCTGCAATCCCACCGGAAGCGATGATTTTGGCGGTTGTGAGTTCAGATACCAAACGTTTGTAGTGATCAAGATTGGGTCCTGTCAGTGTGCCATCTCGATCAACATCTGTATAGACAAAGAGGGTTACGCCCATCTTTTCCATTTCCTTGGCCAAGGTGATATAGTCCACATTGCTGGTTTCCAACCAACCTTCGGTAGCGACAAACCCTGCCTTGCATCAATACCTACGACAATTTTATCGGCACCAAATTCCTCTAAAGCTGCTCGAACGAAGTCAGGATTTTTAACGGCCATTGAACCGATAATGATACGGTCGATGCCAACTTCCAAATAGTCACGAATCTGCTCCAAGGTACGGATACCGCCACCAACTTCGATGCCAAGTCCAGAAACCTTCTTGACCTCTGCAATCAAGTCACGGTTAGTGGCACGACCATCAAGGGCACCGTCCAAGTCGACGACATGAATAAATTGAATGCCCGCATCCTTAAAGGTCTTTGCCTGCTCAATAACATCTGGATTGACAACGGTCTGTTGGTTGAAATCTCCTTTAAAGAGACGAACAGCCTGTCCATCCTTAATATCAATTGCTGGTAGAATTTGCATCTCCCCTACCATCCTTTCTAAGTGAAAAAACTTTGCTCTCAAGAGCTTTTAGGCTTTGCATAAACCTACAAATTGTTCAATAATACCTAAACCAATATCACCTGATTTTTCAGGATGAAATTGAGCTCCATAAACATTGTCTTTATGAATCATGGCTGGCACCTCGATACTATAATCTGCGGTAACATCAATGTATTGGCTAGGGACATCCGTGAAATAACTATGAACGAAGTAGACAGCTTGGCCGTCTAAACCATCTGTCAAAGGGCTGGCTTGCTTAACAGCCAAATCATTCCACCCCATATGTGGGACAGGTTGCTCCTTGCTGGCTGGAATAGGACGGCAGACACCTGGAATAAAGCCAAGACCATCTGTTTCTTCATGTTCCAGTCCTTTTTCTGTTAAAATCTGCATGCCTAAACAAATTCCTAAAAGGGGAACTCCCTGTGCGACTGCCTCTTTGATAACAGCTACCAAACCTCTTCGCTCCAACTCTGCCATAGCCGTTGGATAAGCACCTACACCAGGTAAAATCAACCCATCTGCAGCTAGGATTTTTTCTTTATCGGCAGACAATTCTGCAGTCACTCCGATTTTTCAAGGGCACGCAGAACATTTGCAGTATTCCCAGCATCGTAATCAATGACGATAATCATAGCATCCCCTTTGTCGAGTTTACGCCGTGAATGTCAGGATTGATTGTGATGGCTTCACGCAAGGCTCGTCCTGTTGCCTTGAAAAGACTTTCTGACTTGTGGTGATTATTTTTTCCGTGGAGAATCTTGAGGTGGAGATTCATCTGAACATTGAAGGCCAAGGCTTGGAAAAATTCTTCTACCAGTTCTGTATCAAAATTACCCAATTTTGGATTATCGAAACTAGCATCAAAGACCAAGAAGCTACGTCCAGACAAATCTAAACTTGCCATCCCGAGGGTTTCATCCATAGGTACAAAAGCCGTTCCATAACGGTTGATACCTGCTTTATCGCCCAAGGCCTCTTTAAGAGCTTGACCAAGGACAATACCGACATCTTCAACAGTGTGGTGACTATCAACAAGTACGCCATCAGCCTTCACCACCAAAGACATACGGCCGTGACGGGCAAACAAGGTCAACATGTGGTCAAAAAATCCGACACCTGTTTGAATATCTACTGGTTCTTGAGCATCCAAATTGAGGCTTAACTTAATTTTGGTTTCAAAGGTATTACGTTCAATTTCTGCTTGTCTCATAACTTCTTCCTCTACTCTCTCAATTATTGTCGTTTCTGACTTCAATTGCCTTGGCGTGGGCCTGCAAGCTTCCGCATAAGCCAAGGTTGTGATATCGTGCTGAGCCTTATTGACTGCTGCCTTATCATATTGCGTATATTGGATACGTTTGACAAAATCGTGCACGCCTAAAGCTGATGAAAAGCGGCTAGTCGCTGTCGTCGGAAGAACGTGATTGGCACCTGCATAGTAGTCGCCAATTGGTTCGCTAGTAAAGTGACCAAGAAAGACGGAACCAGCATTTTCCACTTTTTCCAAGTAATCATAAGCATTGTCCATAGCAATTTCCAAATGTTCTGGCGCAACCAGGTTCATGAGTTCGAACATGGCATCTGTATCATTGGCAATAATAATACGTCCGTTATTTTCGACAGATGGACGAGCAATTGCCTCACGTGGCAAAAGCTTGAGTTGACGTTCAATCTCACTTTCAACCGCATCAGCCAAGGCTTCAGAATCTGTGACCAAAATGGCGCGTGCACGTGTGTCGTGCTCTGCTTGAGACAAGAGGTCAGCTGCCACATATGTTGGATTGGCACTACTATCAGCGATAACACCAATTTCTGATGGTCCTGCAATCATATCAATACCGACAATACCGTAAACCTGTTTCTTGGCAGTCGCCACAAAAATATTTCCAGGACCTGTAATCTTGTCCACCTTTGGAATCGTTTCTGTACCAAAGGCCAAGGCCGCAACCCCTTGAGCCCCACCAACTTGGTAAATGCTATCCACACCAGCCAATTTGGCGGCTACCAGAATCGCAGGAACAAAGTGTTCTTGAGGCGGCGTAATCATAATAATCTCTTTAACCCCAGCAATTTTAGCAGGAATAACATTCATAAGAACTGATGACGGATAAGCCGCAGTTCCTCCAGGCACATAAACACCCACACGATTGATAGGACGAATCAATTGACCACGAATAACACCCTCACTTGGTTGATCCTCAAAACCAGCCTCCAACTGATGTTTGTGATAGGATTCAATGTTTTCTTTGGCATTAACTAGGGCTTGGTAAACCTCTGGATCAATCTCTTTAAAGGCTTGATCAATTAAGTCCTGTCCAACTTCAAAATCAGTCAAGTCAACCTTATCAAATTTAGCTGAATAGTCACGAAGGGCCTCGTCTCCACGCTTTTTAACGTCTTCAATGATAGCCTGAACCGTGCTTTCAACGTCTCTATTTTCTTTTGACAGTTCCAATTGCTCCTGATAAAGAAGCTCCGCAATTTCTTTATTTGTTCCAGTTAATCGTTTCATTCGAACGGTACCTCCTCGTTCCCTACAAGTGATTCAATCTTACAAATGAATGGTAGAACTTCCTTGTTATTTTTCAAAGAAGCCTTATTAACAATCATTCGTGCTGAAATCCTGCAAATATCTTCATAAACTTTTAAGCCATTAGCAACAAGGGTATTCCCTGTTTCCACAATATCGACAATAGCATCCGCTAGACCAATGACTGGGGCAATCTCAACACTCCCCTGAATTGAAATGATCTCAACATCCTCACCTTTTTGATTAAAATAATCCGTCGCAATGGTTGGATACTTGGTAGCAATACGTTTACGCTTATGGTCATCAGGATTATAGTCTTCTGTTGATGCTACGGAGAATTTACAAAGGCCAAAATTAAGGTCTAACATTTCCAAATAGCCTGTCGGATGTTCAACCAAAACATCCTTCCCGACAATCCCAATATCTGCGACACCATGTCGGACATAGGTGGTCACATCTGGTGCTTTGACCAGGAGAAAACGGAAACGTTTGTCAGGACTTTCGAAAATTAAATTACGGCCCTTATCAGCATGAAGGACATGTCAAAGCCAGCTTTTTCTAGTAATTTAACTGTATCTTTCTCAATTCGCCCCTTGGTTAAGGCAATTGTGATTTGATTGCTAGTCATCCAAGTCACCTCCAAATTCCACATCATCATGCACTGCTTGATAGACCGAATCAACATCAATCGCCCAACCAACCGCTGTTAACTCGGTAGCACCAAAGCGTTCAAACAGTTTATCGTAACGGCCACCTGATACAAAGGCATCTGGCACCTTATCACCAAAGACCTTAAACATCATGCCTGTGTAGTAAGGCACTGCTGGCAATTGAGCCAAATCAAGCGTCGTCTCTGGGAGACTATCTGCTAGGCGATTGGTTAAGACTTCCAAACTATCCAAGGCCGTCAAAAAGGCTTCACTGTCTGTTAACTGTCTAGCCTTGGTCAAGACATCCTTGGTCTCACCAAAGAGGAAGGGCAACTGTTCCAAGACCTTGTCATATTGACTTGGATTTTCTTTGGTGAATTCCTTGAGGCCTGTGATTGATTTGTCACGGATATAGGCCGCCAACTCTGCTTCTTTTACATCTGGAAGGTCTAATTCTTCAAAAATGAGTTGCAAGAGGCGAGCATGTGAAAACTCAAACTTGTAATTTTTGACACCGGCAGCATCCAGAGCCTCTTTAGCAGAGATCACAGCTTCTTCCATGGCCTGGTGAACGGGAAATCCTATAATTTCAATACCAGCCTGCGTATGCTCATTTGAGAGGCCACGCATCTCCTCATTGTAGTTAAAGACTTTTCCAGAATAAGAAAATTTAATCGGTGTATGAACTTGTGTCGAAGCAATCACGCGCCCAATTTGGCTAGTAATATCAGGACGTAAACTAACAAGATCTCCATTTTTATCAAAGAAATTATAGTTACCATTGTCCACAACATCGCTAAAGACTTCGAAATGCTCCAAGGTTGGTGTCTCAATTCGAAGAAAGCCCTTTGTCATCAACAAGTCACAGATACGGTGTTCAATCTGATACATGGTACGGGCACGTTTGAAAAGTTTATCGTGCATTCCTAAGGCTAATGTCGTTTTTTTCATGCTTGTAACTCCTGTATTGTCATTAATACGCGCTCC
>ENA-OQBJ01000695-OQBJ01000695.1-human-gut-metagenome-genome-assembly--contig:-NODE-695-length-16647-cov-3.636683_pt1 | contig 16647 bp, 23 predicted proteins | sample MGYA00242743_ERZ504545 | MGnify/ENA primary metagenome ERZ504545 (study PRJEB26092, sample SAMD00036252) | human gut metagenome | host: Homo sapiens | study: EMG produced TPA metagenomics assembly of...
CTTCATGCTCTGGTAGAGATTCATATCCTTGGGATAACCTCCGGCAGAGGCCAAGGTGATATCGCTTTCTCAGCAATGGGCACGCTGGCAAAGGACAGGAGTCATCACAGCCTTTCTTCCAGGCTTCATACCAGTGACCACCGACGACTTCAGCCAGATCCCCGTCAGCCGAAAAGACGGTGTTGACCAAAAAGCAAGGATTCAGCAGGCTGCTGCCTGCTTCATATCGTCGTGAAGGGGGTTGTCCTCTAAGAGACTCGTTTCGCAGCGTTCATTACAGCCGCCGCCAACGTCTTCCGTAAGGGCCAGGGCATGGTTGCGCATGATCGTTTCATAGCCGGCAATCCCCGGCAACACAGCTTTACGGCCGCCGCCAAACCCGGCCATGGGATGGAAGGATACGGCACCGGTCACGATGACCTTATCAGCCCGAACGGCTTCGGCATTGAGCCAAACATCGTTGCCGTGCGTCGTCGTACCGACTTTTACGAGGTTTTCCTTATTACGGCAATCGTGGTTAATGATGGTAAGGCGCTGTACCATTTCTTTGCCGCAGACGAGTTCATCTTCTTCCGACGTATGAGCCCGATGGGTCCCCTGAGCCGTGATGACCTTGATCTGTTCATCGGGAATGCCTGCCCGGTTCAATTCATCGACGATGACCGGCAGCATCTGGGCCGTATGGACGAGACGCGTGATGTCACTGACGATGATGGCCACCGTGTCAGACGATTTTACGACCTCTGCCAAAGGAAGGCTTCCAATCGGCTGGCGCAGCGCTTTGCGGACCTCGGCGGCCTCATCGGTTACGGCAGGGACATGGTTCCCATGTAAATCATATAATACGTGTGTTTCATCAAGAGAAATATGCTGATCCCCTTTTCCAAAGGGAAGTGAATATGTTTTCATAAAAAAATACCCTTCTATCAAAATAGATTCCAATGCCCCATATATAAGGCGACAAGGGAGCGTATGAATAAACAGACAAACAAAATATAAGTCAAAACATAGAGAAAGTTTTCGAAATCTTCCATGTGCTCAGAACGCTCATGAATTTCGTGAAAATGATCGAGTAAAAAATGTCCCATTTGAAAGTCCCTTCCTTATCTGTCTTGATGAGGGAATAATTCATGGACGCGTCGAGCCGATTCTTCATCTTGACGAATCCCTTTCAGCAGGGTGCGTTCTGAATTTTCCATATGTTTTTTAGCCACTTTCCGCGCCATGGCGCTGTTGTGATCGGCAATGTTTTCCACCATCTGCCGATGTTCTTCCCAGGTTGCCGCTAAACGGCCAGGATAATGCATGGAAATGGAGCGAAAGCGCAGCATCTGTTCGCGCAAATTATTCAAGATATCGACCAGTCGCTGATTACGGCTGGCATGATACAGGACGTCGTGGAAGCGGATGTCGGCATCGACGATCTTATCGAATTGGTCGTTGTCGATATATTCATTGATCTCGACGAGAATCCGTTCCAAATCTTCGAGTTCATCCGGCGTAATCCGTTCCGCCGCAAGGCCGGCCGCCAGTTCTTCTAACGCACTTCGGATTTCAAAAACCTGAGCGATATCCTTCAAAGAAATATCGGCCACGTAGGTTCCGCGCCGCGGTACCATGACGACGAAGCCTTCCAGTTCCAACTTGCGGATGGCTTCGCGAATCGGAGTCCGACTGACGCCGAGTTCTTCGGCCAGTTGAATTTCCATCAACCGTTCGCCGGGCTTTAGCACCCCGTCTTTAATGGCCTGGCGCAGGGCCTCGCTGACGACTTCCCGCAGCGGTCGGTAGGCATCTAATTTTATCGGTTCTAACGCATGTCTTTTCGTCTGTTTTTGCATCGGTTATCTTTCACCGTCCCCTCGTTTCACGATTGTGGTCATGTATGTATCGACATCGGCCCAAGTCATCACTTGCGCCGCACTTCTTCTTCCCTCGTCGGCGGTACTAAGGCAAAGACCGTCGGTCCGCTGCCGGCCATGAGTGGCTGCAGGCCAAGCGATGCCAATCGATCCCGGCACTGAGCTACTTGGGGCACGTCGGGCATGACGAGTTCCTCAAAGGTATTTCCCATGGCATCTGTCAAGGCTTCGAAATCGTCCTTTTCGATGGCCGCTTCAACGGCATCGACATCGATGGTGCCATGCTCTTTATGGCCGTCAAAGAGCGCATAGGCTCGTTTCGTCTCTACGGCGACCCGGGGATGGACCAGGCAACCGGCCAGGGCGGCAGAGGCGACAGCACTCGAAGTCGTTCGCCAATCCCAGTGCCGCGCATAGTACCCCCGCAAAGGCAAAAAGGCACGTCGGCACCTAGTTTAGCACCAATGCGGCACAATTCTTCCTGCGATAACGAGAGATTCCACAAGCGATTCAACCCGCGCAGAACGGCGGCACAGTCAGTACTGCCGCCAGCCAGGCCGGCGGCAATGGGAATACGCTTTTCAATATGGATGGCCACCTGGTGATTGTCCTTTTTATATGGACAGAGGGCTTTCCAAGCCCGGTAGGCTAAATTGGTCTCGTCACAGGGCAGTGACTCGACGGAACAGGTTAACTGAAATTCCTCCGCTTCGGTCAGCGTTACCGTATCGTAGAGTCCGATCGATTGGAAGATCGTATCGATATTGTGATAACCATCCTCTCGACAGCCTGTAATCGCCAACGCCAAGTTAATTTTTCCATAGCCAATTTCTGTTATTTCAGTCATACTGTCACTCCGTGTATAAAATGTGCACTGCCTTATTGATTAAAAATTTCCCTATGTTATAATGAGACAAAAGCAGGAATTTACTGCCTTCATAGCATCCTGTACGAATGCACAGAATCTTCATTATGCTATCATGATTATACCGTTTTTTCCTTTGCTTTACAATTGTTCATTCAAACTGGGGGAAAAATTATGAAAAACTTATTACCGGCACAAAACTTATTACCAGCCCAGACCCTTTGGGAATTAGCGGTTCCTTACATTGCCTCCTTCGTCGGCAGCCTGGTCGTCGTCATCGGGATGAACGCCTTCTTCATCCCCTTCCATTTATTGAGCAGCGGCATCAGCGGCGCAGCATCATGATTTATTTTGCAACAGGCCTTCCCGTCGGGACCGGCATCTTCATCCTCAACATCCCGATCATGATCGCCTGCTACAAATTCATGGGACGCCGTTACACCCTCCTCAGCATCGTCGGTACGATCATGCTCTCGGTCCTGGCCGACGCCACGTCCTTCTTATCGACGTGGCAGATCATGGATGATCCCATGCTCTCCTCCATTACCGGCGGCATCCTGTCGGGCATCGGCTTCGGCATCATCTACAAATACAACGGCAACAGCGGCGGCCTTGATGTCATCGGCGCCATCGTCAAAAAATACTACTCCCTGGAAATGGGTACGGTTACGATGATCCTCAACCTGGTCATCCTGTCAGCAGCGGCTTACATGTTCTCCCTAGAAAGAGCCGTGTTGACCTTCGTCGCCATCTATATCGCCGCCTTTATTACCAATAAGGTCGTCCTCGGCCTCAAGCAGCGAAAGAGCGTCCTCATCATTTCCAACCGCTCGACGCCCATCGCCCAGGTTCTTATGCGCTATATCGGCCACGGCGCCACTTATATCCACGGCCAAGGGGCTTACACCATGCAGGATAAACGAGTCATTTATGCCGTCATCAAACTGACGGAAGTGGCCAAAGTCAAGGAAATCGTCAACAAGCTCGATCCTCAAGCCTTCATGATCATCAGCGACGCTTCTGAAGTCGTCGGCCGCGGCTTTACCTCATCGCCAGTTAAATTCCACCAGTATCCTGCGATGCCCTTTCCATGCCGCATACCCAAAAGAATATGCCTCCGGAATATTGATACGGATAGGTTCAAACGCAGTCCTCGTCGGGACTGCGTTTTTTTCGCGTTCATTTCCCGCAGGACTTCACGACCAGGGCTTACCATACCCAAGGGCTTGGCGAGCTCTACAGGAGCGTACCAAGGATTCCAGAAAGCTCTTTTTACCAGTAAGAATGCCCTTAGCGAAGCGGCAGCCGAAACGGCTCCATGAACATCCCCTATAAGGCGCAGCGGCAGGCCATTATTGATTCGCTGCCCCTTTCCCGTCATTACCTGCAAAACGGGTTCTCATCCGCTTACCCCTGCCTTCGACCTTCCAAAGGCACCCTATTTTTGACAGAAACAAAGCCCCACAAGTTACGCCAGGCATAACTTATGGGGCTTTGTGCTTCGTAAAATCCGTATCTTAGATTCGAATTTCGTTAGTATCGCGATAGATGAGCCATTCAGCAATGTTGTTTGCATGGTCAGCCATTCGTTCGATGTACTTAATAACCAAGACCAAGTCGATGTAGTCTTTGGAATTTTCCGGGTGTTTAGTCATTTCGGCAGACAGATCGATCATCAGGTTGTTGAAAGCCTGGTCGACGATATCGTCTTTATCCCGCATGAATTCTGCCTGAGATGACGTGCCGCGTTCTTTGTAGAAGTCGATGACGTCACTGACCATGGAAGACATGACACCGTACATTTCCTTTACGCCTACCGGCAAGGGAACGTCGTGGTTGGTCTGTTTCAAGTGGATAACGTAGTGGCTGATATCAGCGCAGTGATCGGCAATGCGTTCTAAGTCGGAGAGGATTTTCAGCGTTGCCATCAAGCTCCGATAATCAGCCGCCACGGGACCTTGCATCAAACTAATCGTCAAGTCTTTCTTCATGCACGATTTGACCAGTTCATCGATGGCATCGTCGCCGTCAAAGATGCGCTGAGCCAATTCGACGTCTTTCCGTTCCAAGGCCTTCCACGTGCTTTCTACGGCCTGTTCTACTTTCATGCCCAAGCCGATCATATCCTGCTTCAGCTCAGCCAGTTCTTTTTCATAAATTTCCAGCATAAGTCCCTTGCCTCCTCTTAGCCGAAACGGCCGGTAATATATTCTTCTGTCTTGGGATTCGACGGATTGGTGAACATATCCAGTGTATTATCGTACTCAATAAGTTCCCCTAAGAGGAAGAATGCCGTTCTGTCAGAAATACGACGGGCTTGCTGCATGCTGTGGGTAACGATGACAATGGTATATTTTTCTTTTAATTCCAAGGCTAAATCTTCGATTTTCTGCGTCGAGATCGGGTCCAAGGCCGAAGTCGGTTCGTCCATGAGGATGACCGACGGATCGGCTGCCAGGGTACGGGCAATGCACAGACGCTGCTGCTGACCGCCGGACAGGCCGAGGGCGCTCTTATTGAGGCGGTCCTTCATTTCGTCCCAGCAGGCAGCCTGACGCAGGCTTCTTTCAACGATTTCATCGAGTTTCTTCTTATCGTTGATGCCCTGGACGCGGGGACCGTAGGCAATGTTTTCATAAACGCTCTTCGGGAACGGAGTCGGCTGCTGGAAAACCATGCCGACGCGGTAGCGCAGTGCCAAGGGGTCGACTTCCTTGAAGATATCCTGACCTTCAAAGCGGATGTCGCCGGTGACACGGCAGCCTTCGACCAGTCGTTCATGCGGTTCAAGGTCTTGAGGAAGGTCGACTTCCCGCAGCCCGAAGGGCCGATGAGGGCCGTAATTTCATTTTTACGAATTTTCATGTTGATGTCTTTGAGCGCCTGGTATTCATCGTAAAAGAGATCCATGTTGCTGACATCAAAGGTATATTCCGCCGTACCGGTCGTGCTCTGTGCACCTTCCTGTACCGCATCAACAGCCCGTTTCTTTTCGATCGTGGCTGCCGAAAAACCCGTAAGGGTCGTAGTAATTTCAGACATTAGTTGTTTCCTCCCATTTTCTTATCGATTCGATAGCTTAAATAGCGTGCAACCAGGCTGAAGACCAATACCATGATCATCAGGATTGCCGACGATGCAGCAGCCTGCTGGGCTGCATCGGCATGAAGGCTTCCGTACGAAGAGCCAGATGTGCAGGCTAAAGTTTCGCCGGGACGGAAAGGGTTAAGGGGACTCGATTTGGTCGTAATGTCCCAGTTGGTCCAGTCGATATCCGTCGACATACCTGCCGTAAACATCAAAGCAGCAGCTTCACCAAAACCACGGCCGGCAGCCATGATGAGGCCAGTCATGATGCGCGGGAAGCAAGCCGGCAAGAGGACATGCCAGATAGTCTGCCAGTGAGAAGCGCCGAGGCCCAAGCTGCCGTTGCGGTAGCTCGACGGTAAGTTGCGCAGGGCATCTTCCGTAACCGACGTAACCAGGGGCAATGTCAGGATGGATACGGCCAAAGCACCGGCCATGAGGTTCCACTGGGAACCGGTCATGACGATGAAGACCAAGTAGCCAAACAAACCGACGACGATAGATGGCAGGGATGCCAAGGTTTCAACGGCCATGCGGACCAATGGGTGATGCGGCCTTTTTTCGCATATTCAGCGAGGAAGATACCGGCCGGGATCCCGATGATCGCACTGGCGACCAAGGCTAATACGACTAAATAAATCGTATTAAAGAACATGTTTCCTAAGCCGGCACCGGTAAAGGATAAGAGTTGCGGTGTCATGCCGCTTACACCGCTGACGACGACGTAAAGAACGAAGGCAATCAGCAATACGACAGCAAAGGCCGCGCCGCACGTAAAAACGGCGGTCATCATTTTATCTTTACTTTTTTTGGTTTCAATACTGGTCATATTAACTCCGTCCTCCTTTTAATTCGGAAGCGGCATTGATCTGGTGGATAATGAAAATGAACAGGAACGACAGCAGGAACAAGACCAACGCCATCGTCCACAGAGCGGCATTGTATTCGCCGCCTTCCATGGCGCCCCCCATATCCGCTGAAATTGCCGTCGTAAGGGTACTAGCCGGCAGGAACAAGGATGTCGGGAAGACTTTCATCTGACCGATAACCATAGCAACGGCCAGGCTTCGCCCAAGGCACGGGCCAGGCCCAGGATGATACCGGTGAAAATACCGCTCTTAGCAGCAGGCAGGACGACGTGAGCAATCGTTTCCCAACGCGTTGCACCGAGCCGTAAGAAGCTTCGCGCCACGATTTGGGAACAGCTGCCATGGCATCGGCTGCCATCGTCGTAATCGTCGGGAAAATCATGACGGCCAAGACGATACCGGCAGCTAAGACGGAAAAGCCAAAGGGCATCGGGAAGATATGGCGCAGTGCCGGAATGAGGACGGTCATGCCGACAAAGCCATAAACAACAGAAGGAATGCCCGTAAATAATTCGATAGCCGGCTGAATCAGGCGGCGCCGCTTAGGCGTCGCGATTTCAGTCATATAAATTGACGAGGCCAGGCTGAAGGGCAAGGAAATAACTAGTGCCAGCAGACACGTAACCAGTGAACCTGCCAAGAACATAGCAGCCCCAACTTGACCGCCGCCTTCGGCCGTATCGCTCGGTTTCCATTGACCGGAAAAGAGAAATTCCGTTACGCTGTGGCCGAAAGTGAAAAACGTATCTGTACCTTTAACAAAGAGAAAAGCGCCAATGAGAAGCGGCACCAGTGCCATACCGATGCCGCAAATGGTGATGAACGTTTTGGCTGCTTTCTCGTTACGATGGGCTCTTTGGACCACCGTTTCGATTGCATTCATACCCGTTCCTCCAATAGATTAATGAACTTCTTTCGTCTGCATCTTCGAGCTTACGCCGTAGCCAAGTTCTTCGATACGTTTGCCGTATTCGGCACCTGTGATGTATTCGATGAAGCTTTAACAGCCGGTTTCGGATCTTTGCTCGTGTAGATGTGTTCGTAGCCCCATACGCTGTATTTACCGTTGTAGGTGTTTTCCAAGGTAGGTTCTACGCCATCGATGGAAACGACGCCGACGGAATCATTGTTCAGCAAGTACGGCAATGCGACATAGCCGATAGCACCCGGGTTCTGGGAAACGCTCTGAATAAGAATGCCGGAGTTATCCGTTTCAAGGGATTTGTTGTCGGCTTCTTCAGCACCGTTGATAGCATATTTCTGGAACAGTGCGCGAGTACCAGAGGTCTTCGGACGCGTTACCAAGACGATTGGCATATCCTGACCGCCTACATCTTTCCAGTTCGTAACTTTAGCCGTGAAGATATCCTGCAGCTGCTGACGCGTCAAGTTTTTAACGCCTACGTCTTTGTTGATGATCGTAGCAACGGTCATAACAGCGACTTTGTGGTCTTCCAATTTGTCGGCTTTTTCTTTATCGAGTTTCGTTTCGGCCGGTACGTCAGAGTTGCCCATATCAACAGAACCATCAGAAACCTGTTTCAGACCCGTACCGGAACCGCCGGCATTGAGGGTAATGGTGACGTCCTTGTTCGTTGCCTTGAATTTTTCAGCTGCGTCTTTCACTAAGGCAGCAAGGCCGAAGAACCAGAGCCAGTAATACTTCCGGAAACGTTCGCTTGTTTGGACGAATCACTACTCTGCTGCTGACTTCCACAACCAGCAACGCCAATAGCCATAGTGGCTGCCAAAGCGATGAGAACTAATTTTTTCAACTTCATAACGAAATCCTCTCCTTTAAATAAAAGAATCTGAAAGATGTTCCTGATTCTGAATACAGTCTTATCCTATCAACAGGATGTAAGGTTTGGATGTATGTATTGTAAAATATTGTAAAAAAAATCACCACAACCCGCCAGGCCTGATCAGGCCTGGAAGGTAATGGTGATTTCTGTTCCTTCATTCTCTTTACTGGTAAGGGCAATCGTGCGTGATGCTGTTCCACAATGTGTTTAACGATCGCAAGCCCCAAACCGGTTCCCTTGATTTTTTGGGAGCGGCTGGAGTCGGCGCGATAGAATCGTTCGAAAACGCGCTTCTGTTTATCTTCGGGAATACCGATCCCCGTGTCGCGGACGACGAGAACGACACGATGACCTTCATGACGAACGGTAACATAGACGTGACCGCCCGGGCGGTTGTACTTCACGGCATTGTCGAGGAGGTTCATAATGAGTTCCCGACACAAGCCGCGGTCGCCGAGGATCGTCGTATCATCCAGCGTACAGTGGATGGTTACCTTCTTTTCCATCAAGACCGGTTCCATAAACTCGACGATTTCCTGAATGAGTTCGCGAAGGTCTACGTCTTCCATCTTAATCTGGCGCTTGCCGTCTTCGATGCGGGCCAGGTGCATGATTTCTTCAATCATCTGCAAAAGGCGCAGGGCTTCTTTGCGAATGAGTGTCCCAAAATGGATGATATCGTCTTTATTGTTGCAAATCCCCGTCGACAAAACTTCGGCAAAGCCGCTGATCGACGTAAGGGGCGTCTTTAATTCGTGGGATACGTTGGACGTAAATTCCCGGCGCAGCTGTTCCCGCCGTTCCTGTTCAGTCACATCGTCGACGATAAACAGCATCCCATAAAAATCATCGTCCTTATAGACCGGCTGTATCGTCAACAGATACCGGCGGTCAGCGCGAGTCAGCTTTTCTTCGCAGACGCCTTCTAAGTGCTGTAAATGATTCCACGGCGCGTCAGGCATGAGTTCCTTTAAATTTCGCTGCAGTACGGCCTGGGTATTGTCGGCCCCTAAAAAGTGAGCTGCCCTTAGGTTGAGACCGGCAATGCCGTAGGATTTGTCGGTCAGGATGACGCCTTCTTGAAGGTTTTCCATGATAAGGCGCATCATATTTCGCTGCTGCTCCAGACTTCGCAGGTTGTCGGTAATGGTCTGACTTTGGAAAAAGATCTTATCGACTAGTGGCTGCAGCTCATGATCGACGTGCGGCGGTTCGGTCATCTTGACGTTGACATCGTTGATTTGGCGGATAAAGAGGGCCGTCTGGCGCAAAGGGCTGAGCAGGCTGGCCGTCAGAATGCGCGACGCTTTGACACAGGCCAGGGCCGACAAGCCCAGGAGAAGCAATGTCCAGGGAAGGAGATTCAAGAAGTGGGCATAAAAGGTATCCCGCTCGAGACTGACCCGCAAAATGGTTCCGTCAGGCAATCGCTTGGCATAGTAGTACAAGGCCTTGGAAACGGTCTGTGAATCGCGGACGGCCATGCCTTCCCCGGTGGCCATAGCCGCTCTTACTTCAGGACGTTCTAAATGATTTTCCATGACGCCCTTATCATAATCTGATTCAAAGAGGACGACGCCGTAGGTACTGATCCAGGTAATGCGCAGGCCGTCATTATTGTGAAAGCCCATCTTTTGCAGGTACAGCGTCGTATCATTGCCTTCTTCAATCGTCGTTTCGAGACGTTCATCGTCATTTCCAATTCTTGCTGAATCTGTCGTTGTGTTGAGTTCCAAAAAAACCAAGTCGATATGAGCAGCGTGACGGCCATGCAGGCCAGCCCCATAACCAGCAGGCTAGCGTAGACCTTACGCTTCATAGGCCGCCTCCGATGACATAGCCTACGCCGCGGACGGTATGGATGATCTTGCCGCCGTCACCGAGCTTCTGTCGCAGGCTCTTGATATGCATGTCGATGGTCCGGCTTTCACCTTCATAAGTGAAGCCCCAAACGGCTTCCATGATCTGTTCTCGTTTGAGGACGATATCCGTATTGACCAAAAGGTAGCGAAGGAGTTCAAACTCCTTGACCGTCAGATGACAGGGCTTGCCGTCGACGGAAACGGTATGTTTTTCCTGATCCAGGGTAACCAGGCCATAGGTATAGACGTTGGTTTCCGTGCTCTGCCGCGTCGACCGGCGCAGGACGGCACGGATACGGGAAATGAGCTCGACGATCCCGAAGGGTTTGCAGACGTAGTCATCGGCACCTCCGTCGAGGCCTTTGACGATATCGTATTCACTGGTCTTCGCCGTCAGCATGATAACTGGCAGGGACTTATACTGCGGTGATTTATGCAGTTTATCGAGGATGTCATTGCCGCTTTCGCCGGGCATCATGATGTCCAGCAGCAAGAGCGCAGGCATCCTATTTTCGAGAGCCGGCCAAAATTCTCGCTGTCGGCAAAGGTTTCTACTTCGAAATCCTGACTGCGCAGGGCATAACCGACGAGTTCACGGATATTTTCATCATCTTCCACACAGTAAATCAAAGGCATAGGAGCACATTCCTTTCATAAAAACTATAAGGCTATTTTATATTTATTATAACCTAATCGCGAGAAAATCGGCTGTAAAATTACCGTAAAACTACAAATAAAGGGACTGCCTTCATCGGACAGTCCCCCTCTATAGCTTTTTACTTCACCAGGCTATAAGTCAAAGTCCTTGGCCTGTACCTTAACTTCCCACTGCTTTTCGACCTGCTTGTAGGTAATGATAGCGATAAAAGAGTGGAGATCGCGAACCCAGGTATAATTTCGGGTGGCAATGTCGTTATTATCGAGATTCTGCGCCAAAGAGAAGATGACCGTATCCCGTGGGGTCAGGACATAGCCGACAGAGAAGCCTTTCTGACGAGGTTTGTCCAGGGTATCGAAGCGATACGGCGTGTAGCCGCTGACGTTATGCTTCTTATACCAAAAACTGGTCCACAGGTGATCGTTGATGCCTTGATTGAGGATAACCCCCGAATAAGGATCGCGGCGCTGGGCATCCTTCGTCGAATACAAGTCCTTGCGGTAGCCGGCAAAGAAGCGCAGGTTAGCCTTAGTCCACAAGGGAATGGGCACGTGCGTGATTTCCGTCCGGAAGCCTTTATGGGTGCCGGTCTTGACGCCGTCTTCAGCCCAGCGGCCCCAGCTGGCCCGGGAATCGATGTAAATTCCCGTCGTCCCCAAATTGAGACGAGGCGCAAAATACTCGAGTTCCGGCCACTTCGTAGCCAGATATTATCATCATTATCGGTACTTTCTTCCTGGCTGTAGCCAAAGCGGAAGGTACCAAATCCCGTGTCCTTCTGGATTCGGGCGGCCGGTTTGAAGCCATTCTTGCTGTTTAAGGCATAACTTCCGTGGAAGCTCAGATCACCGGACTCATTGAGGGGTATGTCGGCATAGCTCTAACACCGAAGCCATCGTCACTGTTATAGGTCGGACGGGGCAGCAGGGTAAAGAGATAGGGCCGCGAATTCTTTCGATTATCGAGGCGGCCTTCGTAGTGGCCATAGGTAAACAGGCGGATGTGCTTAAACCACAGGGCCGTATTTTCAGAGGTAAACTTTTCGCCGGGATAAATGCGGATATCGTCACCGGTAATGTAATAGTCCGGCGTCTTCGCGACGGCATGAGGCGTCGTAATGAGGCCGTGCTTTACATAGCCGATGTTGTCATACATTTCGGCATCGGTCCCGCGAATATACGTCATGGGACCGATAAAGCCTTCGATATTATCCATACTCATGCTGCTGGTCTTACTGTTATAGGTAATATCTTTCCCCGTCAAGGCATTGGTCTCGTTTACATAGACGACGGGACCTGTCGTATGATAGATACCGGTATTGGTATTGCCTTCGACGTAGTTGGCATGGACTTCTTCCATCCCCTGCTGAATATCGACGTTCCCCCGGCTCTTCACATACCCATCGGAGTTGCGGACCAAGAGGTTATCGGCCGTCATATGGACCGGCTGCTGGGGCAGGACCACATCCTGCGCCGTCGAGGCCTTATCCAAATCAACGGGAATAACCGTCTTTTCCGTTACCGGAACGGCCATGGTATTATCGGTATAAAGTTGATCCGTACCGGCTGCCTGATTGAAAGGGTCAGCGGCAGCAAGGCAGCGACCATCGCCGCTGTCCATGTTTTATTCATTCGCGTCACCTGCTGTATTCGATTGAATCTTGACGACTGTTTCGGCTTCATCATCGTGGTTGGTATTTTCTAAATCGACAGGCGTTACCGTCCCGGCCTTGAGGCCGGCCTGCAAATCGCCGCCGCTGCTGTCACTGTCATGTTCGTCAGCGGCACTGTCGTCGACATCGCTGTCACTGACAGGATTGAACGACGGAACGGTTACACCGCTAGCCGCCATATCGGCCGTTTCCATGTCGTCCATGACGCCGTTTTCCTTAAAGCCGACGACTTCTGTATTGGCCTTCGTTTCGGCATACATCGTCGTTCCTGCCGGAATATCGACTTCGTTACCATGAACAAAGAGACCGCCGACTAAGCCGACTGGACCTAAGATGACGGCACCGGCAGCCGAAGCGCCGACAGCACCGGCCGTCCGTTTATACTGATCCTTGGTCTTATCACCGACCATAAGGGCCACTGGCGAACCGTCCGCTGCGCGAACGTTATCGTACATGATTTCGATCTTTCCGTCTTTGCCAAAGCGGCCTGATTTACGGGCCTTGGTAACCGTCCCGTTTACTTCCATGCCGCGGGGAATGGCAATGACATCGCCGACAAGGACGTCATCAGCAACAGTAAAGCGTACGACATCGCCTTCTTGAATCGTCTTGGAATTCAGTTCGTCGAGGTTGGTCATGGTAACCAGGGTATTGGCCGGAATGATGACACGCTGAGAAATATATTTGGTATTGCCCAAGAGTGCTCGACGGAGGGCCATGACTCGCCCTTCCAAGGAACCGGCCATGGTCTTGCCGTCGATATCCTGTTCCATCGATTCGACACGAACTAAAATCGGTTCTGTCGTAATCTGGCCGGAATACTGCCACTGCAGGAGGTTGACAGCGTGAGCAAGGACAGGTCTGACCCGGAGTTGCCATATACATCTTTATATAACGAATTGGCTTTATCCTGTAAACTACCGGAAACGGTCGACTTGCCGTTGAGCAGTTTATCGACCGACGCAATCCGGTCATTCAAGGACCCCGTCTGGGTCGTCCCGTAAATCGTCGTTTCTACTTTATCGGCCTTTTCCAAAACCGTGTAATCTGCTGCACCGGCAGCCATCGTACCACACAGGGCCAACACTGCGAGCAGGCAAGAAACCTTTTTATTCCACATAGGCGTACCTCCACGTCAAAATTTACATCTATCTACGAACGGCATCGTTCTCTGTTTTATGGATACTATCCTTATTATATAAGACTGATGTATAAAATGCAATAAAAGGCTTTTTCTCCGCTTTCGGCTTTCATTATTTAATCAATAATACTTATCAATAATACTTATCAATTAAAATTATTTACAAATTATCCTTGATTTTGCCCTATCCCTTTGCTATAATAATTCCGTAACAAATACGTTCTATTTGTTACGATTACAGAAATAAAAAACGAATCAATCAGGAGGAATGAATGATGAAAAAATTTGTATGCAGCATCTGCGGTTATGTTTATGAAGGTACGGAAGCTCCGGAAAAGTGTCCTCAGTGCGGCGCTCCGAAATCGAAATTCACAGAACTCGTTGCCGGCGTAAAAGAATATGCTGACGAACATCGCGTAGGTGTCGCTGAAGGCGTTGACGAACGCATTATCGAAGGCCTCCACCTCAACTTTACTGGCGAATGCAGCGAAGTCGGCATGTACCTCGCTATGAGCCGTGTTGCTGACCGTCAGGGCTATCCGGAAGTTTCTGAAGCCTACAAACGCATCGCTTTTGAAGAAGCTGAACACGCAGCAAAATTTGCTGAACTCCTCGGCGAAGTCGTTACGCCGGATACGAAGAAAAACCTCGAACTCCGCGCTGCTGCTGAACAGGGTGCCTGCGCTGGTAAAAAAGAACTGGCTACCCTCGCTAAACAGCTCAACCTCGACGCTATCCACGATACGGTCCATGAAATGGCAAAAGACGAAGCTCGTCACGGCCGCGTCTTCGATGGCCTCTTGGCTCGTTATTTCGCAAAATAATCCGCTTCAACCGGATGTTAAAGAACTGTCGCTTGGCGGCAGTTCTTTTTTTATGCCTTCCGGCGGATAAATACCAGCTTCCATCAAAAAAGCGCTGCCTCTGAGAGACAACGCTTTTTAAGAGCTTTCTTTACTGCAGTACGGTCGCTTTTTTTTGATATAGCGCTTTCGCCACCAGATAATCACGTAAATAAAGGCGACGATGGCAACCAGGACTATGAGGCGGCCCCAATGTTCCTGAATGCGGAGCAAATCATGACCGAGCCAGACTTCGACTAAGACGGCAGGGAACTTCCCCAGCACGTTGGCGATGAAGTGGTCACGATAAGAGATATGGCTGAGGGCGCTGAAAGCCGTAACGACGACATTCGGTGCGTACGGAATGGCTCGCCCCATCATGACCGTACGGATACAGCTGTACGAATCGAGTTTCTCGAGCATCTTACTCCGCGAAATAACCTTCTGGGCCTGCTTGCGGAGCAAGGTCCTCGTCAGGCGGAAGCTGATTTCAATCCCAATGACTTCGCCGACCCAGGAGATGAGGATCCCCGGAATTAGGCCGAAGATGATGCCGTTTACCGTCAGGAACGGAATCGACGGCAGGCCGATGGCATTGACGAAGGCGATCAGGAAGATACTGAGCCCGACGGCATAAAATCCGAAGGAAGCAATATAGTCAGCCAAGCCATCCAAATCACCACTGGCCGTCAAACGGTACATCGTCGAGTAGAAATCAGGCGCCATGAGTTGAATCGATAGCAACATTAAAATGACTAATAAGCCCCCACCGATATGAAGGAGCCAGCCTAAATATTTATCATTCATAGAAATGCGATCCTCACGTAATAATCAAATTTTCATTACCCTTCATTATACCACATCTTCAGGGTCTCTGTCTGCTATGAGTTCCATTTTTTCGGCTTCGCCCAACCGGTGGCTCATGACGATGAAATCGTCCAGTTTCTGACGGGCTGAGCCGCTGTCGATGATTCGGGCCGCTTTGCGGACACCGGAGGCAAATCAGGAGCCTGACCGCCAATATAGAGGCCAGCACCGGCATTGAGTAGAACGGCCGTCCGGGCTCCGCTCTTTTCCCCATCAAAAATGCGCCGCGTGATGAGGCATTGTCTTTCGGAACGCCGCCTTCCAACTCCTGACGCGCGGCTACGGGCAGGGTAAAGTCTTCAGGCCGCACTTCATAAGTCTCAAAAGAACCCGGCGTAAATTCACAAATCGTCGTCGGCGCTGCCGCCGAGATCTCATCACTGCCGTCCCGGCCATAGACGACCATGCCGTGTCGGACACCGAGAGCGGCTAAGACATGGGCCATGGGTTCGACTAAATGGCTTCGCTGACGCCGAGGATTTCATAAGCGGCATGAGCGGGATTGGTCAAGGGCCGAAGGACGTCAAAGACCGTTCCGATCCCCATCTGTTCGCGGACGACATCGATACGTTTCATCATATAGTAATAGTAACGCGTATAAAAGTAGCAAAGACCGAGCTCTTCCAACATAATAAGGCAGCTTTCGGGACTGAGAAAGATATTGGCCCCAAGGCTTCCAGGAGATCGGCCGACCCGCTGCGCGACGTCTTCGCCCGATTGCCGTGCTTGGCGACGCGAACCCCGCCGGCGGCGATGACAAAAGCGGCCGTCGTTGAAATGTTGAAGGTCTTCATACGGCCGCCGCCCGTGCCGACGATGTCAAAGACATCATCGCTGCAAGGTACATTCATGCTGTATTCCCGCATCGTCCGGGCGAGGGCGATCACTTCCCGCTGAGAGGCTCCCTTAGTCGTCAGGGCAGCCAGGAATGCCGCCAGTTGAATATCAGACATGGCGCCTTCCATGATTTGTTCCATCACAAAAGAAGTTTCTCTATCGCTAAGATCCTGTCCCTTAGTGATAGCAGCTAATAAACTCGTCAGCATGGGCCTCACCTCCGGCAAAAAAAACGGGATTGTTCTATTCGCATTTATTATACCATATTATTTTGTTTTTT
>ENA-OQBJ01000696-OQBJ01000696.1-human-gut-metagenome-genome-assembly--contig:-NODE-696-length-16614-cov-2.732456_pt1 | contig 16614 bp, 19 predicted proteins | sample MGYA00242743_ERZ504545 | MGnify/ENA primary metagenome ERZ504545 (study PRJEB26092, sample SAMD00036252) | human gut metagenome | host: Homo sapiens | study: EMG produced TPA metagenomics assembly of...
TCCCCCGCAAGCGGGGGCAGAATAAAACACCAGCGAATCATTCTTCTTCATAAGCGGAGCCTTTGATTGTCCCCCTGCCGGCTAGGAGGTATAGGCATATATGATGATCGGCGCCGAAGCCGTACCTCCCCAGTGGAACGGTACTTCATACCTCCCGAGGGCGGCGCCATCAACCCTCACGCCCGTAAGGCGTGTCAACCTTCGGGAATACAGCTTCCCGCCGCCATCGGATAGCGGTCAGCCGATAGCCGATAGCGGGCAGCTGATAGCCGATAGCGGACAGCGGATGGCAGCCATAGGCTCCACCAGAATGCCAGAACACAATTTCAAAGGAGGTTATACCATGAATTTCAAGGAATTATCCATTCAATGCCGTACTTACCGTCGTTTCAGCCAGAAACCGGTGGATCCTGCCATTCTGCAGGAGCTCATGGAGAACGTTCGCATTGTGTCCAGCGCCATGAACGGCCAGGTCCTGCGCTATGTACTGGTGAAGGATCCAGGCCTGGTGAAGAAGCTGCAGCCCACCATTCACTGGGCCGCAGCGCTCCCGAAGGAGCTGGGCACGCCGAAGGAAGGAGAACAGCCCACTGCCTTTATCCTGGTTTGCAAGGAAGGGAGGGGCAATCCCTGGGATGATATCGACGCCGGTATAGCGGTAAGAAATATAGCCCTGAACGCCTGCGCCTACGGTATCGGCTCCGCTATTTTAGGGGCTGTGGAATGGAACAGGGTAAAGGATATCCTCTCGGTGCCGGAAAACTGGAATCCCCGCCTCCTCATGGCCCTGGGCTACCCGTCCTGTGAAAGCCATATTGTGGATGTGCCGGAAAGCGGAAGCATTAAGTATTTCCTGGACGAAAATAAGAATTACTGCGTCCCCAAGAGGGCTCTCAAGGATATCTGCCTTGTAAAATAGGATGGGGCCTTTGGGCTTGAAAGATTGACGGGCCTCCGGCCCCGAGGGTTCTTAAGGTTCGAAAGTTTGACCGCCTGACGGCCGGAGGGTTGTGGTATCGCCGCCTTTGGCGGCGATGAGTTTTGTACGCCGCTTTGCGGCCGCTGCCGCAGGCAGCATATATATTCATCGCCGTTAGGCGATACCACAACCCTCAGCCCCGATAGGGGCTGTCAAACCTAAAAACCCTCGGGGCGAAAGCCCCGTCAATCTTAAGAACCCCCTCTTGCGTTCGGGAATACGCTCTTCTGCCGTCTGATATCTGTCTTCTGTCTTCTATCTTCTGCCAGTCCGATGTTGACAGGGCACCGTTTCCTGTTTATAATATGACTTGTAGTCAATTTTATAGGAGGAACTGTATATGAATAAAAAAGTGGATTGCCTTTTTAACAGCCGGCGTCATCGCCTTTTCCTGCATGACACCCAGGCGGAGGAACCGGCCAGAAGAAGCATTACCGTCACTGGGACCAGTGAAGTCACCGCCAAAAGCGATATGGCCACAGTCAACGTTTCCGTAGAAACTTCCTCTCCCAACGTGAAGGCAGCGGTTCGTGAAAATGCCAATGCCATGACATCGGTCAAAAATGCAGTCATTGCTGCCGGCGCCGATGCATCAAAGATTAAAACCCAGAATTATAATGTCTATCCCCAGCAGACCTATGACAGCAAGGGCAATGCGAAAACGAAGGAATACCGTTGCACCAATACCATGAAGATCGTGGTAAACCAGCTTTCCAAAACGGGAAGCGTCATGGACGCCGCTGTGGAAGCGGGGGCCAACCGCATTGATTCCGTAGATTTCTCCGTAAGCCACCCGGAGGTGTACAAGGATGAAGCCCTGCGGAAAGCCACGGAAGATGCGTATCGCAAGGCCAAAATCATCGCCGCTGCCTGGGCAGAAATGTGGTCAATGTCATTTCCGCCAGCGATGATCATGTGAACGTAGTCCCTACCGCATGATGAATGTGAAGCTGGCTGCTGCCAGAACAGAAAACGACGCCGCTACCCCCATCGATCCCGGTGAATCGAAAATGCAGGGACAGGTAACTGTGGTATTTGAAATCGACTGACCCATCAAAAAAGCGCTCCCGAAAGGGAACGCTTTTTATTGGGAAAATCGGCTGTCCGCTGATAGACGACAGGCGACAGAGGTCTCACTGTCCCACTAGCCCACTAGTCCACCAGTCCACCAGTCCACCAGCCCGCCAGAACACTAGAGCTTCGCCTCTCCCATATCAATGGCAATGAAGCCGCTGGCGTAGGGACCGATTTCATAGGGCTCGAAAACAAGATACACATGGTTATCTTTTCCTATGTAGAATAAATCCGGCAGTTTTCTCACCTCATGACGGACAAAGAGGTGGATATTTCTTTCCCCGCACTGGATATCGATCTGGCGGTTTACTTCTTCCACCGTCAGATTTCCCATGGTCTTCTTCAAATCCTTCAGGGTGACCCGGTGCCCCAGTCTGTCGAAATTCATGGCCACGGCACGGCTCATGGATGGCCGCCCGGTCGGGATAGGAGGATTCCACCAGAAGGAAGCTGGTAACGGGGCTGTCCTTTCTGTCCATGGCAGACTGCCAGGTCACCCAGCCCGAGGTTTTCCAGATTTCATTTCTTTTTTCAATGGTTCTGGTGAAACGGTCCGTTTCCACTTCCACTGCCGCATTGATGCGGGCCCGCTTCAGCAGGTTTTCATCTTTGGAAACGGGTATGTTCACATTCATGGTGCCCTCCTGCCAGCTTCGTGGAAAGGCGGGGTTGGTGGGAAGCGGAGGCGCAAGGCCGGGACCAGGGTCCATTCAGCTTCTGCACTTCCTGCGGAAAGCGCCAGAAAAAGGGAGAGGGCCAGGGCGGCAGTTTTCCATTTCATAGAGATTCCTCCTTTTCATGAAATCAAGTTTTGAAAGTTCTATACCTTCCCGATAGGGACGGAAAAGACTCCTTCACGGAAGGGCGTCAGGTCATCCTGCTGGTAAAGGGCGTAGACCACCCGGTTCTTTCCTACGTAAAAATTGGTGGGAAGCTCCGTTACCTCATGGTTGGGAAGGAGGGTAATGCCCTTCTTCTTCGCCGTCAGTTCAATGCAGGCATTCACGTCGGCCACCGTCAGGCGGGGCAGCACCTGGGGCAGGTCGAAAAGATCGCCGGCGCCGTTGAAATTGAGTCCCTTGGCAAAAGTCTTCCCGTGCTCGTCGCCGGCCGACAGCTTCTGCTCCACCAGCACGATGCTGGTTATGCCTTCATTATTGCTGATGAAATTGCCTATGAGCCCTTCATGCCAGATCATCCACCCTTCCGTCGGTTTTACCTGATTCTCCGCTGCCAGCTCCTCGGTGAACCGGTCCTTTTCCCGGGCAATGGCCGCATTCACCCGGCCTGCAAAATCGGCATTGTCCAAATGGGTCACCAGGTAGGGACTGCGGAGGGTAATGGATCCCTGATGGAAATCGTCGGTACGGAAGGCACCGGATTTTTCAGATACCTTTGACGCCAGCCCCGGCCACAGAGAGGCTTCCGCCACCTCACCGGACAGGGAAATCAGAAGTGCTGCCAGCATGGCAGCTCCCAGTTTTTTATATGTCATGGTTCATACCTTCCCTTCTCTTTTCTCTATTATACCTGAAAAAGAGCCGCAGAGCGGCCTTTTTTTAATAGGTTGACGGGGCTGCGCCCCGAGGGTTGTGGCCGCCTGACGGCGGCGGGTTGTGTAGAAGGGTTGAGGAAAAGGGTTGAGGGAAAGGGTTCTTAAGATGGACGCCTGACGGCCGGAGGGTTCGTAAGTTTGACGGCCTTCGGGCCGAGGGTTGTGGTGGCGGCTTCGCCGCGGATTATAAAGTCAACGTTACGGGATTGGCTTTCTGTGTCATAGGGCTTGATTGGCATTCTGGTGATTAGCCGCTACGCGGCTCCCCCTTATCCGGCTGCGCCGGACTTTCCCCCATCCGGGGGACAGAATAAAACACCGCGAAACACTCTCTTCATAAGCAGCTCACAGCATAACGGAGCTTTATAGTCCCCTGTGGAGGTCCTGCATAGGACCTCCAAGTGGGGCGAAGTAAGGCGCCTAGCCTGCCCATTAAGGCGCTTTCCTTTTGCCGCCCCACCGAACTGCGGGGGTGGCAAAGGAACTGGATTCATAGGGGAGCTGTAGGCGACCCGCGAATCCAGTGACATGCTTCCCACCGGGCAAGGTGGTGGCGCCAGCCACCAAAGGGGGAATCCATTTCCTCGCCCGCAGGGCGGTTGTATGGTTTTTCCTCGGGTGAAAGCCCGGTTGTTAGGTTTTATCATAAGAGGGCGCCTTCTATAAATGTAAGGCGCCCACCACAACCCTCGCGCCGGAGGCGCGTCAAACCTAAGAACCCTCGGGGCGATAGCCCCGTCAAACTTTAGAACCTTCAAGCCCCAAAGGGGGCTTGTCCATAAGGCGTGTCAACCTTCGGGAATACTGGAAAGCACCGCCCCGGTCCCGATCTCGACCGCGCCGCAGGCTCCTTACATGTCCACCATGCTGTACTTTCCGTCCTTCATTTTCATGAGGATCAGGTTCACCACAGGATCTCTCTTGTCGTCGAAGCTGAAGGTGCCGCAGACGCCTTTGAAGTCCTTCATCCGGGCCAGGGCGTCCCGGATTTTCTTGTGGTCTGTGGTACTTCCGGCCCGTTTCATGGCATCCACTGCCATGTACACGCCATCGTAGGCGCTGGCGGCGAACTGGTCCGGTGCGTGACCGTATTTCTTTGTGTAGGCGTCCACAAAGTTCTGTACTTTGGCATCCTTTCTTTCTGCCGACCACATGGAGGATACGTATACATTGTCAGCGGCGCTGCCGGCCATGCGGCCCAGTTCCGGGGAGACGAAACCGTTGTCTCCCAGTACAGGCTGGTTCATGCCCATTTCCCTCATTTTCTTCAGAATGCGGGAGCCTTCCTGGTAGTAGCTGCATACCACGATGACGTCGGGGTTCTTTGTCTGGATATTGGTGAGCTGGGCTGAAAATTCGCTGTCCTTGCTTCCGAAGGTTTCCACGTCTACCACTTCTACTCCTTCTTCTTCCATGGTCTTTTTGAAATATTTCTGGGCGGTTACATGCTGTTCGTTGTCATGGGCATACAGGATGGCTGCCTTCTGATAGCCCAGCAGTTGATGAGTTTTCTTCACGGTCTGGGGAATGTTCTTTGATTCCGGTACGGAGTTTCTGAAAATGCAGTCTCCCATGTCCGTAATATTTTCAGCGGTGACGGAAATTTCCAGGGACGGCACTTTGGCATTCTGGATAATGGGACCGGCTGCCTTGGCTTCATTGGAGGTCATGGGGCCGATGAGGATGGACGCCTTATCCTGGATCTGCTTCTTGGTGGCGTTCATGGCTTCTGCCGGCACGGCTTTGGTATCATCTACCATGAGGTCGATAGGGAAATCCCCTTTCCCGTTGATTTCTTCCACTGCCAGCCTTACGCCTTCTTCTTCCGATTTCCCGTAGGCTGCAGCGCCGCCGGTGAGGGCGGCGGTGAAACCGATTTTCGCTGCATTTTTGGCGCCGGAGGATACATTGTTTCCTGCTTTCCCTCCGCAGCCTGCCAGTCCTGCCATCATCACCACTGCCATGGAGCAGATGCCTGCCATTTTCATTGCCTTCTTGAAATTCTTCATTTGATTTCCTCCTGTTCTTCTTTCCTGCTCCATCAAAAAGCCCCTGATGGAACGAATCATTCCACCAGGGGCGGGGAAACCGCGGTACCACCCTGATTTATCTCTTCATAGAAAGTACGGGTGATGATACAAAAAGCCCCTGTCCCGTTTCGGGACAGGGGCATAGCTGCGGTACCACCCTGCATTGTACTTTCTTTTCTGTCCGTAACGGGGACTGCCGCCTTCACTACTTTCTTCGCTCCGGTGCTCATGGGAGAGTTCGCCTTATGCTCCATACCGGCTTGCACCATCCGCCGGCTCTCTGCCATGGCCTTCATCAGACTTTTTCCCAATCATCGCGTTTTGCGGGAAGCGCTGATTAAATCATTGTCTGCTTTTATTCTTAAATTTTTATGCAATGCAAGGAATGGGACGACGCGAATAGCCAGCTATTTAAGGCGTCCCATGACGAAGCAGTGCATAAAAATTCTTATAAAAGCAGACTCTATGAATGAATCAGTGCTTCCCTGAGTTGAGATAGATATTACAGGATTTCCCTGATTCTGTCAATCCCCATTTCACTTCATTCTTTTTCTGTATAAGAACCGTCTTTTATGATTTCAGGGAATATCAGGAGTCCCGCCTGCCTGCTTTCAGCCGCTTCAGGATTTCCACGCCGATTTCCTGGTTCAAATAGGCATAGCAGTAGGCATTCAGGATAAATACCAGGCCCAGCATCACCATGCCGGAGGTGGTAAATGCCGCCTTTCCAGGATCCGGGTCCAGATGGAAGAGGAATGACAGGGGCTTCCAGATCCACTGAATCATGGAAACAAAGCGGTCAATGGCGCTGGTCAAGGCGTCTGCAATGCCCAGAATGTAAATGGACACGGCAATCTTATAGGACATTTCCACTACATAGGCCAGGGCTGTGAGATGGAGGGTTTTGGCAAAGGATAGTTTATGCCTGAATCCATATCCCATGGCCATGCCCAGGGCAGCGGCGTAGAAGGCGGTGGTAAAGCCAATTTCCGGTCCCCCGATGATATTGACCAGAAAGATTTCCGCCAGGCTGGTGCCCAGGCCCCACTTCATGCCGTGAAAGCTGCAGATGACGGCAATGGGCACGGCCGACGTGAGCATGGTAATAAAAACAAAGAAGGGCGCCACCAGTTTCAGCAGTACCAGCAGTGCCGCAATGGCTGCCGCTGCCGCCGCTTCTGTCAGATATTTTGTCTTTTGTACCGAAGAATTCACTGTTTCTTATCCTTTCCAAAGGAAGCCGCCAGGGCTTCCTTTTCCTTCTTTGTTTTCTTCTTCATGTGCCACTCCAGGGACCGGGCTTCATGTTCTGTGAAAAAAGTGCGGTACCACACCAGAGTCACCGGCAGGCGGCTTCTGGTGTAGCGGCTCCCTTTGCCGCTGTTGTGGGTTTCGATGCGCTTTTCCAGACTGTCCACCGTATACCCGGTATAGAGGGACCCGTCAGCGCAGCGCACCATGTAGGTAAAATATTTCCGCTCTTCAGAACCACTCATTGATCCAGTTCTTTTCTGCCGGCAGCAGGCTTGCGGCCAGGGAAAGCACCTGGTCCTTCTCTGCTTCATCTGCCGTAAGCCAGCTGATTTTTTCCAGTCTGTCCAGTTCTGGAAGGTCTGCGGCCCCCATGAAAAGCTCTGCCAGACTGCCTGCACCGATGCAGAAGGAGGGCTCCGGAATGTCTTCTCCCAGACGGACGCCGGAAATATCTTCAATGTGGCATTTCAAGCTGTAGAAAACATCTTCCTTCAGCGCACTGATTTTCCCGTCTTCCGCCCGAAGCACATAAATGCCGTTATTTTCCGGCAGGAAGGAATCCACCAGCTGGAATGCCAGAGTGCCATGGATATGGTCATTGCAGGGCAGTCCGTCAAAAGCGGTGACCGGATCGGTGAGGCGGGCAAGCATGTAGGGGAAAGAGCGGTTCCGGATATAGGTATGTTCCGCCCCGTCTTCCCAGTACCGGAAAGACCGGTCGTCCAGCGGTTCATACCAGATGCATTCATCCACGGATCCCCGATGGCCTGCCATAAAGGCATAGAGTCCCTTCCTTCCTTTTTCACTGTCAAAAGCCATTTCCGTCACAATCAGGCGCCGGTCTGCCAGGCTGTAGAACATATAGCCCGCAGGCCCTTTTTCGTCATAGACCAGGGCGATGAATCCGTCTAAAAGCTGTCCATGGATATGGGATTTCCAGGACTTTTCATCCCGAAGTAAAGCCGTTTCTGCCTCTGGTATAGGCATCATACACCCGGGCCAGTTCCTGCCAGCCTTCCCCATCCGTCAGCACCCGGCAGGAAACCGGTTTCTTTCCCAGCGGCGCCAGATGCTCCGGCGATGATTTCCTCTCCCACTGGTGCACGAAAAAGCCAAACCCCATGCAGGTAATAGGAAGCAGCCGAAGGCATAAGGGTCACAAAGGGCTTACCTTCCCGGGCAGCCAGATGGAAGGCGCTGCGAAGAAGGGATGACGCATACCCCCGCCCCCGGGCAGCGGGATGGGTAGCTACGCCGACAATGTAATCCGTATCAAACCGGCGGCCTCTCACAGACATGGTGTAAGGCCGGCGATGAAGGTCACAGGCAGCCTGCCCGTTTTCCTCTCCCAGCAGCACCGTTTCCGGTGTATACAGGTCTTTGAAATACCACTGGAAGAAAGGATCCGTCGGTTTTTCAAAGCAGTAGCCCAGAGGGCCTTCACGTCTTCTGTATCGGAAGCAGAAGCTTTTCTGATTTTCATGGGTACCTCCTTGGGGCCAGGAAACGGCCCTGCGCCCTTGGGGCGCAAAGTTTCTAAAATTTGACGGGGCTTTGCCCCGAGGGTTCTTAAGGGGCTGAGCCTCTGAAGGCGGAAGGGTATGGTATGTCCCTTTGGACGATACCTTTTCTATGCTGAATGCCCCCTTCCCCGGTGCACATCCTGCATACGGATGCGCAAGTCAGCCAAAGCTGGCGCCTGGCCTGCCCATTAAAGCGCTTTCCTTTGATTTGGCTGACCCTGTTCGCGGTCCCCCTCACCCATAAACGGGGCAGGGAACAGGGGGCGCGGTCCATGACAAAGGGTTCTCCGAAGCCTTCTTATTTCTTCAGCACCACATCAAATTTTTCTGTCAGATGATCCGGATTATACCCCATCTTTGCTTCCCGGAGGCCGGGAATGCCCAGATCTTCTTCTCTGTTTACAAACTCCGTGTCCGCAAATTCATGAATCAGGAAATCCCGGTTAATGGCCTGATAGAGACCGCGGATATTGGGATTGGCCTTTTCAAAAATAATATGGGCCATTTTATCATTCACCAGATCGCCATTGGTGAAAGCCTCCACCTTGCCGTAAATGCGGATAATGGCGCCTTTCACGCCCAGAGCATCCCAGTTGTCAAAGCACACCTTCATGGCTTCCTCTTCCTCTTCAATGTCTCCATGACGGAGGAACCATTCATGAATGCCCTCTTTGGCATCTTCCATATTATCCTTTGTAATAGATTCATACTGATAATCGGAATACTGGCGAAGGAAGGAGTTCAGGTGATTTTTTCTTCATGCGCAGTTTCTTGCCGGGAAGCGAAATCATGTCGGCTGTGCGGTACACATATTCTTCATTATCCCGGTCTTTAATGAAATCATACTTCCCGGGGCAAAGCCTTTCAATCTGCTCCATCACCCAGCGGGATGCAGACTTCAGACGGAACTCCATGCCCGCCTTGTCCAGTTCTTCATGAATCAGGTCAAGGCCGTGAACGAAATCTTCTTCCTTATGGGCAAAGGGCGGCAGGAAAAACATATCCTTTCCACTGCCGGCGCGGATGAAAAGAATATCATCCTGCACCGCCCACTTCGTCTGGTGAGCCTCCTGCCACAGGAAAAGGGTATTAAAAGTGCAGTCAATCTGCTCATAATGATGAATCTTGAAAAAGCCGTCAATCAGCGGCTTGTCTTCTATGCGAAATGACTTGAATTCTATGATGTCCATCTCCTTATGAATGGAAAAAACTTCTAAAATATATTTAAATTTTTGAATACTATACCATACCATTGTACCACAGGCAGGCAAGGGGAAAAAGAGGGGCGCGGCTGGCGCCGCAGGTTGTGTAGAAGGGTTGAGGAAAAGGGTTCTTAAGATGGACGGCCTGCGGCCGGAGGGTTCTTAAGTTTGACGGCCTTTCATTCCGAGGGTTGTGGTATCGCCCTCTCGGTGCACAGCGAACACATTTTGAAGGAGCGCTAGCGACGCGCAAAATGTAGTGAGTCGTTTCCCCTTTAGGGGGCGATGAGTATGAAGTCAGCGTTACGGATTCACCTTTCTGTGTCATATAGCATGATAGGCATTCTGCTGATTGGCTCGCTGCGCTCGCCTCCCCCTATCCGGCTTCGCCGGACTTCCCCCTGTTCAGGGGGCAGAATAAAACACCTCGAGGCCTATCTTCGTAAGCGGCTCTGCAGCAAGCACGGGGTTATTCTGCACTGTGCACATCCTGCATAGGATGTGCAAGTTGGTCAAAGTAAGCCCTAAGCCTGCCCATAAAAGGGCCTTCCTTTTGATTGACCAACTGAACTGCGGGGGAAGTCCCGCGAAGCGGGCAAGGGGGAAGCCATTACTCGAGCAAAGCGAGGTTGGCCTGTTTTCCGACGCCCCCAGGGCGGTCGTAAAGGTTTTTTATAAAGGGCGCCTTCTATCAATTAAAAGGCGCCGTACCTCGCCAGCGCAGCGATACTATATAACTCCCGAGGCGAGAGCCCTCAACCCGCCTGTAAGGCGAAGCCGATCACAGGCAGAACCCTGGCAGCCCAGGGCCGAAAGGCCCGGCGGCTGGCTCAACCCTCACGCCCGTAAGGGCGTGTCAACCTTCGGGAATACCGGCAAGCACCGCCCCGGTCCCGATCCCGACCGCGCCACAGGCGCCTGAACCCTCAAGCCCCCAAAGGGACTTGTCCATAAGGAGTCAGCGTTACGGGCTTACTTTTTATGCCTCCAGCAGTGCATGACGAAGTGCAGGAGCCTACCCTTCCAGTCTTCCTTCCTGGATTTTCAGCATCCGGGTATGGTACTTATCCAGTGTAGACCGGTGGCCTACGCTGATGACGGTCATACCTGGAATAGATGTAAGAAGGCGGTAGAGGTGGTTTTCCGTTTCTTCATCCATGGCAGAGGTGGCTTCATCCAGGAATACCCAGCGGGGGCGGGTGAGGAAAATGCGGACGAAGGCCAGTTTCTGCTGTTCTCCCAGGGAAAGGATATGGCTCCAGTCTCCTTCTTCTTCCAGATGGTCCTTCCAGCGCAAGAGGCCGCATTCTTCCATGAGCTTCACCAGTTCTTCCCTGTTTCCTTTTCCCTTGGGATAGAAAGCGGCTTCCTCCAGAGTGCCCATAGGCATGTAGGGTTTCTGGGGAATGAAGAGGACTTCATAGGTCAAAGGCAGCTGGATCACCCCTTCGCCGTAGGGCCAGAGGCCCGCCAGCAGGCGGAGGAGGGTGGATTTTCCGGAGCCCGAGGGGCCTTTCAGAATCACCTTTTCTCCTTCCTGAATGGTGCAGGACAGGGAGGAGAGCAGCGTTTTTCCCTGGGGCAGGCGGACGGTGACGTCGGAGAGGATGAGGGATGAACCTCCTTCTTTCCGCGCCAGATGGCCCTGTTCTTTTTCTGTTTCCTGGAGCATATGGTCCATATGGGCATCAAAGGTAAGGAGTCGTTCCACGCAGGACATCCATTCCGCCAGGGAGGAGTAGACGTCCACGAAGTAGGACATGGATTCCTGTACTTTGCCAAAGCAGTTGGCCACCTGCATCAGGCCGCCCAGGGAAATATTTTTCGACAGGTACCGGGGCGCCGCCACCACGAAGGGGAAGATAATAGCAATCTGGCCATAGGAATTGGTAAGCCAGGACAGCTGTTTCTGTTTTCTGATAATGTACACCGTATTCACCAGAAGCTTATGGAAACGGCCAGAGAGAATTTTCTTTTCTTCTTTCCCGCCGTGGTAGAAGGCCACGCTTTCCGAAGTTTCACGGAGCCGCACCATGGCATAGCGGAAGTCGGCCTCCAGTTTCTGCTGCACAAAATTCAGCCCCACCAGCTTATGGCCTACCTTGTGGGTAATCCAGGTGCCGATGACGGAATAGGCCAGGGCGGTCCATACCAGATATCCGTATATATGGATGGTGAGGCCCGGCAGAGGAAGGATGAGCGGTTCCGACAGGGACCAGAGGACGAAGATGAAGCAGAATATGGTGGTGATGGCTTTGAGCAGACCGGCCATGAAGGACAGGGTGCGGGTGGTGAAAAGATTGATGTCTTCGGAAATACGCTGGTCCGGATTGTCCGAACGGCCGCCGGAAAACATTTCCAGCCGGTAAAACATGTGGCGGGACGTCCAGCGGGACAGGTATTTCTCCGTCATCCACCGGCGCCAGCGGAGGGCCAGGGTCTGCTGCAGGTAGTAGGCATAGACGGAAAAGGCAATGTGCCCGAAGGCAATGGCGGTGAACCGGATGAGTCCATGGTACACGGCGGTGCTGTCGTAATTCTGCAGGGCGCTGTAAAATTCATTAAACCAGTCATTCAAAAGGAGCGTCATGTACACCGCTGCATGGTAAGGATAATAATGCCCACAAGGTACATCCAGGCGCTTTTCTTTTCTTCACTTCTCCAATACCGGCTGGTGAGCTGCCATAAAGCCTTCACCGTCTCCCGGTTCCACTGTCCTGAAACCATAGGTCCTCCTTCACAGTTATGATGAAAATATTTTTTATTATACTACAGGCAGAAAGGCGGCGCGAAAATCCAGCGGTTTAAGCCCCATGTCCCTTGCCCGGCATGTGATGATCAGACTTGATAAAGGAATCCGGCCAACGCAAAAGGCCCGGAAAAGAGGAGCGCTCTTTTCCGGGCCTTTCAGGGGTGGTTAGTATGAACAAATATTTTGGGATTTGGGAGGGAGATAATTTGTAAGAAAAGCAATCGTTTCTTCACGGGAGAGGAATCATAGCCACAGCCGGCGGCAGCAGCATCTGCCTTTCTCTCCCGCGAAAGGGGCTCTGCCTTCCAAGGGCAGGTCCCTATAGAGGATATTCCTGCCGTCCGACCGTGCTTCAGCCGGCAGGAATCAGGCTCTGGAGTTACCATTTTCATTGGCATCACCAGGAATCTTCGTTTCACAAACAAAATCAATTATTCAATGGTAATCCGATGGGATTCTTCCACTTTCTTCTGATCTTCTTTCGGAAGGGCAATCTTCAGCACGCCATCTTTCAGGCTGGCTTTGATGCCGTCTTCCTTAATACCTTTCACAGTGAACTGACGCTGGAATCCAACGGCGCCTCTTTCGTGACGAATGTAATGTTTCTCTTCGTCTTTCGTTTCTTTCTTATTCTCTTTCTTAGCGGCAATGGAGAGGATGCCGTTTTCATAACTGATATGAACTTCATCTTTGGTGAATCCCGGCATATCGCAGGTAATTTCATAACGGTCTTTCAGATCCTCGATATCTACTTTCGGTACTGCTACATAATCTTTATAAATGGTGGGAACATCATCAAAGAAATGATCCAGAACGCTGTCACCAAACAAACCATCAAACGGAATCATGCTACCCATAATCAAAGACCTCTTTCCTTTATTTTTCATGTGATGTTCAGGTGTCCGGGAACCTTTCCGGTTTCCCTGTCCGGTTCCCTTCCCTCCTGACAACTATAGTATAGCACTTTTAGCACTCTTGTCAAGCGAGTGCTAAAATATTTTTGACTTTTCTTTTTAATATATTGACTATTCCGATAATATCTAATGTTTTTGACTATTTAAAGTCGTTTATTTGACTATTTTATACTCAGATTTCCAGAAATTTTTCACAATTTTTTTTGACGGGGCCCCACGGACAGGCCCTGGGAAACTTCATGCTTCAGATTTTCTTCCCCGCTATGATATGATGAGAGAAGATATTTGTATTCCGGAAGCCTGCGCTTCCTTAAAGGAGCCATTATGCTGGACATAGAAAACCTGTATTTTTCCTACACCGGCAGGGAGCCCTGCTATTGGAGGATATTTCCCTCCATGTGCCGAAGGGGTCCTATATTTCCATTGTAGGAAACAACGGCAGCGGCAAAAGCACCCTGCTGAAACTGATTCTTCATTTTTTAGCCCCCGTGAAGGGCACCATCGCTGTGAGGCCAGGCGGATCGGCTATGTGCTCAGATGCCTTCCCGGGACCATGCCTTCCCCATTACGGTGGCCGAGGTGATTCATTCCTATGGAAAGCTGCTCCATTTGAAATCCATTTCCGTAAAGGATGTCCTTTCCGTCACCGGTATGGAGGATTATAGAGGAGAGCTGATGGGAAATCTGTCTGGCGGGCAGCACCAAAAGGTACTCATTGCCCGGGCCCTCATGGGCAGCCCGGACCTTCTCATTCTGGATGAACCTTCCACAGGCGTGGACCTTGCAAGCCAGCGGGAGATTTACGGAGAGCTGTCCCGGCTGAACCGGGAGAAAGGGCTCACCGTGCTGGCGGTGGAGCACAATATGGAGGAAGCCGGCCAGGTGTCTTCCGGCCTCTACCATGTGGACGGCGGAAAAGGCCACCTCTGCAGCGTATCCCATTATATAGAAGAGTATATCAAAAAGGAGGGCGGCCATGTTCAGTTATGATTTCATGCAGAATGCCCTTTTCATTTCCATCTGCATCGCCATCCTCTGCCCCTGCATCGGTATTTTCATCGTACTGAAGCGCTACTCCATGATTGGCGACACCCTGGCCCACTCGTCCCTGGCCGGCGTCACCCTGGGCCTTCTCTTCCGGGAAAGTCCGGTGCTGGCTTCCTTTGCCTTCACCGCCCTCTCAGGGCTTTTCATCGAATTTCTGCGCCAGTATTTCAAAAATATACGGATCTCATCCTATCCATTGTGCTGTCCGTATCCGTAGGCATTGCCATCACCCTCATCAGCTCCGGCCATCTTCATGCCAACGCCGACGCCTATCTTTTCGGCTCCATGCTTACCGTATCCCCCATAGACATGGCCGTCACCGCCGTGCTGAGCCTTTTCGCTGTGGTGACGGTCATCCTGAACTACCACCAGCTTCTCTACATCACCTATGACGAAGAGGCCTCCCGCATTGCCGGCGTTCACGTGAAGCGGCTGAACTACCTCTTCGCCTTTCTGGTGGCCGCCGCTATTTCCGTATCCATCCGCTCCGTAGGCATTCTGGTCATTACGTCCATGATTACCCTGCCTGTGGCCAGCGCCTGCAGCTGCAGAAGGGATTCAAAACCACCTTCCTGGCTTCCCTGGCATACAGTTTTCTTTCCATTCTGTCCGGTTTCTTCCTGTCCTACTTCATCGGTGCTGCCCCCGGCGGCGTGACGGCCCTCACCGCCGCTTCCTGCTCCTTGTTACCATCTTTGTAAAGCAGGTGCTCCGCCCATGAAATCCTATTTCAAAAAAGAAATGGCCCTTCTCCTCACCCTGCTGGCCCTCACGGCCGGCTGCGGCAGAGAAGCACGCCGGCGGAAGAAGGAAAAATCCCGGTGGCCGCCTCCTTCGGCGCCATGGAAAAACTGACAGAAGCCATCGGAGGAGACGCCGTCTCCATTTCCGTCATGGTGCCCGAGGGCATCGAGCCCCACGACTTCGAACCCCGGGCCGGGACCTGATCAGGCTGAAACAGGCCAGAGTCTTCGTCTACAACGGCATGGGCATGGAACACTGGCAGAGAAGGCCCTGCAGAGTGCAGGCGCTGAAAACCAGGTGGTGGTCAGGGCTTCCGAAAAGGTGGTCCCCATCCCCCTGGAAGATAAAGAAGAACGGGAAGAACATGGCGACTACGATCCCCATACCTGGCTGGGCCTGTCTGAAGCGAAAGAAGAGGCCCGTGCCATCCGGGACGGCCTCATCGCCGCCTCCCCGGAAAACAGAGACCTCTTCATGAAAAACTACGACACCTTCGCCAAAAGCATCGACAGCCTGCAGCAGGAATACAGGGAAAAGCTGGCCAAGGCCCCCGGAAAGAACTGGTCACCGGCCACGCCGCCTTCGGCTACCTGGCCCGGGACTTCTCCCTCACCCAGGAAAGCGTGGAAGACGCCTTCGCCACCGGAGAGCCGCCAGCCCGAAAACTGGTGGAACTCATCCGCTTCTGCCGCGCTCATCATGTGAAAACCATATTCACCGAAGAAATGATGGATCCCGCCCTGGCCCGCACCCTGGCCAGCGAAGCCGGCGCCAGCGCCGAAACCCTGTCCACCCTGGAAGAGCCAGGCAGTGAAAGCTACCTGGATACCATGAGGGACAATCTGGAAAAAATAGATAAAGCCTTGAACTAGAGGATTTTGGGGTGTGAGGGTTGACGGGCCTTTGGCCCGAGGGTTCATAGGGGAAGGTTCTCAGGATTGACCGGCCCTATGGGCCGGAGGGTTCTTAAGTTTGACGGGGCCTTCGGCCCCGAGGGTTGTGGTATTGCCGCTCTGCGGCAATGCTTATAAAGTCAGCGTTACGGGATTTGCTTTTCTGTGTCATATGGCATGATAAGCATTCTGGTCATTGGCTTGCTACGCTCGTCACCAAAGGAGGACACATATTTCCTCGGGCGAAGCCCTGTTTGCATGTTTTTCCACGGGCGAAAGCCCGGTTGTTAGGTTTTACCATAAGAGGGCGCCTTCTATAAATGTAAGGCGCCCACCACAACCCTCAGCGGCAGAGCCGCTGTCAAACTTAAGAACCCTCGGGCGATAGCCCCGTCAAACTTTAGAACCCTCAAGCCCCATAGGGGCTTGTCCATAAGGCGTATCAACCTTCGGGAATACTGGAAAGCACCGCCCAGGTCCCGACCCCGACCGCACCGCAGCCCGGGTTCAGAGGAATGACTTTTACTAGATCACTATCCCACTAGTCTACCATCTCACCAGGTTTCGGAAGGCCGGTGCCATGATATGGCCTTCCCCGTCCCAAGGGCGAAGACTTCGTGACGGGGCACCCAGGGCGCCAGCTGGCT
>ENA-OQBJ01000697-OQBJ01000697.1-human-gut-metagenome-genome-assembly--contig:-NODE-697-length-16578-cov-3.567443_pt1 | contig 16578 bp, 21 predicted proteins | sample MGYA00242743_ERZ504545 | MGnify/ENA primary metagenome ERZ504545 (study PRJEB26092, sample SAMD00036252) | human gut metagenome | host: Homo sapiens | study: EMG produced TPA metagenomics assembly of...
CGATTTGATTGGGATTGTAAGAACGAAAATGTATCTTTGCCATATTTACTTTGTACGTTATGTTTAAAAGATTACAAAATACTTTAAGGTAATAACAAAGCCTCGGCTTGGGAAAGGTCGGGGCTTTGTCATAAAAAAAAGAGGGTATGCATTTTGACACACCCTCTTTTTTTATGTTTTTACGATAGAAAAACGTGCATAAAATGCGTGGTTGTCAAAATATTTTATAATTTTGTGATAACCTGATAGGTAATTCTAATACTTATAGTTATGAAAATACGTTATTTCTTTCTGGTAGCGTTTCTGATGCTTTTAGCTGTCGGCAATTCGATGGCCCAGGATGTGCAGGAAAAAACTCCTATTAATTTACATGGAGTTTGGCAGATGTGTTTCTATCGTTCTAATTCTCCGGATATACCGGGTGAGCTTAAGACAAGTAATTCTCTGAAGATTCTTTCTGATGACGGACGTTTTACCAATTTGTTGATGATGCAGACAGGAGCTGTTATTTTGGGCTATGGAACTTATGAAATAAACAGTGAAGGACTTTATACAGAGTGTGTAGAGAAAAACGTGCATCTTCCGCAATTGAATGGAAAGAAAAACGAAATGCATTTTGATCTGAAGGAAAATGGAACATTGATGTATGTGAAATATTTCCTGGATAATGATGCCAATGGAAACAGGATAGATTCCTGGTGTCATGAAATCTGGAAGAAAGTCGAAATGGCACCTGTTTATCCGGGTGATGAATTACGCTAACGAAGATTTATGATAAATAAAAAGGGCCGTTGTAACATCAGGTTTGCAACGGCCTTTTCTGGTTTTATATCATTTAGGTACGATTCATAATCAACTGGTTATCCCGCGAAAAAAAAAACTTAAAATCTTTGTCGGTTAAAAGAAAAGCCGTACCTTTGCAAGCCGATTATTATCAACTAGTGATAAATTTTTAATTCTGAGTGCTTTATTCTTCTTTGTCCGGGAAGGGTAAGGTTGTAGGAATTTGTTTTTTAGTAGTTAACATTTTAAAAAGATTTAAGAGTGGATACTTTAAGTTACAAGACCATTTCTGCAAACAAGGAAACAGCAACTAAAGAATGGGTTGTTGTGGATGCTACCGATCAGGTTGTAGGCCGTCTCGGTGCAAAAGTTGCAAAGTTGTTGAGAGGTAAGTACAAACCTAACTTCACCCCTCATGTAGACTGCGGTGATAACGTTATTATCATCAATGCAGACAAAGTGAAATTTACAGGTAAGAAAATGACCGATAAGGTTTACCTGAGCTATACCGGTTATCCTGGTGGTCAGCGTGAAATTACTCCGGCTCGTCTGTTGGCAAAACCGAATGGCGCTGAAAAATTGATGAAAAAAGTAGTAAAAGGTATGCTTCCTAAGAATCGTCTGGGAGCTAAGTTGCTGGGCAACTTGTATGTTTACGAAGGAAGTGAACACAAACACGAAGCTCAGACTCCGAAAGTAATTGATATTAATACACTTAAATAATAAAGAATGGAAGTAGTAAATGCATTAGGCAGACGTAAAAGCGCAGTAGCTCGCGTTTTCGTTAGCGAAGGTACAGGAAAGATTACTATTAACAAGAGAGACCTTGCACAGTACTTTCCATCAACTATTCTGCAGTATGTAGTTAAACAGCCGTTGAACAAATTGGAAGTGGCTGAAAAATATGATATCAAAGTTAACTTGTGCGGTGGTGGTTTCACTGGTCAGTCTCAGGCTTTGCGTCTGGCTATCGCTCGTGCACTGGTTAAAATCAATCCGGAAGATAAGAAGGCTCTTCGTTCTGAAGGTTTCATGACTCGCGATTCTCGTTCTGTTGAACGTAAGAAACCGGGACGTCCGAAAGCACGTCGTAGATTCCAGTTCAGTAAACGTTAACGAGGGGACAAGTTGGATAAGGGACAAGTTAGCAAGGTGGTTCACTCGGTGGGTCTGTCCTTGTTGCCTCGTCAACTGATACCTCGTCACCTAAAGAAGCGTTTAGTATCTAAACTGTCAGGATTCTTCCTGCAAGTTTTTGTCGGAAAGACTACCGGGCAGTTGGTTCAATAAACAAAAAAGAAAGTAAACGATTAAAATTAAAAACAATGTCAAGAGTAAATTTTGATACATTATTGGAGGCTGGTTGCCACTTCGGACACCTTAAAAGAAAGTGGAACCCTGCAATGGCTCCTTATATTTTCATGGAACGCAACGGTATTCATATCATCGATTTGAACAAAACTGTTGCTAAAGTTGAAGAAGCTGCTGAAGCTTTGAAACAAATCGCAAAATCAGGAAAGAAAATCCTGTTCGTTGCTACTAAGAAACAAGCTAAACAAGTTGTAGCTGAGAAAGCTGCTTCTGTAAATATGCCGTACGTAATCGAACGTTGGCGGGTGGTATGTTGACTAACTTCCCGACAATCCGTAAGGCTGTGAAGAAAATGGCTACTATCGACAAGCTTACTAACGATGGTACTTACTCAAACTTGTCAAAGAGAGAAGTTCTTCAGATTTCTCGTCAGCGTGCTAAGTTGGAAAAGAACTTGGGTTCTATCGCTGATTTGACTCGTCTGCCGTCTGCATTGTTCGTAGTAGACGTCTTGAAAGAAAACATCGCAGTTCGTGAAGCTAACCGTCTGGGTATTCCTGTATTTGCTATCGTAGATACTAACTCAGATCCTTCAAACATCGATTTCGTAATTCCGGCAAACGATGACGCTACTAAATCAGTAGAAGTTATCTTGGATGCTTGCTGCGCTGCAATGGCAGAAGGCTTGGAAGAAAGAAAAGCAGAAAAGGTAGATATGGAAGCTGCTGGTGAAAATGCACCGAAAGCTGCTAAGAAAAAAGCTACCAAAGCTCGCATGGATAAAGCTGAAGAAGATGCAATCAACGCATCTAAGGCTGCTGCATTCATGAGCAAGGATGAAGAAGAAGCTTAATCAATAAAGTAAGTTGAGAATTGAAAATTGAAAATTGGGAAAACTGTATTCTCAATTCTCAATTCTCAATTCTCAATTTTGTTTTTAAGAACATTACTAACTCAAAATAAAAGATATTATTATGGCTGTAAGTATGGCTGATATCACCAAGCTTCGTAAAATGACTGGAGCTGGTATGATGGACTGTAAGAACGCTTTGGCAGAATCAGAAGGCGATTTCGACAAGGCAATGGAAATTATCCGTAAAAAAGGACAGGCTGTAGCTGCAAAACGTTCTGACCGTGAAACTTCAGAAGGTTGCGTGTTGGCAAAATCAACTGGTGACTACGCTGCAATGATTGCTTTGAAGTGTGAAACTGACTTCGTTGCAAAGAATGCAGATTTCGTAGCATTGACTCAGGCTATTCTGGATGCTGCTATCGCTAACAAGTGTCAGACTTTGGATGAAATCAAGGCTTTGCCTATGGGTAACGGTACTATTGCTGATGCAATTGTAGAACGTAGTGGTATCACTGGTGAAAAGACTGAATTGGATGGTTTCAATTTCGTATCAGGTGCTTGCACTGCTGTTTACAACCACATGAATAAGAATCAGCTTTGTACAATCGTTGCATTCAACAAAGAATGCGATGCTCAGGTAGCTCATGAAATCTGTATGCAGATTGCTGCCATGAACCCGATTGCAATTGATGAAGCTGGTGTTCCTGAGTCTGTAAAACAGGAAGAAATCAATGTAGCTATTGAAAAGACTAAGGCTGAACAGGTACAGAAAGCTGTTGAAGCTGCTTTGAAGAAAGCTGGTATCAATCCTTCTCACGTAGATAGCGAAGAGCACATGGAAAGCAACATGGCCAAGGATGGATTACTGCAGAAGATGTAGCTAAAGCTAAAGAAATCAAGGAAAAAGTAGCTGCAGAAAAAGCTACTAACTTGCCTGAGGCTATGATTGAAAATATCGCAAAAGGCCGTCTGGGTAAATTCTTGAAAGAAGTTTGCTTGCTGAAACAGGAAAGCATCATGGATCCGAAGAAGACTGTAGCTGATGTATTGAAAGCTGCTGATCCGGAACTGGCTGTTGCAGACTTCAAACGTTTCACTTTGCGTGCTGAATAATTATTAGGATGCAATATTCTTTCGGGCGTGCCATTTGGTACGTCCGATTTGTTTTACGGTTACTTGGTTCAAGTAGCCGTTTTTTATTGATTATTATCAGGAAAAGTAATCTTCCAAGCAGGATTATTTTGTATTTTTGCTGTCGGAAAACATAGAATGGAATTCTAACTTTTAAACAAAATAGATTATGGCAAAGAAAGCGTCTTTAATGATTCTGGACGGTGGGTGTGCGACCGTCAAAAAGATGATGTAATCTTCAATACTCCGACGCTTACTGGGACAGTCTGTTGGCTAACTATCCTCATTCACAGCTTCAGGCCAGTGGTGAAAATGTAGGTTTGCCTGACGGTCAGATGGGTAACTCAGAAGTAGGTCACTTGAATATCGGTGCAGGCCGTATCGTATATCAGGATTTGGTGAAGATTAACCGTGCATGTGCCGACAACAGCATTATGCAGAACAAGGAAGTAGTAGCTGCTTTCTCATACGCAAAAGAACATGGAAAAAACATCCACTTCATGGGATTGACTTCTAATGGTGGTGTACACTCTTCTTTGGAGCACTTGTTCAAATTGTGTGACATTGCAAAGGAATACGGACTGGAAAATACTTTCATCCACTGCTTCATGGACGGTCGTGATACAGACCCAAAGAGCGGTAAGGGATTCATTGAACAGCTGACTGCTCATTGCGAAAAATCAGCCGGAAAGATTGCTTCTATCGTTGGACGTTTCTATGCAATGGACCGTGACAAACGTTGGGCACGTGTGAAAGAAGCATACGATTTGCTGGTAAACGGTACAGGTAAGAAGGCTACCGACATGGTACAGGCTATGCAGGAATCATACGATGAAGGTGTAACAGACGAATTCATCAAACCGATTTCCAATGCAAACTTCGACGGTACTATCAAGGAAGGGGATGTAGTTATCTTCTTCAACTACCGTAACGACCGTGCAAAAGAATTGACTATCGTATTGACTCAGCAGGATATGCCGGAAGAAGGCATGAAGACCATCCCGGGATTGCAGTACTACTGTATGACTCCGTATGATGCTTCATTCAAAGGCGTACATATCTTGTTCGACAAGGAAAACGTACAGAACACATTGGGCGAATACCTTGCAAGTAATGGCAAGACTCAGCTTCACATTGCAGAAACTGAAAAATATGCCCATGTAACCTTCTTCTTCAACGGTGGACGTGAAACTCCGTATGACAACGAAGACCGTATCCTGGTTCCTTCACCGAAGGTTGCTACTTACGACTTGAAGCCGGAAATGAGCGCATACGAAGTAAAAGATAACTGGTAGAAGCTATCGGTACACAGAAATATGACTTTATCGTAGTGAACTATGCAAACGGTGACATGGTAGGTCATACAGGTATCTATGAAGCAATTGAAAAGGCTGTAGTAGCTATCGACAACTGTGTGAAAGATACAGTAGAAGCTGCTAAGGCTAACGGTTATGAAGTCATCATCATTGCTGACCATGGAAATGCAGATCATGCATTGAATGAAGACGGTACACCGAACACAGCTCACTCTTTGAATCCGGTTCCGTTTGTATACGTAACTGAAAACAAAGATGCCAAAGTAGAAAATGGTGTATTGGCTGATGTGGCTCCTTCTATCCTGCACATTTTAGGCATGGCGCAGCCGTCTGAAATGACAGGTCGCGACCTGATTAAATAAGAATCCACAGTGATTTAGAATATAGAGCCGGGGCTCGTTATCGGAAGATAATGGACTCCGGTTTTTTATGCACCATGTTAAAGCGATTGTGTTTCAGATAGGGAGAACACAGGCGGTGCAGTCTTGGACAAAATAAAAAGCCGCAAAGTAAATAAGAGGAATTACTTTGCGGCTTTCTGTCAAAACAGAGTTTATTATGCTTTTACTCCGTTGTATTCGTCAGATACAGTTAATTTTTTGCGGCCTTTAGCGCGACGTGCTGCCAATACTCGGCGACCGTTTGCGGTAGCCATTCTTTCACGGAAACCGTGTTTGTTTCTTCTCTTTCTGTTAGAGGGTTGGAATGTTCTTTTCATTTTCGTATATACTATTTTATGTTATTATTCCATGCGTTCGGGCTGCAAAATTAGTGACTTTTTTTTAATAATCAAAGTGCTAAATCATTTTTAGACAAATCTTTTTGCGTTTTTTCGCGATTTAGATTAATTTTGCAACCGTATTCAGAGAATAAATCAAACTATTACATAATAATAAAGGATTTAAGTTATGATTAATGCTCAAGACATTAAAATCGGAACCGCTATCCGTATGGATGGCAAATTGTATTTCTGCATTGACTTCCTGCATGTAAAACCGGGTAAAGGAAACACTTTCATGCGTACAAAACTGAAAGATGTGGTAGACGGATATGTATTGGAACGTCGTTTCAACATCGGTGAAAAACTGGAAGATGTACGTGTAGAACGTCGTCCTTATCAGTCTTGTACAAAGAAGGTGATGATTATATTTTCATGAATCAGGAAACTTTCGAACAGGTGCCTATCGCTCATGAACTGATTGAAGGTGTAGACTTCCTGAAAGAAGAAATGATTGTAGAAGTTGTTTCTGATGCTTCTACTGAAACTATCCTGTTCGCAGAATTGCCGGTAAAAGTTCAGTTGAAGGTTACTTACACTGAACCGGGTCTGAAAGGTGATACTGCTACTAACGCTACTAAGCCTGCTACTGTAGAAACTGGAGCTACTGTACGTGTTCCGTTGTTCATCAACCAGGATGAAACTATCGAAGTAGATACTCGCGACGGTTCATACGTAGGTCGTGTAAAAGCTTAATGCTGATAGACACTGAATTTTCAGATAAAAAGAAAGCCGCACTGGATGATTCCGGTACGGCTTTCTTTTTTGTGTGATGCTGGCTTATAGTAATTTGGTTCCTTTGCCTGCTTTGAGAGTGATATTCTTGGATTTTCCATTGAAGCAGACTTTCGTCTTTCCGCCTTTGCGTGACTGGATGTACAAGGATGTCACCTTACCGTCTTTCCATTTCATGTCGACGATGAAGCCTCCACGGGCGCAGATACCTTTCACGCTGCCGTCCTTCCATTCCTTCGGAAGAGCCGGAAGTAGGGTGATACTGTTTTCGGAAGATTGCATTAGCATTTCAATGACGCCGGCACAACCGCCAAAATTACCGTCAATCTGGAAAGGCGAGTGAGCATCGAGCAGGTTGGGGTAGGTACCCCCTCCGCGTCGTGCATCCTTTCCTTTGTATCCGTCCGGACTGACATAACGCAGCAGGCGACGGTAAATGTGGTACGCATTTTTGCTGTCTTGCAGACGTGCGTAAAGGTTGACACGCCAGCCGGTGCTCCAGCCGTAGTATTGTCGCCTTTGATTTCCAGCGTACGGGCACAGGCCTTTGCCAGTTCCGGAGTCTCTTTTACAGACAGATGATGTCCCGGATACAAACCGAACAGATGCGACTGATGACGGTGCTGCGGCTCCTGGTCTTCCCAGTCGTGGAACCATTCCTGCAGATTTCCTTTCTGGCCAACCTGGTAAGGCAACAGACGGGGAAGCGTTTTCTCTATCTGCTTCCGGAAGTCTTTGTCTGTCCCTAGTGCTTCGGCGGCCTTGGCCGCATCTATCAGGCATTCGCGCGTCATGGCCAGGTCAGAAGTACAGCCGTAGGAAGTAGCTCCTGCGTAGCCGTCGGGAGTCAGGAACTTGTTTTCGGGCGATGTACCCGGTGAGGTAATCAGCTTGCCGTCTTTTTCTATCAGCCAGTTTAGGCAGAATTCAGCTGCACCTTTCAATACCGGATAATATTGCTGGAGAAACTCCTTGTCTTGCGTGAAGGTGTAGCGTTCCCAAATATGAGTAGACAGCCAGGCGCCTCCCATGGTCCAGCATGCCCACGACGGGTCGCCCACGTTCAGTCCTACCGGACAGGTCATGGCCCAGATGTCTGTATTCTGTCCCAGGCACCATCCTTTCTGTACGCCGTAATAAGCCTTGGCACTCTCTTCTCCCGTGTGTTGCAGGTTGGCGATGAAATCCATCAGCGGGCGATGCATTTCACTCAGATTAGCCGTTTCGGCTGCCCAGTAGTTCTCTTCCAGGTTGATGTTGCTGGTATAGTTGCAGCTCCAGGGTGGGAGCAGGCGTTCGTTCCACAGTCCTTGCAGGTTGGCGGGTACTCCCGGTGTACGTGAACTGGAAATGAGCAGATAGCGGCCATATTGAAAATACAAAGCTTCCAGCTCCGGATTCCTTTGTGACTTGTCTGTATATTGCAACAGCTGTTCGTCGGTAGGCAGGGCTGCAATGGCCTGGTCTGTCTTACCGAGGTAAAGTTCCACACGGTCGAAGAAAGACTTGTAGTCTGCTATGTGTGCATTTTCCAATTCCTCGAACGTTTTCTGTGCTGCCCGTTCCATGCGTCGTGTCACCAGGTTCCGGTAATCGCGGCCTTCTTTCATGGGGTCCTTGTCGAAGCCGTTGAAGCTGGTGACGTTGGCTATCAGAATCAAGGCTTCTTTTCCGCCTTTCACCTTCAGTTCGCCCGATGGAAAGTTTTTGACCTCACTCTGAGGAGCTATTACCCGAATCAGTGTGCGGAAATGCGTACCCCGTTCCGGATCATACAGATGCTTGTTGTTTACTCCGTCAAAATATACGGGATAGGAGTGATAGGCAGCATATCCTTCGGCTGAAATCTCATTGCCGTTGGCCGTAGTGGCATGAGGCAGGAGCGAGTTGAATGAAAGAGTGGCTTGCAGCCCTTCTGTGCTTTCCGTCTGCAGGCGCAGTACAATCACCGAATCGGGGGCTGACGCAAAATAATCGCAGGCAAAATCTGCACCGTTTCTCTGGTAGGCGGTTCGTGCCATGGCCCGGCTGATGTCCAATGTCCGTTGATAGTGGCTTACTTTTGCCGGTTCGGCAGAATAAGTGATGGAAAGCTGGCCCAGCGGCTGATAGTTTTCGCTGTAGTGTCCTTGAACCTTTCGTTGGGCACGGTCGGCTCCCCGGTAATCTTCCTTGTCGAGCAAGGCACGGATTTCTGGAATGGCCTTATAGGCATCGGGAGTTGTGACTTTCCGGTCGGGTTCTCCGGTCCATAGAGTAATGTCGTTCAGTGAGAGTACGTCTTTGTCGGTTCCCCCGTAAAGGATAGCTCCCATGGTACCGTTTCCGATGACGAGTGCTTCTTCAAAGAATTCAGCCGGACGGTTGTAGTGCAGCACTAAATTTTCTTGTGCCGGAAGATAAGAGACAGGTAAGGAAAGGATACAAGTTGTGACAACAATGCCTTTCCACTTCCTTTTAAAGTTACTTTTCATAGTCTATGCGTTAATAAAGAAAATCAGTCGCAAGTTATCAAAAAATATTTGTACGGACAAAACTCAGGTGTGAAAAGTGAAGTGAAAATGCAACTGAAAAAACGCCTTTGCGTTTTATTTTAATCGCAAGTACATTTGAAATGAAACGCAAGGACGTTTGCATTAAAGCGCAAAGGCGTTTTGTGTGAAACTCTTTGGTATTTTGAACGGGATACAAAAGAGTTTTGTGGAGGCTCTTTAAGTTCCGAATTTCCATAAAAAAACCTTTCCATCATCGCGATGAAAAGGCTTCTTTTTATTTTTTTCAGAAAAATAATCAATTATTTTTTCTTGTGGTTTGCATAACGGCTCATGAACTTGTCCACACGTCCTGCAGTATCCACCAGCTTAGACTTACCAGTGTAGAACGGGTGAGATGAGCTAGAGATTTCCAGCTTAACCAACGGATAAGTTTCTCCTTCGAATTCAATTGTGTCTTTAGTAGCACAAGTTGAACGAGACAGGAACATGTCGCCGTTTGACATGTCTTTAAATACTACCGGACGGTAGTTTTCAGGATGAATGCCTTTTTTCATTTTAGTATATACTTTTTATTGTTATTATTGACAAATAAATATGTGGTAACACTGGTAAAGTGTGTAATGGTCTATTTCGGGTTGCAAAGATACGCTATTTCTTTGAAACTAAAAAGAAATACCCGAAAAAAATATTCTGTCAGTCAAAGGCTTTTATATAATTAGGTAAATCAGTTTTTGTCACATCCACTTTGCATCCTTGTTGCATGTACATATAAATATTTCGCTTAAAATTGATTTGTCTCAAGAAAAGACAGAAAATCTCCGATTTAGTATATTGCTAATTCTTTTTATATTGTTACTTTTGCAGGTGGAATTAATTACTAACAATTATAAAACTTACAAAAATGGTTAATTACAAAGAGTTAGGCTTGGTGAACACAAGAGATATGTTTGCCAGAGCAATCAAAGGTGGATATGCTATCCCTGCTTTCAACTTCAACAATATGGAACAGATGCAGGCTATCATCAAGGCTGCAGTTGAAACAAAATCTCCGGTTATCTTGCAGGTATCTAAAGGTGCTCGTCAGTATGCCAACGCTACTTTGTTGCGCTATATGGCTCAGGGTGCTGTAGAATATGCAAAAGAATTGGGTTGCGAACATCCTGAAATCGTTCTTCACCTTGACCACGGAGATACATTCGAAACTTGCAAGAGCTGTATCGACTCTGGTTTCTCTTCAGTAATGATTGACGGTTCTCACTTGCCATACGAAGAAAACGTAGCTTTAACTAAGAAAGTAGTTGACTACGCTCATCAGTTCGATGTAACTGTAGAAGGTGAGCTGGGTGTATTGGCTGGTGTAGAAGATGAAGTTTCTGCAGAACACCACACTTATACTAACCCTGAAGAAGTTATCGACTTCGCTACTCGTACAGGTTGCGACTCATTGGCTATCTCAATCGGTACTTCTCACGGTGCTTACAAGTTCAAACCTGAACAGTGCCACGTAGATCCGGCTACAGGTCGTCTGGTTCCTCCTCCATTGGAATTCGCTGTATTGGACGCTGTAATGGAAAAACTTCCGGGATTCCCTATCGTTCTTCACGGATCTTCTTCAGTTCCTCAGGAAGAAGTTGACACTATCAACAAGTACGGTGGTAAATTGGAAGCTGCTATCGGTATTCCTGAAGATCAGTTGCGTAAGGCTGCTAAATCTGCAGTTTGCAAGATCAACATCGACTCAGACTCTCGTCTGGCTATGACTGCTGCTGTTCGTAAAGTATTCGCTGAAAAACCGGCTGAATTCGACCCACGTAAATACCTGGGCCCGGCTCGTGACAACATGGAAAAACTTACAAGCACAAAATCATCAACGTATTGGGTTCTGACAACAAGTTGGCTCAGTAATTGCGCTTGATACTTATCACACCTGAATAAAATGAATGAAGGCTGCTTTCCTTTCGGAAGGCAGCCTTTTTTAGTTTCTTACCAGAACTTGTTTTGAGAAGGGTTATATTCAAATCCTGCTTCTTTCAAACGGTTCAGAATATCTTCCTTGCTCACGTTCATGTCCGCGCAAAGGGCATCGAGCGAAGGATAATAATCTCTTAATTTCATGTTGATGAAGCTGAAAAGCATCATCGGGTCTTTTGGTAATTCCATATTGATAAATAATTTTCAATCTATTCTTTTTCGGGGTGCAAAGTTACGACTTTTATTGCTTCATTAATCCTATTTAATTGATAATTTATTTGTTATCTTTGCAAAGCTATGTCAACCAAACGGATTATAGAAGATAAAGATTTCTGCCGTATTGTGATTGCTACGCGCCGGGGAGCAAGGAACATTACAATGCGTGTCAAGCCTGACGGCTTGTATCTCACAGTACCGCCTTACAGCAAGACGGACAAAGTGCTTTCTACCCTGGAGCAGTTTCGTGCCGATTTACGGGAACGCTTTCGGCAAGTGGCGGTACGGCCAATCGACTTCAACTTCCGGATTGAGGCAGACTGTTTTCGTTTGTCATTGTCTCCCAGTCATCTGAAATGTTTTACGGTGCGGCAGATGCCTTCGGGCGAAGTGACCGTGTTCTGTCCGGAGCATACCGACTTCTCGAATGAAGCTGTTCAGAAACTGGTGCGTGGAGCCATTTTGCGTGCCATGAAAAAAAGTGGCGGCAGAGTTTCTGCCACCTTTATTACACGTATGGGCAGAACGTTTCGGGTTGACTTACCGGAAAGTACGGATTACCGCTGCCCGTTCACGATGGGGAAGTTGTACTTCGGCCAAGACCATCAGTTTGTCTTGTTACCTGATGTTAGTTCCCTCTCACTTGATTGATTATGTTATTTTGCATGAATTGGCTCATACGCGTGAAATGAATCATGGCCCTCGCTTTTGGGAGTTACTTGACAGTATGACGGCAGGACAGGCCTTACGTTTGCGGGGAGAACTTCGGAGGTTCCGGCCATCTTTTTAAAAAGAATTTCAATAATGGGTATTATATACACTTTTTGATGTAATTTTGTACCATAGAAGATAGGTAACAGGTAAAAAAGATTGTTTGTATGAAAAAAAGTTTACTGGCACTTGCTTCCGGTACACTTGGGCTTGGTATTGCTGAATTTGTGATGATGGGGATACTTCCCAATGTGGCTCACGATTTGAATATCAGCATACCGGAAGCCGGACATTTTATTTCGGCGTATGCCATAGGAGTTTGTGTGGGAGCACCCTTGACGGTGTTTGTGGCTCGTACGCGTCCGTTGAAGCAGATATTGTTAGGGCTCGTTGCCATTTATGTAATAGGTAATTTGTGTGCGGCACTTTCTCCAGAATATTGGACGTTGCTGCTTATGAGGTTTGTGTCCGGATTACCTCACGGAGCATTTTTCGGAGTCGGTTCTATTGTAGCCGAGAAGGTAGCCGATAAAGGGAAAACCTCGCAGGCTGTAGCCCTGATGATTGCCGGGATGACCATTGCTAATTTATTTGGAGTGCCCTTTGGTACATTGTTGAGTAATCTGTTCTCCTGGCGGTTCCCCTTCCTGTTTAACGGATGCTGGGGAATGCTGGTATTCTTCCTCGTCTGGAAATGGATACCTGTTTTGCCCGCCTTGCCGGATGTGGGTTGGAAAGGACAGTTCCGTTTTTTACGCAAGTTAGCTCCGTGGCTGATTATTCTGACCACGATGTTTGGCAACGGGGGTGTATTTTGCTGGTTCAGCTACGTCACTCCGCAGATGCTGCATGAAGCGGGTTTCCAACCGGAAAGTCTGACATGGATTATGATGCTGGCCGGATTGGGGATGACTATCGGTAACCTGGTAGGAGGACGATGTGGCGATTTGTACGGGCTGGCACCAGTGATTCAGTTTACGCAAGTGTTTATGATGCTGGCTTTGCTGGGCACGTTTCTGTTTGCAGGAGTACCTTGGCTTTCCGTATTGCTGATGTTTATTTGTGCGGCAGCCTTGTTTGCGGTGTCTCCTCCTCAGCAGTTGTTGTTGCTGCAGAACTCCAGAGGAAGCGAAATGATGGGAGCGGCTTGTGTACAGATTGCCTTCAATTTGGGAAATGCAGTAGGAGCATACGCCGGAGGACTTCCGATTGATGCCGGATTGGGTTATCGCTATCCGGCGCTGGTGGGAGTCTTTGTGGTGGCTTTAGGATGGGTTTGTGTTACCTGGTATATCCGGAGGGAACGCAGGCATTGTATGAATGAGCCGATACAATTGTAACATAAATATGCTATGAGACTACTTTTGTTGACTTTATGTATTATTTTATTTTGGGGGAATACGCTACGTTTGGAGGCGAAGAAACATTTCTTTTCAAATTATAATTTCTGTCATATAACAGAGGAAGCCGGCTTGCCTAATAACTCGGTGACTGCCGTAATGAAAGATTCATTCGGATATATCTGGGTGGCCACTCAGGACGGGCTGGCGCGTTACGACGGCTATCGTTTCCTGAGTTATGGAGTGAAGGAACCTCTTTACCGCTTGAAAGGTAATTATGCATATACCTTATGTGAGGACCGTCAGAAGAGACTTTGGGTAGCTCGGATGCCGGACTCGACCTGATTGACTTACAGACAGGTCTTTCTGTTCCCGCGGCCGATTTAGGGGCAACATCGGAATTGTCAACTTTGTTTAATTCGTTCGTCCGTTCGGTGATACAGACTACCGATGGAAGTATATGGGTGGTAACCGACAAGATGTTGTGGTGTCTGGAACTAGATCGCTCTGGAGTAGTGACGGACTGTTATCGGATGCAGCTGAAGCCGATGAAAGTGTATCGGCCATTGCTGAAATAGAAGGAGGAGTTTGTGCCGGAGTAGGTAACTGCATTTATCGGATTGTGAAGGAAGGTGACAAGTTGCGTAAACAGCAGCTTTCGGAGTCCATTGTACCTTTTAGTGATGACTGGCGTATCTCTTGCCTGCAAGCTGATGGTGATTTCCTGTGGATAGGCAGTAACCGTGGACTTTTCGTTATTACCGGCAAACGAAAACGATGAAGCGTTACCGTTACTCTTCCCACCGGGAGGGAATGCTCAGTCAGGCTTATATCACGGATATGAAGCTTACTTCAGATGGCAGTTTGGTGGTCTCCACTTTCAATGGACTGAATGTATACGACCGTGAATCTGATACTTTTTCTTTTATTCGTCGTGTGGAAAATTCCGAGGAGCGGGGATTGAATTCCAATATTATAGTCTGTTTGTTTACTGACGGGCAAGACATTTGGGCCGGTACGCAGGATGGAGGAGTCAATCTGTTGTACTTGTCGCGTAGGTTAGAGGTTGCCAGATTAGGGGATATTCCCTGGAAACTCTCGGCAGGGCGCACACCGCAAATCAGTCTGTGACGGAAGATAAAAAGGGAAATTTGTGGATTGGTACGATTGAGGGAGGACTTTATCAGATGAACCCAGAAACGGAAGAGGTGCAGCATTATGCTTTTACCCCCAATAGCTCTACTTCTATTATTTCTAATAATGTAAACGGAATATTGATAGATAGTGATAATCATTTGTGGGCATATACCTGGGGAGCTGGAATTAGTGAATTAGATTTGAATAAATCGCAGCCTGTATTTCGACAGCATTCCAATGGGGAAGTACCAGGGCTGGAGGATGATTTTATTATGAGTGCGGTAGAAGATCCTGTAAATAAAGGAATCTGGTTTGGCGCCACACATGGTCTGATTTTTTACGATAAATCTCAGGAACGTTTTTCTCGGATTAATCTGGATGTGGATGTAAATGAGTTTGAGTCGGTCGGCTCGTTATGTGTGGACCGAAAGAATCGTTTGTGGTTTGGTACTTCTGAGGGATTGTTTATTATTGATTTGTTTTCTTTTGCTCGTTCGCGTAGGCATTTGAATTATGTTTATTTGCGTTATAAGCTGGATGATAAAAAGTCTACTTAGGTAGAGCGGATTAACTCCGTGTTTCAGGACAGTAGGGGTGTTATCTGGTTGGGAGGAAAAGGTACGGGACTTTATCGTGTGATTGCTGATGACATGAACCGCTTTCAGTTTAAGCACTATGGACCAGCAGAAGGGTTTGATGAAAAAACGGTGTACGGAGTAACTGAAGATGAACTGGGTAATATCTGGATTGCTACGGAAAACGGTTTATCGCGCTTGCTGGTCAATAGTGGTACTTTTATAGCTTATGGAAAGTCGGATGGACTTCTGGATAAGGGGTACGATGCGAATGCACTTTATTTTTCTCAACAATATAACCGCTTATATTGTGGGAAAGACCATGGCTTGTATCAGGTTCAACTTCGAAAGCCTGCCGGATTGATGGGTTCACATGGAGTTAAGGTTTCATCTGTTCGGATTAATGAGGGAAGCTGGATGTATGCGGAGAAAAAAAGTTTGTCTGGTTTAGAAGAAGGTGATCAACTGGAACTTGCTTTGACATCGCAAGGTTATGGCTATGGAAGTTCCGTGCGAATTCGTTATAAGTCAGAAGAAGCAGAAAAATGGACAGAACTGTTGTCTGAGAATCCAGTAATTACTTTCCCCTCTTTAGCTTCGGGAGCCTATAAACTTGAAATACAGAGTATGGATGGAGAGGGTAAATGGTCAGAGCGAATTTTACAGCTGGACATTCAGGTTCGTCCGTATTTTTATAAGTCCTGGTGGTTCTTATTGCTTCTTCTGATGTCGGTGGTTTGTCTTTCCATCCTTTTTTATCGTTATAAGGTGAGACGGTTGAGACATCGGCAGGTGTTGCTGGAGCAGTTAGTAGCTCAGCGTACGCATGAGTTGGAAGTACAGAATCATAGCTTGGAGGTAATGGCTCATCATGTGGAAGATATGGCAGAAGAAAAGATCCGTTTCTTTACACATCTTACTCATGAATTTCGTACGCCTGTTACTTTGATTCATGGGCCTATCCAGCAGGCTTTGGCATTGACTTCTGATAAAGAGGTAAAAGAACAGTTGCATATAGCGGAACGTAATGTACAGGATTTACTTTCATTAGTGAACGAATTGATGGATTTCCGGAAACTTGATACTGAAAAAGTAAAATTGAATATTCGTCCGTTTGATCTTATTTCCATGATAGACGACTTGCTTCTGCCTTTTTAATTTCTTTTGTAAAACATCGGCATATTACATTGACAATGCTTGTTATCTATACAATGGCATTCTTCACG
>ENA-OQBJ01000699-OQBJ01000699.1-human-gut-metagenome-genome-assembly--contig:-NODE-699-length-16534-cov-5.472969_pt1 | contig 16534 bp, 17 predicted proteins | sample MGYA00242743_ERZ504545 | MGnify/ENA primary metagenome ERZ504545 (study PRJEB26092, sample SAMD00036252) | human gut metagenome | host: Homo sapiens | study: EMG produced TPA metagenomics assembly of...
CCGAAATGAATCTCTTTAACTGTATAATTAAGAGAAGGAAATAAGCCCGCCAAAAGGCGAGCTTATTTAGAATGCTTGTTTATAGGTTATCGCTGAACTACGTTTTCAGGACAGCCCCATTTTATTTCAGACTATTTTATTTTTTGTAAAGCACAAACGCCTCATATGGATTCAGAATGATTTTCCTGTCAAATACTTTTCTTCCCATATTCGTAATCAGGCACTGAGCTCCTTCTGCGAATGTTTCCGGAAGTTCCATTTCCGCTTCCTGTGCACTGAAATTGCATACTGTGAGCAGCTTCTCTGATCCAAGCTTTCTTATGTAAGCGAATATCTGATCATGGTCGCGGTACAGAGCCTCAAATTCTCCGTACACAATGATGTCCATTTCTTTACGCAGACGAATCAGCTTCTGATAATAATGGAAAACAGAGTCCGGATCTTTTAACTGATCTGCTGCATTGATCTGCTGGTAATTTGGATTTACCTTGATCCATGGTTCCCCTGTAGTGAAACCTGCACCTGCGGAAGTGTCCCACTGCATAGGTGTTCTGGCATTATCGCGGCTTCTGAGCATCAGGCATTTCATCATATACTCCGGTGTCAGTCTGCCTGTCTCTGTCAGCTCAGTGAAATAATGAAGGCTCTCGATATCGCGGTAGTCCTCCAGCTTGTCGAAATAGATGTTAGTCATTCCAAGCTCTTCACCCTGATAAACATAAGGGGTTCCCTGCATCATATGAAGACAGGTCGCCAGCATCTTGGCTGAAATATCGCGGTAAGCAGGATTGTCATTTCCGAATCTGGATACACTTCTTGGCTGATCATGGTTTCCAAGGAAAAGGCTGTTCCATGCTTTTCCTGCCAGTTCTTCCTGCCATTTGATCATGATCTTCTTGAACTCTTTGAAATCATACCGTTCTGTGGTCCATTTGCCATAATCACCACCACCGATTTCTATATGCTCAAACTGGAATACCATATTCAGTTCTTCTCTGTCATCACCTGCGTATTTCTGTGCTTCCTCAATGGTAACTCCTGAGGTTTCCCCCACAGTCATCACATCATATTTGGAAAGAACTTCCTGATTCATTTCATTCAGGAATTCGTGGATTCTTGGACCATGAACACTATACGGACCGAAATCGCCATACAATCCGTTATTCATCTCTCCGTCAGGAAATTTCTGATCTTTGGAAATCATGCTGATAACGTCCATACGGAAACCATCGATTCCCTTTTCACACCAGAAGTTCATCATATCATAAACTTCCCGGCGAACCTTCTCGTTCTCCCAGTTCAAATCCGGCTGCTTCTTGGAGAACAGATGAAGATAGTACATATCTGTCTGTGCGTCATATTCCCAGGCTGAACCTCCGAATACTCCGCCCCAGTTATTTGGTTCCTTACCATTCACCGGATTTCTCCAGATATAATAGTCACGGTAAGGATTATCTTTGGATTTACGACTCTCGACGAACCAGGAATGCTCATCGGAAGTATGGTTTACAACCAGATCCATGAGAATCTTGATTCCTCTTTTGTGCGCTTCTGCAAGGAGAGTTTCATAATCCTCCATGGTTCCGTAATCTTTGTATATCTTTCTGTAATCAGAAATATCATAGCCGTTATCATCCTGAGGAGACTCCAGCATAGGAGAAATCCAGAGAACATTCACACCTAACTCTTTCAAATAGTCAAGCTTCTCAATAATTCCTCTGATATCTCCGATTCCGTCTCCATTACTGTCTTTAAAGCTTTTGGGGTAGATCTGGTAAACAACACTTTCTTTCCACCAGGTTTTCTTCATAAACGTAAGCCTCCTGTTTGCATTTCTCAAGTTTATTGATGTGTTACTTTACTGCACCGGCAACAACACCGTTCATGATCCATTTCTGACAGAAGATATATACGATCAGTACAGGTGCCAGTACGAGCAGATAAGAGGCAAATGCCAGATTATAGTCTACAGAGAACTGGCTCTTGAATACATACTGTGCAAGCTGTAAGGTCTGCTGGCTCTCATCACTTAAGAGTACCAGTGGCATACTGAAGTCGTTCCATGTCCACATAAAGGAAAGGATTGCTACTGTTGCTGTAGTTGGTTTTAATACCGGGAAAATGACCCGGCTGAAAATCTGGATGGGGTTGGCACCATCGATCATTGCTGCTTCATCCAGTGCTTCCGGTATCGCCTTGATCGCACCTGTATAAAGGAAAGTGTTCATAGGCAGACCGAAGATAATGTACAGAAAAGTAATACCGTAAATATTATCCAGATGGAAGGCATTCGCCTGTACAACCAATGGAAGCATGATTACCTGGAATGGGATAAACATAGCACTGATAAAGTAATAGTACATAATAGAAAAGAATTTACTCTTTTTCCTGTTTCTGGTTATTGCATATGCTGCAAAAGAGTTTGTGATCAATGTAAAGAACAGGTTGATCACTGTAATAAATGCAGTGTTAAAAAATTTCTGTGGAAAATTTGTCATCACCCAGGCATCTACGAAGTTCTGCAGACGCAGCTTTTTGGGTAATGCCAGTATGTTATTCATGTCAGACGGATCCTTGATTGCGATCATCAGTGCCATATACAGAGGCAAAAGAATAATCAGCACAATTCCTATAATAAGAAGAATCGTTACAGGCCAGTTGTAACGTTCTTTTACCTTCGCTACACCCTGTTTCATCCTAACTTCTCCTCTCTCTTCTCAAGTATACGCAGCTGTAACACAGAGATTAGCACAACTACAATGAAAAGCACAACTGCATTAGCTGACTGGTAGGCGAACTGTCCTCCGCCGAATCCCTTCTTATAGATCAGGACTGCAATGGAAGTAGTTGCTGTTCCGGGTCCACCATCTGTCATGGCCATGATCTGATCGTAAACCATCAGGTAACCTTTGGCCGAGAGCACCATATTAATGGTAAAGGACGGTGCCAGAAGAGGGAAAGTGATCTTGCTGAACCGCTTGAATCCTGTAGCTCCGTCCAGGTCAGCAGCTTCATATACATCTGTATCAATAGACTGGAGTCCTGCAATATAGATCAGTGTATTGAATGCACATCCGATCCACAGAGATACTGCAATGATTCCCCACATCGCATTGTTAGTACCCAGAATATTCACACTGAGAGCCTTGATTCCCAGAGCTTTTCCAAGCTCCGGAACCAGGTTTGCAAAAATATAGTTGAAGATAAATCCCACAATCAGACTTCCCAGCATATACGGCAGGAAATAAAATGCTTTAATGGTATTTTTGAATTTAATCTTTGCATTTAATGCGCATGCGAGCACAAGGCTGATCACATTAACCAGGATCGTAGTGATCACAGCAAATTTAAAGGTGAAAATGTAGGCATTTCCTGTATCTGCATCTACAAACATATGCAGGTAATTACGCAGCCCTACGAAATTCCAGTCTCCATATCCTCTCCAGTCAGTAAAGCTGTAGAATACACCTTTCAGGAAAGGAATTGTATGGAAGATGAAAAATAATACTGCAAGAATACCAACATAAATATAGTAAACTTTATTGACAGCAGGTCTTTTACGATTCGCTGCTTTCTTCATAGGCTCATCCCCTCACTTAATCTACATTCGCAACATCATATTTTTCGTCACACTGTTTCAGGAACTGTTCGATGTTTTCCTTATCATCCATTCCATTTGCACGATTTAAACTAAGTTCAGTAAGCAGTACAGACATATTAAATCCTGATGGGTAGTAGTGGTCTTCAAAGTTGGCAACTTTACCATTGCTGATGTCTTCCTGTACACCTGATACTGCTTCATCACTCTGCTCTACACCCTTTAATGCGGAGAATGAGAACTGCTCATCAATATAAGTCTGTACATTTTCTTTTTCCATCATAAAGGAAACGAAATCTTTAGCTGCATCTACATTGGAACTGCTCTTGCTTACGCCCAGAAGCACATCCACACCTGAGGTAACCTTATTCTGGGATTCATCATTGGAAGACGGAATTGCAAACATGTTTATTTTTACATCCGGGTTAGCATTACGGTACTGGCTGATTGCCCAGTTTCCGTTGATGATCATTACAGCGTCACCGTTGGCAAATTTCTTGTTTCCGTCATCATAGCTAAGTCCCATGAAATCATCCTGTGCATAATCAAGAAGTGTCAGATATTTCTCTGTAATCTCCTCATGAGTTCCCACAAATGTTGTCTTGCCTGCTTTGCGGTCATCTGCGAAGCTCTCCGGTGCAAGGTCTGCTGCTATGGAATTCCATGGTGCATTTGCTGTCCATGCATCTTTATAAGTCATCAGTAATGGCTGCTCGCCTGCATCCTTGATTTTCTGAAGAGTATCTATAAACTCATCCCAGGTCTTCGGAACTTCCAGTCCAAGCTCTTCGAATTTCTCTGTATTGTAGATGACACCGGAAGCATTTGTAGCAAATGGAACACCATATATTGTCTCTTCTTTGTCCTTATTTACATCGTAAACCATATCAATATAGGCTTCCTGTACATCCTTGATATAATCCTGATCACCCAGGTCAAGCAGCATACCTGCACCCTCAACCTCAGTGTAGTTGTTATCGCCGCCCATTGCTACAATGTCAGGCATATCATTCTTTGCCATTCTGGTCTTTAATACTGTTCCTGCATCCGGCGGAGCAGTAACCTTTACTGTCACATCGTCATGGCTTTCATTATATTTGTCTACCAGTTTCTGAATCGTATCCTTGTTCTCAGGTTTTGTGGAAAAAAAGTTCCAGTTCTGTTTTACCTGAACTTTTCGCTGAAGATCCTGCGTCAGATGAACCGCCGCATCCTGTTAATGTGCCGGCAAGCAAAGTACCAATTACCAATGTGCTTATTATTTTTTTATACATTTTTTCTCCTCCATAATTTAATTTTCATTAACTACGAAGGCTGCGCAACCTCTGTTTTCCCTTGGTGACTTTATCATAACGCAGTCTATCTGTAAAAATCAACAGGTTTCTCGGGAAACTTAAATTTCACACAAAATTCATTATCTGTTTTTATGCATATTGTATAATATTTGGTACACTTTTACACTATAAACCCAACCAGATAAGTTCTGTAAATTGCAAAAGAGAGCCTGCTATTCTTTCACAGACTCTCTTTTTATCAGCCGCACCGGGCTCTTGATATTCATTTCTTTTAAAGTTTCTCCCTCTATCATCCGGTGCAGACGGCGCAGGGAGATCACGCCCTTCTGGTGGATATCCTGATGAACTGTAGTCAGCCTGGGACGGACAAACTCCGCATAAATACTGTCATCATAACCTACTATGGAAATCTGATCCGGAACCTTAATCCCATGATCAAAGAAATAGTTCATAGCCTCAATCGCTCCGTAATCCGAAGAAAACGCCAGCGCCTTTACTTCAAGGAAACGAGGAAGCAGTTCTTCATACCTGCTAAGGCGCTGTCTCTTCTCCCCCGGAACTACGATCAGACGGGATTTGCTGCAGAAACCGCCCTGCTTTTCCATAGCCTGTTTAAATCCGTTCCATCTGCGGGAATCACTGTCCTTATCTGTCTCTGCGATAAACAATGCCCTGTGATATCCACAGGAATACAGGTATTCTCCAACCTGATATCCACCGGAATAATCGTCAACTCCTACATTCTGGAAGGTGTATTCACCTTCCGGAAATGCATCGATCAATATCATCTTTTTGTTCAGTTTTCTGGACAGCTGTCTGTATCGTTCCTCATCATATCCCAGAATGATCAGACCCTCAACATTCCACCTGGAAGCCATGTCTACTACATCTTCAATTTTTTCCCCACCGATAAGCATGACGAAATAACCTTTCCGTTCTGCTTCTGTCTGTATGGTTCCGATCAGTTCTCCCACAAAGGAATCCTGCAGAGACTGCATTCCATGGGCAGTGGCAAATCCAAGCACTACTCCGATGATTCTGGAGCCATGACCTGACAACATCACAGATCCCATATGTGGAACATAATTCTGTTCTTTCAGAATGCGGGTAATCTTATCTATGGTTTCCTGAGACACTCTCTTGGTATTTCCATTGATCACATTGGAAACCGTAGTCCGGCTCACCCCCGCCATATCTGCAATATCCTGAAGTCTGATCATTTAAACGCCTCCTGTTTTACGATATTTTATAGATTCATACAATAATGTTAAAGATATCCTTGTCTATAAAATGTTTATACCATATATATGTTTTTAAGTAACTTCCGTTTTTATATTATGATATAAGAATTGCGGGAGCTGCTTTGCAGCGGAGCAATTCGTAGATATCAATGACCCTAACTGAGGCTTTTATACCTGTGTAGTCGGATTCGCAGACAAGCGAATGGTATAGTTATTTCCCAGATTGAAACAAAATTGCGCGTCTGACTCTCATCATTGGAAAATAACGAGAATGCGACGCGCAGTTATTCAAAGGATGAACTGAATGATACTTTTATTCTTCATCCGCATGATAAATCCCAACATATCCCTGCGGTTCTACTCTGACGATCTGCTCGACTTCCTCTGTTTTCTCCGGGAAGTCCGCTTCTGTATGAAATCTCACACAGGTTCCGCAGGAGGAGCTTAAATCTCTTGGGACAGGCATGACTTCTGCACTCAGATTCATTGCCTGGCAGTTTCTTCGAAACTGAATAGCTCCATAATGGGAATAGAAGGTTGCTATATATGTGATCATTTTGTAAGTTTCAGCAGGATATCATCTCCCTGCTCTGTTGCCTGTACCTGATATCCCTGATGTGTTGCAAATCTGGATACATTCTCTTTTGCAACTACGTTATCAACCAGGATCTCATATTCTTTGTCTCCGGATTCCATTGCATTTTTTGCGCGGATCACAGGTTCCGGACAGGATAAACCTCTTGCATCTACTTTCTTCATTCGTCTCTCTCCTTTTAGAGTGTGTGTGAATTACTCGGTAACTGAGTTACCAGAGCATCTGAATTAAGGCGGGATACCGCCTTTTTTCAGGGTGCATCCATGGCACCACTACTGTTTGCTCTTTAGAGCTATACAGCTACTTTTATTATTTCCGGTGTTTTCAGTCCGGTTACGGACAGTTCTTTTTTTACTCCGGATACGGAGTGATATTTTCTCAGGATATTATATGCGCCTACCGCATCTGCATTATAGACTCTGTTTCCATCCCTATATGATCCTCTCTCTTTCCGGTTGGACGGCTCTGCATATCTTTTCCCTACTTCCGGTGACAGCGGACTGCACTGGCTGGTATAACTTTCTTCTTGTTTTACAAAGCGGATCCCATATCTTTTCAGCTTATATTCCAGCATGATGTAGATCCTGTTATACGGCAGGCTGTGAAGCTTCTGGTTTGTCCTGTGTCCCAGGTCTTTTTTCTCTCCGAATGTTCCGGATATCCCCTGTAACGACACAGGTGATCCCCTGTTCCCGGCAGTATTCTGCAAGATATCTTGTGATCTTGTGCAGATAGTCCGTTACTGAGTCTTGTTTTCTCTTATATAACTTCCTGATATGTTTTGATGTGACCGGATGCTTTACTCCCTTTCCGGACTGCTGCCCATACCACTGGGCCTGCACCCTTGCGATCTCTTTATGGAAATATCTTTCCAATTCAAGGTACTTCCTGCCCAGAATAAACGTCTTCCCATTTTCAGAATCATAACACGTCATAAGGTTGTGAAGCCCCAGATCAATAGACAGTTCATGTCCGTTCTGTGGAAGTTCTTCCTGGTCAGGGACCTCATAAACAACAATAATTTTACAGTTTCCCTTCTCCGGCGGGTAGATCCGCAGCTGTTTGATCTGATCCATGCCCCTGAAAATCTTATTTTCAAGATAAAGAAAGTTTTCATGGATCTGATACGTTTCTTCCATATATTTTTTTAATGCCTTTGGAAGGGACAGGCGGACTCTGTCCGTATCCCGCTCATGCACGATCCCCATCTGCATATAGGTAATGGGGATACTTTCCTGCTTAAACCGCGGCGGTCTGGGAGTCTCGATCCCTCCGGATCTTTTCAGGGCGTAAAAAGACTTCCATGCCTTGTCCAGCAGCTTACAGACTTCCTGGGCGGTCTGGGACGGGAGCTGTTTATACCACAGATCCTCTTTATGGGCTTTTTTCTGATAATACCAGTCCGGATACTGCTCCATCCCAGTTTCTTTGTAATGCTGACGTTCATAATTACAGACATTCCAGAGCTTGGATGCTGCATAACACATATGCCCGATGAGGTTCGCATATTCCCGGCTGACCTTTATGGATGTTTTTTTTGACAGCAGCATTTCCTCTCCTCCATAGTATCAGTAAGCTTTGCTCTGATGTTCGATATACCTGCGGATATTTTCTTCCGATACAGTTCCGACCGTTTCCACATAATAGGAATGGTTCCACAGCTCCCCTTTCCAAAGCTGGTTTCTTATTTCCGGAAAATATTCGAAAAGTTTCCTGCCGGAGATCCCCTTCAGGTATTTCACTGACCATACCATATGATAATTAACATTACACACACAAGTACGGTAATGTGTAAGATTTTCTTTCATACATATATAATACCATGATATCAAAAATTCCGCAATAAAATATCGAACATATTTTCTTTTTATAATGCTGGATACAGCTTTTTATAGGGAGAAATTGAATGAAAACCGTTTTGTTATTTTTATTTATTATGAGTGCAGATATGCACAGTTTGCGCTTTCATCTCGGTAATTGAATTGCCGAGGATTCCCGCTTATTATCCTAAAAAAATACTTTCCGCAAAGTGAGCGTATTGATTGCGGAAATGATGTCTGCATTCCGACAATCAGGCTTCTTCTTTTCTCATGGAGTTCACTGCCGCAATTACTGCAACTACAACGATTCCAATAATAACTGCGATTTTTCCGTTTGCTGTAGGGCCTTCACCGGATGATGCAAGTCCGAAATTGTGGGCAAATGCAGCACCCGCCATCAGACCGAGAACAGTTACAGCTGAATCTGTGTTTCCCTCTCCTGCAAGAATCAGCTGACGAAGCGGGCATCCACCGAGGAGAATACATCCAAAGCCTGCCAGATACATGCCAAGTGCGTTCCACAGTCCGTCTGTATGTGCGATCGGCTGTCCCGCAAATCCAGGATTGAAATAAGATGTTCCTGTAACTGCACCGAGGATCAGATTCATTACCAATGCAGTCACAAGGATTGCAGCAAAACCGAACAGTAATTTATATTCCTTAAAAAAGTACCGCATCACGAATACCGCCGACCATACACAGACGTGTTCTCTGTGCCAGGATACCAACAATGATTCCTGCTGCCAGTGCAATAATGATTGCCGCATGTTTTGCTCCGGGTCCGCCTTCCGGCTCTGTGAAATGAATAAATGCAGGTGCTGCTACCAGTAACAGAAGCATCACGATCTGGAATGCAGGATAAATACCGCCTTCCAGCTTCGGCATCTTATAAGAACGTTTCAGTGTGTAACCTTTCTTCAGGAAAATAGTTCCTGTAAGAATACCGGCTACAAATCCAACAAGTCCAAACAGAGCATTTCCGTCTCCGCCTGCCAGACGCAGAATCATACGGAAAGGACATCCAAGAAACATCAGACATCCGATCATAACAAATGCGCCAAGTGTAAATCTGGTCACAGGTGCAGAGCCGCCTCTTGGACGAAACTCTTTCTTAGCAAGTGAAATGATACATGCTCCAAGCACCAGACCAATGATCTCCGGGCGGATATACTGAACTGCTGCCGCTGAATGAAGTCCCAGCGCACCTGTGGTATCTCTCAGGAAACAGGCAATACAGAAGCCCATATTTGCCGGATTTCCAAAAAACACCAGAATTGCAGCGATCAGACCGATCACGCCTCCTGCCAGAACTATGGTTCCCTTTTCGTTTTTCATTTATTTCTTTCCTCCTTTTGCATTATGTACTGTCAGAATCTTTTTGTGCTTGATTCTGACAGTACATCACTGACTTTGTTTGTTGTCAGCACAATTTCTTTGTATCTATTTTATCATTTTTATGCTGAAATCACTAATTCATTATAGCCGTATTTTATAGTTATTTATAGAAATCATTTATAAGTTGTGCTATACTATAATGATGTTAGGGACGAAAAATATTTTGCCCCTAACCTGATATCTACGAATTGCTCCGCATCAAAGCAGCTCCTGCAATTCTCATATAATCTTTAATTATATAAAAAACGGGGGGATTTGTTACTATGAATAAAATATATCTGGATCAGGCAAGTACGTCTTTTCCCAAGGCGCCATCTGTAGCACAGACAGTTTATGATTATCTGTCAGGCTCTCCTGTGAATGTTAACCGGGGAGGATACCGGGCAGCTTATTCTGTGGAGGAGCAGATTTTTGAGACAAGAGAACAGCTTCTGAAGCTCTTTCACTTTACTTCCGGAAAGGGTAAGAATGTTATTTTTACAGAAAATATCACTGCCAGTCTGAATGTTCTTCTGAAAGGACTTCTGAAACCCGGCGATCATGTACTTGTAACTGCCATGGAGCATAATGCAGTGATGCGTCCCCTTGTACAGCTGGAGAAACATGGAATTTCTTTTGACAGGATCCCATGCGCTTCTGACGGCAGTCTTCTGCTTGATAAAGCGACCGCACTCCTTCGTCCTGAGACTAAGCTTGTGGTCTGTCTTCATGCTTCTAATGTATGCGGAACTGTCATGCCAGCACAGGAAATCGGAGATTTCTGCAAAGAACATGGGCTTCTTTTTATTCTGGACACTGCACAGACGGCAGGAACCATTAACATTGATATGGAGAAATGTCACATAGACGCACTGGCATTTACAGGTCACAAGGGACTCAGAGGGCCACAGGGAACAGGTGGCTTTCTGATCCGCAATAAACTGGCAGCGCAGATTGAGCCTCTTATCAGCGGTGGAACAGGAAGCGCCTCTCATTCTGAAGAAGTACCGGCATTTCTTCCTGATCGTTTCGAGCCCGGAACTCCCAATATACCTGGGATTCTGGGACTTCATGCCGCACTCTGTGATCTGGAGAAACAGTCCATGGAAGAAATCCGCCAACATGAATTAATGCTGACACAATACTTTATAGATGGTATCCTGAATCTGGATCCTGAAGAAAAATTTCTGCGTATTATCGGTAAAAAAAATATTGAAAACCGTTGTGCAGTTGTATCCGTCCAGACCTTACATATGGACATGGCTCAGGCCGCCTTTGAGCTGGACAGTACTTATGGAATTATGACAAGAGTCGGCCTTCACTGTGCACCAAACGCACATAAAACTCTTGGAACATACCCGGAGGGTACTCTCCGTTTTTCTTTCGGACCTGAGAATACAAAGCAGGAACTGGATATTGCTTTAGATGCATTATCCGCATTACTATAACAATCCTAGTGTACCAACAAGTTGATTTCTTGAACAATCTTACGTCTAAATTTCTTATTTCCGCGTTGTCGTCAGTCGCCGTAGCCACCGCTAGCCTCTCTCCTCCGCCTTGAAATAAGAAAATTTATCCTGCAAGATTGTTTCAAGAATCAACTTGTCGGTACACTCGTACATCGTTTTCGTACATAAAAGGAGATTTTCACAATGGAATTTAAACAGTTAGAAGCATTCGTCGCTGTCGTGGACTACGGCAGCTTCTCAGAGGCGGCCCGCCGCCTCTATCTGACACAGCCTACGATCAGTGCGCATATACGTTCCCTGGAAGATGAACTGCATATGAAACTGATCATCCGTACTACAAAGAAAACAACAATCACAGCCAAAGGCTACCAGCTTTATGACAGTGCAGTCCGTATGCTGGAAATCAGAAATAACCTGCTTGAAAATTTTACAGGTGCCCACAAACATATGATAGATCTGGCTGCATCTACCATTCCTTCTTCTTATCTTTTGCCGGAACTGCTTGCTGCTTTCGGAAAAACGCATCCTGATGTTTATTTTCACTCCATACAGTCAGACAGTTCAGAATCCATCAGCCGGGTACTGGACGGAACTGTAGATCTGGCTCTGGTAGGCCAGAATACACGTGATGAGAGCTGCGTGTTTATCCCTTTCTGCCATGATGAGCTGGTCATCGCAACTCCTGTAACAGATCACTATCTTGCACTCAAGGACAGGGAAACACCCGCTATTTTTCATGATTTCCTGAAAGATCCTATTATCCTCAGGGAAAAAGGCTCCGGCACAAAAAAAGAAATGGACCTTTTTCTGGATCGCATAGGCATCACAACAGGCAATCTGAATGTGATCGCCCGCATGAATGACCTGGAAAGCATCAAAAAGTCCATTGTTAATGGTCTGGGAATCTCTATTCTTTCATCACGCTCTGTCACTGACCTGCAGAGGACAAAGCAGATTCTTGTCTTTCCGCTGGAGGAATCTGCTCATAAACGCAGTTTCTATATTGTCTACAGCAAAAACAGGATTCTGAAACCCCATGTAAAGCAATTTGTGCAGTTTGCGCGAGACTATTATATGTAACTGCTATCTGCCGGCATCCAACAGTTTCACAAACTCTTTCTCCGGCATCGGTTTGTAAAAATAATACCCCTGGATATAATCACAACCGTTATCTCTTAAGAACTCGACCTGCTCTTTAGTTTCAGCACCTTCCGCTATAATCTTTATATCCATAGCATGTGCCATGTGAACCTCACATGACTGAAGTCACGTGTTTCCAGACGCTTTAGGCGTCAGACTAAATATCGGCGGATACGCCTGTAACTTAGGTTTGCGCAGATATGCGCTTTTTCCCATGCCAGATATGGCAGGTCCCCACATTACAGGTAGTCCGCTGTATATCTGCCTGCATCTATGCAGCCATTAAGAGTCCCATCTCAGAACTGAGTTCCCTTAGATCTGCATAAACACATGAGGTTCTACGCTTTACTGCAGGGACTTTTGCCTCCAGCAAAGACCTTTCCGTTGCCGGAAGGGGTTTTAAAAGTTCACGGATAAAATATCTGGCCCCGATATTATAAGAAGCTGACAAGTCACAGTTATATCTTTTTCCCGTCTGAAATGCGCAGAGGCTGTGATTTCTCCAGTCACGCAGGACTATCCCTGATCCATCATACGCAAGCCTGCTCGTATTCCATGCACAGATCCTGGATACGCGCATCCCTTTCCTGTGTGCCTGATGTTCACACCGTTTCTGGATATCCCGTTTTCTCCAAAGCTGCAGTTTCTGCCTCTTACTTCCCGATATCTTTCCGTTCATTTCCAGATACTCAAATACGATCACATCTGCATGATTCTCCCATGCATATTCTGCAACTGCCCCTGCGATCTTTCTGCTTAATTCTATATTCAGACGTCTGGTGTATGCCCACCTTTCTCCTGCCTGCGCAGATCCATGTTCCCTCTGGAATCTCCGGATTCGTCCCAGTGTGCGTACATACGGTCTTTTTCACTGGGGAAGTCAATAAACTTTCTTCCCAGGACAGTTCCGTCTGCCCGCATGATGGTACAGACTGCATCCGTATTGATTCCCAGATCCACACTGCAGATGATCTGCCCTTTAACAGGTGTCTGAGTAAGCGTCACTTCTTCTATATAAGAAAAACGCAGGAAATATTTATGGTGTCTTTTCTCCAGTGTCGGGGCAGATGCCTTTTTCCCATACCAGTTCTTGCGCAGATATTCCATATCCGTATGACTTAAACACACACAGAACCATCTCCAGTCATGCCCATCATACAGTTTCAGGTATGCCTCATCTTTTCCCTCTGTCCCTTCGCGGTACATCACATCCCGGTAAAAGACCGGCATGGCATGGTTTTCACAGGTAAAATTCGGTTTCCCGGAGAGTTCTCCCGCTGCCTCCCACTGTTCCATCCGGCTTTCATAGGACGATACACTTCCCAGTGCATGCTGGATGGCAGCTCTCCTGAGATAAGAAGGCATCTTCGGAAAACGGATGTCAAAATCAAAGTGGGCATGGTTCTTTTTCGTTGTGTGAATCAGATGTTCTGCTGCATTAAAGCGTTTTTTTGCTTCCGGGATCATTTTCAGTTCTGCCCACACCTGTTCATAGATTTCCGTCAGATAGCTGACCGCCTGACGATAGATTTCCAGTGTCTGGCGGATTGGGATATTCTGTTTTCGTATTTCCACACCATAACTGGATACCGTCTGCATTTTCTTCTCCTCTGAACTGTTTTTTTATTTTATGCTATGAACAAATTGTACCATAGATATCTTATTCTGTAAACATATGTTCTTTTTTAACAAAAAAATTGCGCGTCTAACTCAACGGGTCTCATCATAGAAATCCATCCATGACAGATTAGTTGATACCGGAACTGTGATCTTATCGGACTGATAACGTTTCTTCTGAAATTTATTAACCGAATCCAGCACATACAGATCCAGTTCAGAAATATGTCCGCTGTCCTCCAGCGCAGGGATGAATACACCCGGTGAGATAAACCCCTTTTTCGGGTGAAACCACCGGATCAGAGATTCTGCTGATGCAATCTTTCCGGTCTTTGCATCCACAACAGGCTGAAAATATACTTTGAACTGTCCCTTCGCAATCCCTTCTTCCAATTCACCTGCCAATGTCGCTTTATCTATATATGTATTCTTCATGGAAGAATCATAAATCTTATATGACTGGACAAACTCATCGGTAATATATCTCTGAGCAATCTTTGCCCTGTCGATCATTCCATTTACAGACATTTTTTTTCTTTTCAAGCATAAAAATTCCACATTTGACAGACAAATGAAGTGTTTTTCCTCCCCGGGTAAGTTTCTTCTGACACATTCCGGTAAGCATATCCAGATTGAGATTCTTACGTTCTACCAGACAGATAAAATGATCCGCGTCCTCACGTGCCGACACCAGAGGCTTCAGTTCAGATTTTCGGACATCTTCGTACACTTTGCGCAGCATCATATCTCCGATTTCTGTTCCAAAAAGCTCATTGACAGCCTTGAAATTCTTAATGTCGAAGAATACAACCGCATATCCGGTTCTGTCTTCACTTTCTTTCAGAATCCGTTCCACATGACGGATAAAGCCCTGTCTGTTATATCCGCCCGTCAGAATATCCTGTTCAAATTTCTCCGTAATATCCTCAACTGTAGCTACAATAGTGTCAAAAAATTTATTGAAGTAAAAAAATGTATAGTTCTTTAAACATTTCTCCCCTTCCTTATTAAACTGATGAACAGAAAAAGAATATCTCTCAATAATCTCTATTCTGTCAAAATTTTTTCTGTACAGCATATGCGGAATCTGCTCTGAAAAATAGTTCTCTGTAATATCAGAAAAATAGATCAGCACTTCCAACCTGTCGTAAGAAACGTTCCGGACCATCTCAACTGTGGTTCTGATCATCCTCAGGCTGATTCCTTTTGCAGCATACACAGGACATTCCCATTGGATCATATCTTTTCCCTGTGCCAGACATTCCCTCAGATTATCTACACAAAACACCTTTCTGTACTGAGTTCTCACTTCTCTCTGCGGAATAGACTGACTGATCCGCTCAATATAAGAATCCAGTGGTTCATTTACATCTTTCAGCTCCAGTGAAACAATTCTGCTGTTTGCCATAATACAGCTTCCATCCGAAATATTTACTATAACTGAGGCAAACGCATCTTTTGCATGGCGTATGATCTTATCCAGATGTTTCAGATATTCATCATTAATATCCCGGATATACATCATGGCAATCTGAGCATCCGGTTTATATTCTGCACTTCTGATGACTTCCATACATACCCAGCGGTACTCTTGTTTTATCAGAGTTCTGTAGTTCAGGGAAATGCGTTCTCTGCCTTTCGCAAGTGAGTGAACAGTAACGTTTTCGTACACTGTCAGTATATGATTCTCCTTTTTCTCTTTACAAAGATTCACTTTGCGATATATAGTACATGTATAATGTCAGGTTAAGAATATTTTACCTCTGACATCATATCCACGAATTTTAAGAAAGTTATTGCCGGATACAGTAACTTAAAGGGGAAATTATGACTAAGAAACTAAGCACAAATGATATCTTTGCCAAAATTGAAAAAGGAGAACCGGTAGATGTAAAAGAAGTAGAATTTGTTTCTCCTGATACAATGAGGGATAAACTATATGCCAAGATCACAGAAATGCCTTCCAGCATTAATCATTTTGCAAATCTGTGTGGTATTTATCCTTCCCATCTTCATGAATTTCTGAAAGGAACCAAGAATCTCGGACGGGACAAACTGATCATCGTCTGTATCGTTCTGAAATTAAATCTCAGGGAAACCAGAGAAGTATTAAAATGTACACTGCAATCTGACTTTTATCCAAAAAACCAGAGAGATTTTATTATTATGTCAGGTATTAGAGCACATAGAAGTGTAGATGACATCAATGAACTTCTCATGAACAATGGACTTTCTATCTTATCCTGATTTACTGCCCAGTTACTGTTCACTCCGTTCACAGTAACTTAGCCAAAATTCATTCCAGATTGCCTGCGGCAATGGAATTTTGGCTTGTATGTCTCGGGATTTTGGCATATTCATGCCAAAACACCTCGCGGGATAGTG
>ENA-OQBJ01000700-OQBJ01000700.1-human-gut-metagenome-genome-assembly--contig:-NODE-700-length-16531-cov-1.745916_pt1 | contig 16531 bp, 19 predicted proteins | sample MGYA00242743_ERZ504545 | MGnify/ENA primary metagenome ERZ504545 (study PRJEB26092, sample SAMD00036252) | human gut metagenome | host: Homo sapiens | study: EMG produced TPA metagenomics assembly of...
TCTTCCTTTTCTATTTCATCTACATCCATATATATATTATAATTATCAATATCTATATTTTTTTTCCAAAACCCAACGAACTTCACGCACAAGAGAATGATAAATTGTACCATCCACCCCATAGCTCCATTAATCACAATACTTCTTTCTAATGCATCTAAAATTTTATCTTTTAAATTCTCAAAACTCCATATATTATTAGTCCTTGACATGTACTTAATTGTTTTCTCTACATCGATAAAGAAATAATCATATATCTTACGCATACATCTCAAAAACATCCCCACTATGTAAACATATTTAAATGGATCTTTTTTATATTCCTCTGGTGGTAACAGCCATACTTCATTAGTTAGCAGACAGCCAAAATATTCTTCAAACTCTTTCCATGGTAATTCGTCGCATCTTATAACTGGTCTTGTATTAAAATTCACATTACTTTCATCAAGTTTAGAACACAAAGAACATACATTGGTATAGTACTGTTCTCCTACAATATCTTTAACTTTCTCAGGATCATAATTAAATTCTACTTCTAATTCATTTACCACTTTTGAAAAAAAAATCCTTTTTACTCATTTTTACTTCTTTGCGTTTTTTATACGCTTTAATAAATACATCATTCTTCATTATTATATCTGGTAAATGTTCAATTACTTTTTCAAATTCCTGGCTCAATATCACGACTTCTCATCCTCCCGTAATGTCCACTTTTTATTTAAATATTTTGTTTTCTTGCAAAAATCGTCCTATTTTTTGCTATTTTAAAATTTTTTTATAAAATGTGGACATTTTTTATTAATTATACTCTTTTTCTCCCCTCCTTCCAATATATATTGCTAACATGTTTACCTAAACCTCTACCATTTGATACACCAGCTTCTGTGTCCGTTCTGGTGTATCAAAGGTCTGATTTCTTTTTGAAATATGTCTCAAAACGAACTGACTTTTTGATTCATTTTTTCTCAAATTCTTTCACTTTCCGATAAAAGCTTGCACTTTTCATTCCCAACATCTCCATTGCCTTGCGTGCTGTAATGTTTCCTCTTTTCCATTGCGAATAAACTTCAGCAAAATTATCCGGAACAGATAGTACCGGTCTGCCAAGATGCTTTCCCGCTTTCTTTGCAGCGTCTATTCCCTCTCTCTGTCGTTTACGTATTGTCAGTCTTTCCTGCTCTGCAATACTTGACAAGACTTCTATCAGGACATTCTGTATCATTTCGAGAATCCATTGTTGTCCTTCCGGAACTTCCACCAGTGATGTCGGCAGATCAAGGATTTTCAATCTGATTTTCTTCTCTTTGAACCATTGCAGTTCCTGTTTGATATCTTCCTTATTTCTGGACAAACGATCAAGAGAAGTTACATATAAGTGTCTCCTTCACGTAGTCCAAGTCTCCCTTTCAAAGCCTGATAGCCTTCACGCTCTGTGTTCTTACCACTGGCTTTATCCACCACAATATTTTCCTCTGAAACAAACTCTTTCAAAGCCAGAATCTGCCTGTCAAGATTCTGTTCTGTACTGCTTACTCTTGCATATCCATATTTCATTCTAATCTCATTTCCCTTATTATTTTCTAAATTCCTATAAAAAATACACTCTCATCCTTTGCTTATTACGGTGCAGAACTTCCTCGTTCTACACCGTTATATACCTCATTCTACGAGATTTAATCGGAAAACAGAAACTTCATAGGCTCTCTTTTCGACTTTTTCACTTGCTTCCATCTTCTCATATTCCCTGCTCTGTATTCTGCCAGTTACCTGTACCTGATCTCCAACTTTGAGTCTGGACACATATCTTGCATTTCGCCCCCACACAATACATGGAATATAGTCAGTTCTTCCATATTCTCTGTTTACTGCCAGCAAAACATCTGCAATTTCCCGCCCCAAAGGTGTTTTCCTATAACTGGTGCCTTACACAAAAATCCCTGCAGGAATATTTCATTCATGCTTCCAGCTTCTTCATCTGAATCCCAAATATCTAATTCTTTTACAAACGTATGAAGTAACAGGCAGGTTTTTGTTTTCTCATGGCTATTATATGATCTGAATTGTCCAGTCACACAAACTATCTGTCCTTTATAATTTTTCGTATCGTCAAGCAATCGTTGCGATAAAAGCAATGGAATAAGGTCACACTGACCACTCTTCCGATTCACCTGCAGTATTGTCCTGTAAAAAGCTTCTCCCTTATGTTCCATCTGAAATTTAAGCAGTGCTGTGATTTTTCCTGCCAGCATAACTTTGTTATTATCACTCTTACCCTCCATATTCATCCTCCAAAATTTACGTACAAAAAAGAGACAGGAACAATTCCCGTCTCTATTTCTATTACTTTCTTTTTTACTCCAGCATCTCAATCTGATCTGTTTCTGCATTATAATAATAAATATGCTTAGTAAGCACATCACCTTCCGGAGTTGCTTCCTTTATGGTATCATCCAGCACTGATGCCAGATCTTCTGGTCCTATCATCCTTGCATTATGTACCATCACCTCATGTATGCTTGTGAATACCAGATACAGTTCATCTGTATTTATTTTATCGCAGAATAATCTTGCAACACCCGGATAGAATATTGCCACCGCTCCATTTGTTTTCTGTCCTGTACTCAGGCAGTTTCCCATTTCATCCTTAAACGGGATATAATCAGGAGCATCAATATCTTCCCCATCATATTCAGGATTCAGGAGCATCCTCATCATGTCATATACTTTTGGCGGCATCATTGATGCAGTATTCTTTAAGGCAGCCATAAAAACATCCTCTTTTTCCAAATCCCATCTTTCCACACATTTTAATGGTACTTTAAGGCTGGTCATCATCCCATCTTCATCAGAAATTTTCATATACAGAGTAAGTGCTATATCTCCATTTCGTTTATAAAAAGAGTTTTCCAGCTCAGTTTTATTCTTCTCAAAATTGATCAGTCGGATAAACAGGTTTTCTTTTACCTGCTCATAATCTTTTAATTTCTTCAGCTTATCCGGCACGCACATATCATCAAGTTTTTTACTGACTTCTTTATGTCCCTTATAAGCGCCGGGAATGTTGTTTTTCTCTGTGTCCACTGGTTATAAGATTCTGCTGTAAACAGCCGCACAATATTGGAACTGCCATCATCTTCACTCATATATACCCAGATACTGTCCTGTGGCATTTTCTCATCTGATTCATGAAACTCTGTCTTTAATCCTGTCTCTTCTTTGATCTCTGCCATTAACTCTTCTACAAACTCTCTATACTTCATCATGTTCTGTTCCTCCACTTCTTTTACTTTATGCTGCTGTTTTTGTTCTCTTTAATCCACTAAGTGCTCTTTTATAGGTATTCTGGTCCATTTCCTTTACACTTGTGATCCCATATCTGCTCAGTATCTTCTGTACCGTCACTCCGGTCCTTCCCAGTTCTGCATACAGGTTCTGGATATCCTGATCTGATATCATCTCTGTCTGCTCTTCCTTCTGCTCTGTTTCTATTGGCTGCCGGGATGTGGAAGCTGTCCGATATGTATATACCGTTTCCCCTCTCTGGTTTACGATCTCCAGATCTGTGATCGTCTTATCTGCAGTAGTGTGTATATTCTTCACAGAAAATCTGTCCTTTACATACTTCTTCCCATTTTTATCACCCACCTGAACTTTATTTATGGGAATATAAATAAAAGGAGCCGAATACAGCTCCCTTCCAATCCCGATATTAAAGCAGGCTCTCTTGAATGAATCTGATGCAGCACCTTTGGCTTTCTCATAATCACTTTCTGTTCCTACATCCTCTTTTTGCACCCACTGCTGTTTCTCATCATCCAGATACTGAGGATGCAGTACAGCTCACTGCCGATCATGTTATGTCTCCTCTGCCATCCGCAGATTCCAAATACCTCATCCAGTATTGTCTGATCTACCCTGGCATTTTTATAAAGGAGCAGAGTAATCCCCTGCTCCATGACGGTTCCCACACGACATTCTATCTCTTCAGGATTTAGATTCCTGATCTTTTTTTCTGCCATAGCCTCTGATTTCTCCTATAATTCTTCCATAATCCAAGATTCTTTTTATATGGATTGATACTGCCGGATTCTGTAAATACATCCTGGCATCTTTTACACTGCTTTTTAATGTTCATCAATCCCATATGAATCTTCTCCCTAAAGACAACTATTTTATTTTCCCTGTTTCATTTCCCCCTTATCAGTTATCGTATAAATATAGTTATGAGTATCAATATGCAGATGTTTCTCCCCTCTGGATACAAGTTCCAGTTCACTTTGATGCACAGAATCTATTTCTAATCCCAGATCCATTTCTTTATTTAATTCATACGGAACTACTGCATACAACAGATTCCATACCGTTCTGTTCAGGCTCTCCTTATTCGGTGCACCGCTTACTGCATATAATTTATCGGAATCTTTAAATTTCACGATATCGCCATCTTTAAATTTTGCATTTTCTTTATAGTCTCCAATGTCTCTTCGTATCGGTTCACACCCGTAGACATTTTCATATCTTTTACTTTTTCTTGTTTTAAAATCGTATCTGTATTCCACATAATCTACGTATTTCAGATATTCGCCGTTGGCTCTGATATCATGGTCAAAACATAGCATATCCACGGAACCAGAATCATATCCTGCCGGATCAAATTTGTCATTAAGTATTTTGATATAAATATCGTATTCGTCATTTACCAGATCATACGGGCATTCTTCCGGATCATCAGAATCAATTCTTTCGTATACATCGTCAAATATCTCTGATATATATTTTTCTGCTTCTTCTAATGTCTCAAATAAATCCTGGTGTGACTGCATCCAATACCTGTCATCTTCTGTATGATATTCCCCGTTTGGATATCTTACTTTCACCAGACAATTAAATACCGCTAATATATTTTTCATGCCAATTCCTCCGTATCTCATATTGATCATTATACTACATTCCTTATGCAATCGACAGCTTCCTGTAAGAACTGATATTACTGTACTCTGCAAATACCTCCGGCTGTTCTTTGCGCAGTCTTTTGCTGTCCAGAAATTCCCTGCTGATCTTCTTCCATGAAACGACAGTTCCATCCACCTCCCCGGTTTCATATTCTCCCATTGCCGCCTTGATCTGGTTTGCAAGACCTGTTTTCTGTTTTTCCAGCTCTTTTACCTTACAGTCAACATCCTGATATTCAGCCAGTACAGACTTCATATCCTCCTGCAGCTGGATAGAACCCTCAATGGGATCACTATATTTTTGATTCAGATAATCCCTGGTAGCATCAGAATCATCCATGACAGGCTCCGTATCTGTAAGCACACAGCCTTCCCAGAACTCCTTTTCCCTGCTGATAAGGTTCCTTATCAGTTCATCGTCCCTGTAAATAGTATGAAACACAAACTTATTGCCGCCGATCAGTGTGCAATGTATGCCTTGTCCATCCCACACACTTCCAGATAATGCTGTACCTGTAAGATGTATTCTTCCGGTACCCCGTCTTCCCACTGTTCTGCCTTATACTGGCTTGCTGTCTTTGCTTCAAAGATACATTTCTCGCCACGTTCATCCGTAACAATCCCATCTACATCTGCAAACAGATATGGATAGTCTTTGTGAATAATCATGGCATGTTTCTGACGTACCTTTAATCCGGTACGGTTCATAAATTCCTTACGGATGATCGGCTCCATCACATTTCCCCAGTAAGTATATTCATTCCCATCATCTGTAACTGGCAGTTTTCCTGTCTTTTCTTCCCAGAGCTGCAAGATGCTTCTGTATGGATTCTTCCCCATAATGACCGAAGCATCCGAACCTCCGATTCCTTTTCTTCTAAGCTGTAACCATTCTTCCCTTGTCATTTTTGCTGTTGGTATTGTATTCCGTTTCATAATCCTGTTCCTCCTGATTCTTTTCTTTTATCCTAATAACATTTTCCCTAGGCAGCACATACCATCTGGTAAGCTTTGTCGATCAGCGGATTGCCTTCTACAGTTCTTGAAAATACATTTTCCTTATAACTCACTGTCTTTCGTAATGGAGCTGCATGTGTGGCAAAATCGGATACTGCATTGACAAAACGGTTAGGCATTTTTTTCCTACACCTTTAAATCCGGGGCATCAAAGTAACGCATCTTCATATCCTCCTGCAGACGGATGATATTTTTCTTCTGCTGTGCTGTCATGTTCTCATCCAATGGCAGCAAAATTTCAATATAATCAAGCACCTGCTGATCTGACATTCTCTTCATTCTCAGGTCCTCAATTTCCTTTCCCAGCTCATCCATATAAGCTTCTGCCTTAAATAGCGTATCTTTGGCTTCTTCCAGTTTTCCCTGTATATCTCCGGTATGAATCATAGACCAGGAACGCTTTGCAGAGGATAAAGCAAGATTAAGCGTGTTGTTGCATACGACTCTGATCGGTGTCAGTGCCACCTTAATTGCACCGGAACCATCATGAGTATTGGAAAATACCAGATACGGACTGATTCTTTCCCCTGTGATAATATAATCCTGTGGCATTCTGGCAAGAAGCCATACCTTTTTTCCTCCCTGCAGGGAACCTGCTGTCTCGTAACGTACACCTTCACCAAGCAGACTGTCCGTAAAACTGAATGCTTCTTCATTCTGGATGACTTTGTAGCGGTTCGTTACCACTCCAAGTACCTTGCGGTCACTGTCCCTTACATTTGCCTTGTATCCCTCGATCAGTCATTCGCTTCTGTATATACCGGCTCCTGAACAACCTTCCAGTTCAGCCCTGCTACTTCCAGAGCTTCTTTAGATGCTGGTGCTGTAAGTACTCTTGTTCCTAATCCATGCCATGGGGTTTCTCTTACATAAAACATTGTCTCAATATTAGCTGCCATAATCTTTTCCTCCAATTTTCTGATCTTGTATTTATTCATAACTGTATTCTGTTTCATTTTCATTGAAGCTGTAAAATGCTCCATCCCCACCAATAATGATGTGATCCCGCAATGGGATGTCCAGATACCTTCCTGCTGTTTTCATTTTTTCCGTAAGCAGTCTGTCCTCCCTGCTTGGCTCTATACTGCCTGACGGATGGTTATGAAACAGATGATACCTGCAGCATTGCTGATGATCGCAGTCTTGTAAATCTGCGCCATATCTACATGGCAGTAATTCACACCGCCTTTTGCAACCATTTCCATTGCCACTGGCTCATCATGCCCGTTCAAAGTACACACATAGATCATTTCCTTATCCGAACCTTTGAAAAAAGAGGCAGCAAATTCTGCCGCCTCTTCTGGTGATGTGATTGTTCTCTTTCCGTCCTTACTCCCATATAATACAGATCCTTCCCTCACTATACAGGTCCGTACACAAATGACACGCTTTTTCATGCTGCCTTCTCCTCTGTGATATTTAACATAGCTTCAATTTCTTTCAATCCCTGCTCCATGCTGCTTTCCAGTTCCATCTGAAACGAATCCCCTGTTTTCATCCACCTGCGATAAAAGAAATGCAGGATATCCGGAATTACCAGCAGGCATTTCAGGATATCTGTTCCCATCTTCTCTGACTTCTCGATCAGCGTTTCATAAATGGAAAGCATACAGTTGATCTCATATGCCTTACCAAACACCGCTTCAGGATTCATTTTCAGCATTCTCTTCTTGTAACGTTTCTGTTCCAGATTCAGACGCAGACAGAAGATCTCCGTCAGTTCCTTTTTCTCTGTAGACTTTTCATTCTCCACCTTTCATTCACCCCTCACTCATTTTTGTTTTCATTGATTGCTTCGCCGATCATACGGAAAACCTCACCGGCAATCTTAAAAAGACTTTCTATCCAGTTCATTCGCAGATTTTCTCCTTTCCCGAGACTAAAAAAGAGAAGCAGTCTGTTATAACTGATTCTCTTTTCACTATGATAGTATATAATTCAAAATTTTTACTTTTGCATGTATATAAGTAGTTCCTATTTTCTTTCCTGTATACATCTCATTCTGATATTTTTCCATTCCTAGCTGATTTGCAGACTATTCACATATTGCTAATCACCTAATATTAATAAATGAATACTCTAAAACATCTAGGTGCTGCCGTAATTTCAGCATTTAATTTGGAATAATATGCGCTTATTCCTGAATAATAAGTTGAAATTGACGAAATATTTTTTATATCATTAATTCCATTTATTACATTCTCTACACCTAATTCACATGATCTTAAAGTACTATTAATACTGTTAACTGAAGATTTCAGTAAAGATATCTTATCTTTTATTTCAGAAACAGTCTTATATGCCTCATATTGGGTTTCTTTGATTGTATTTAAATATTCTACAATCTTATCAAAATTCGAAATTATTCTATCCGCTCTTATTTCTGCTTCATATAAATTATATGCACCCGCGCTTCCAGTAAGCTTATTGCATCTTCCAGACAAAAGATATTCGTATATAGCTGTAAGTGCTGCTATATTAAAATATTTAGGATATATTAAGTCAGATTTTTTTATATTATTTCGTATATGTATTAATTCTTTTAGTTTCTTCTCCGCTTTTACTATTTCATCTTTAATCACTAATAGTGCTAAATAACTTTGAGTTTTTTTGGGTGAAATAAGCTTATCAATCGCAATTATTCCTTCCATTAACTTTTCACGTTTTTCTGCATATTCTTTTCTTAATTGTTCCTTTTTCATAGTATTCTGCTTATTAATTTCAACAATTCTTTCTTTAAAATTTTCTCTAGCTTCTTTACATCTAATTTCATAAAGAGACAATTCTGCCTGGTACTCTTTCAACGCTTCTCCATATTTCTCCATTGCTTTCTCATATTCTATCATTTTGAAATTATAAAGTTCCATAGAATTCTTATATGATTCTTGCTTTTCAAAATTTCTTTTCAAAACTGCAGACCTATTAAAAAATCCAGGCTTTTCATAATTAGGTTCATTAGGTTTTTGCAAATTAGGCTTTAATGGAGTCTTTACTTTTTGTGGTTCTATTAAACCTTCTGCTTGATAATCAAAATCATTCTCTGTCAGTATTTTATATTGTTCATCCAAAAAATATTCTTTTTCTTCCAATCTCATAATAGGGATTAACTCTGTAGCAATTAATTGGTATTTCTCAACTCTAGCTGCTGTTTCAAGATTACTTCTATCAAAGTACAGTTGCGATAAGTAATTTGATTAATATTTGTATATTTTTTTGTTATATCTATACAATATTTAACAACTTCTATAAGATTTATATCTACTCTACTAATATCTATGTCTGATAACGGCGCATTTTTGCATTCTTCGATAAACTTGTTATATAGATCAACAGGATCCCCTATTGTAATTAATGAAAACGGATTCTTTAAATATTGCTGCCAAGATTTGCATATAAGTAATATATTTACATTTGTATAACGATTATCATCGGATTCTTCCATTATTTCATCTATTAAAGTATGTGTCTTATTATATGAGTCCATACGTTCAATGGAATTCTCTCGTTCATTTCGAACACATTCATAATATTTTCTTTCTGCTTCAAAATATTCCTCGGCATTATTAAAAGAGTTTTTTCTCTCTACAAAATCATCTTGTACAAATACTCTGGGGGCTTTTTTAGCGAATACTCTAAACACAAAATCGTCAATAAGTTCATAATTTTTTTCATTATCCTCATCAAACATCTGATAATACTTCCTATCGTTTGATATTTTTAGATTATTTTCTGATATTTTCAAACATATCATCTATATTATTCTGAACATTATCCTGAATATTATCTGAATACTCTATTACATCTTGATCTTCTATGGGCAATCCACAAATGTTACAATATATTTCTCTATTATTAGTATGAAATAATCGGATTTTATTCTCTCTTTTCTGTAATTTTTTAAATTCTTCTGTGTAAGAAATCCAAAAATGATACTCTATCTTAGTCTCATCTTTGTCCTTATATTCTTGCATTTTATGATATTCGCATTCTATAACATGATGATTTACTAATACTAATAATTTAGACATATACTTCTGCACATCTTCATTTTTTTTAAAAATCTTATGAAATTCATAATTTTCATTTAATAATCGGGGAAACATAGTAGTTTCACTTTCATCAAAATTGATCTGTTCTATTCCACATCGTGGACACTTCATAAAAATCATAATTTTTCCCTCCTCCATATTCCATAATAAACATATTGTAGGCTATCTACTTATTTTTAGTCAACATAACAGAAATAAATATTATTTTTTCTCTTTAAAGCATTTCTTTAATCTACGCATAACCTTCTCGCACTACATACCTTAATCTTGTTATAACAACCTTTCTCCACATTATTTTTTATTCAATATTATTTCTACCCTCACTTCTACTAATCCCTCCATAAAGTTACGCCATTCTTTCCTTACCCAAAAGTATTTTTAAAACGATAAAAAAGATAATCCAAATTACTCCAAACTGGTAAATTCATCAAACGGTTTCCTCAACCAGGAAGCCGCAGGCATCTTGCAAATATCTGGCAAAGAGTACCTGGTATGTGACAGTACGTTCCTGGAATAAGACCTCCAAGGATAAATCCAGAGTTTACAGTCCATATTCCACAATGAAAAAATTTAAGACAAAAAATAGTTTCTCTTTCTTAGATAAAAGCGGCGGCTGAAATAGTCGTCGCTTTTATCATGCGTCACTGTTGCATAAAATATCCTCAAATGCCAATTCTGAGCATTTGAGGACAACCGTATTTAGCATCCAAATATACACCACCCTTGCATTACCTGTTAATTTTCAGATAATGCAACAATCAGTGTTCTTCCTGTCATTCAGAAAACACTGATTCCCACCCAACCGAATATTGCTGTTTTTCTAAAGCAATAATATTCGGCCTGTGCAAATATCAGCCGGTTTTATCTGATATCCGCACCCTAGGTGTATATTCCTAATTTCATATATTCTCTATCATTCTCATTACGCATACATTCATTAATTTTAAAGGGATATTTTTACAATTCCCACCTCTTTCTGTCCTGCGACTTTAGTAAATTAAAAAAATTAGGATGTGGCGAAAGCTTCTGTTAGCTTTCAGAAGCTTCCGTCACATATATGTTACTCTCTTGTTATTCTTTAATCTCCTCCTCATCTTCGGTTTCTTCTTCCGCTGTAATGTTAAGATAAGGCTCCATATTCAGTTCTGCCTGCTTGCAGGGATAATTAGAAAACACATAAACTGTACAGTCCTCTCTTAATACTCTTGCTCTTCCAATAGCCTGTTCCAGTTCTGTTTCGATAAGGAATAACTGGAGATTCCGCATGGATTTATCAGCAAACGTCATGATGCGAAATTCGTAATTGTTTCGCTCTACTCTATGATTGGTGATGTTTCCTGCAGTATTATAACCCAGTGCTTCACCCAACAACTTATACAGAGCAGGTCTGTTATGTGGTGTACCCACAATTGCAATATCTTTACCTTTCAGATTGTCAAAGCCTTCTGTCTTGCCAAAATGGATATCCAGATCCGTATCTATCATCTTAAAAGATATAACAGGCACATCGCCTGCAATTTCTTTAATCTTCTGCTGAACTTTTTCAGTCCCTGCAGTTTTTATGCACTTCCGGCTCATAGTATGCGCTGTATACTGGATAACATGTCCTTTATATTTTACTTCTGGAATGTTCCTAAAGCGTACCCTCTCACCTCCGCCAGATACATCTTCATATAATTTTTCATTAACAGAAGCCGATAAAATAATCATTTTTCTCGGAGGAAGTTCAAATTTTTCACAGAACATGATTTCCTCATGTACACGATCCATAACTACACATGAGCTTTCCAGAAGCAGCGGCAGTGGTCCATTAACCTCATTTGTTCTCTCATAGAGCTTTTCCAGCTCATATTTATTGGGTTTCACAAATGCAATTTTTTGAGTCTCCTGATCTTTCATATCCAGAATCTGTTTTAGTTTTTCAGTATTACGTGGCGAAAGTATTCTCTTTGTAATAATTGTTTTTACATCTTCCAAAGAAAGTGACCAATTTCTTTTAAACAATGTCACAAGAAAATCTTCATCAATAATGATTTCATAACTATCCAATGTATCTAACTTCATCATCTGAAAATAGGCATGAGTTGTCACTATACACCGTGATTGTTCTAGCTCCTGCTTTTTTCCTGTCAAACGGTTCAAGTTCTGACGCTGATATTCTGTTTAATTTATCATAATTTTTCGTTTTATATTCCCGGATCTGTTTTACTACAAATCGACCAAATCCATCATCATATAGCTTTTTCACCATAGCTTCCAAATCCGGCAGATTAAGTTTTTTTATATTTTCGTAAACACTCTCTGTCCATGTACACTCAATACCTTTTCCCTTAAGCCTCTGGACTATTTCTGCCTGCAGTTTGCAAGTTGGAACTGCAATGATAAACTGCTTGTCTGGTCTTTCCTGTATAAGATTACAGTAAGCTTCCGTTTTTCCAAGTGCAGTTTGAGCTTTAATTACATAAATATTATCATTTTTCGCATCCACTGCCTCCTGCAAGCATATTTTTAACTGTTCCTGACTCCCTTTCAATGGCAAATAGGCATCAAGACTGGAAAGTTTTCTGATTTTTGAGCTTAAATTAGAGTAAATAGTCGTACATCCACATATATCTGCATAAGGACATCCTTTACTGCATTTCACAGGTGGATGAACTTTTATGTATGTTTCCCAGTCATATTCCCACTTCTTCTTATTTTTTTGTAAATGTTCAAAAAACCAGCTTTTTCCACCTTTTATATATCTGAGATTCGTAGCCAGAACATATCTTTCCATATGACCCAGTTTTCTTTCTTCTTCACTATACTCTTTAAATAAAGGGCAAGCTTCTTTTAATGTATCTTTAGTAATATTCGGCAATACTGATGGTAATTTTTTTATGTGAGCTTGTTCTTCTCCCTCTTTCTTTTTCTTCTGTTTTTCTACAGGAAACATCACGTTATTGCCATCTCTAATCATTTTCCGGTCTTTCAAAGAATCATCTACATACTTTTCTTCAAAAATCCCAAGACGGTTATTAATAACTTCAACGCCAAGACTTTTTGCAAGTGTCTTTAATCTTTTAGTATAATTCTCTCTCTTTTTATCTTTATAATATCTATGAAACCCATCCACTACATCCATAATAGTTACTCTGGCACATGAATGTTTTTCAATTATTCCTTTCCCACCAAGAAACATTCGTGCAAGTTCTTTACAGTTTTGATCTGCCAGTAGCTCTTTACCGTCTACTTTTTCATCGTTAAACATTTCCAAAAGCAGATTGTTCAACACATCTGCAAGTGCTGGCTCTCTAATCCAGTCATCTAAAACAAAAACAGCTCGAAATTTAGGATTTTCGTCGCTGTTTCTCAAAGATTTGTATGTAAATGTAAATGGAATACCATATTTTTTTAGTCTTTTCTTGATTTTTTTATAGTTGGGATTTTCATCAAAATCCAATACCAAAAATATCTGTTTTTCAAAGTGCTCCTTGTCTCTTATACCATCTTTCACAAGGGCTCTGGTAAATGCTCTTCCGTTTTCTCCAATTTCATGTATAATTTTACTCATAGAAAGATTTTCTCTATGCCTCGCAACTCGATTACTAATAACAGCAAATACAGGGTCGTTTTTTCCAGGTTTTTCGTTTACCTGCTCAGGATCAATATTAATCTGGTATTTTCTCATATTTTTACCTCTTTTTCCCAATAAATGCACTCAATATTTCTTTCATCACTGCAAATTACGTTCTCTGAGATACTAAGATGGCAAAAAAATGACGATAGTGTAAATTTATTGATTTATAATATATACGATTATAACCTTTACACGTCGTTTTTTCTTTGCCACGCTCTCTCAAAATCCATAATTGTATTGATTAGCTTTCTCTTACTCTAAAAAACGTTCAATATTTGTACATTTATTTGTTATATTTTTTACAGCTTTGTTTAGCTCTGTGTTTTTTTCTATAAATGTAAAAAATATATAACCAAGAAACATATTCATAAAAAATATCAGAAAATAAGGGAGGACGAAATCTTGACAAATTCATTTTCATTTTATAAAAGCACATCTGATTCCTGCAGTGATCCAATAGACATTATGACTGTTGCTGAAGTTGCTGCATTTCTCGGTGTCGGCAAGAACCGTATTTATGAATTACTTAACAAGGGAACTATTAAAGGATTCCGAATGGGATCTACCTGGAAGATCAGTAAACTGGCATTAGAAGCTTATATTAGAGAAGCATCAGGATTGTAATAGTAAATCAGTAAATACCGGAATTGAGTTTATTCATGCTCAATCGGTATCATTTTTATTGCTACCATTTTCCATATAATACTACCGTAGAGATAGCATGTCTCTACGGCCATTATTTTTCATGTGTATCCAATTTAGATAAGCATTATTGTAATCTGTCATAATGCTCATAAATCCAAATTTTTAAAATCAATAGACAAATCCTTGTATATTGCTGTCGGTACAGTATCTTCAAAAGAATATTCATCAATACTGTTATGCTCAAAGTTATATACAATTGTCCGATTCTTCATCGGATCTACAATCCAGTATTCCCTGACACCTGATGCCTGATATTTCAGTAATTTTACAAGATAATCAAGCTGTTTACTGGACGGAGAAACAATCTCTATAATCCAGTCCGGAGCGCCTTTACATCCCCGATCATCCAGCTTATTCTTATCACAGATAACGGAAATATCCGGTTCAACATAGGTATCAGATGTTTCATCCAGATATACTGCAAATGGAGCCGCATATACCTTGCAGCTGCCTTTATGGGAACGTATATACTCTCTGATAGTACCAGAAAGCTCCATGGATAAATCCTGATGTTTTCTGCTCGGTGGTGCCATATAATAAATCTGTCCATTTATCAGCTCTGCACGTTCGCCATCCGGAAGTGCATAAATATCATCTATTGTATAAGTATGCTCTTTTGGTAAAGCCATGTTATCACGCTCCCTTCCTGCTTTCTATAGTTGTATTATAGTCGATTACCTTAGAATAATCAACGAAAAAACCGGATTGAACTATTCTGCCCAATCCGGTATTATTTATTTTTCAATCATTTTCATTGTAAGAATTATCCTTCATAAGAACCATCTTCTTCGTAAGAATCATCTTCTTCATATGAATCATCTTCTTCATATGAATCATCCTCTTCAAAAAGGAACCCCCAATTCTCTAATAAATCATTTGTTATATATTCATCTTTTTGAGACAATATCATATCTGTCACTTCATTCATACTTTCTATTTCCGGAGTCCACTGGCTCTTTGGCAATGGTTCTATGTATTCTACACACATAATCCCAGTATTTACCATGCTGCCGTATACTGCAACCGGTGTATTAGCAAAACTTTGTGATGTGGTAATTCCATTAATAGACACTTCCCCTATTGCACTAAAATCATATGAAAGATTTAAATAATCAAATTTATTTCCTGAAGACAAATATGTTTGATCATCCTGAGGACTATTACAAAAACTTTCCAAAAATTCCTGATCTGAAGTACTTCTGTCCCACGCCTGCCATCTGCTATCCATTCTGAAAATGCCAATACATTTCACAATTTCTCCTACATTTTCTGGCCAATCTCCTGTGAAATAATCATAATCTACTAATCTGGCACTTGCCTTTCCTGAATCATTTCCGCCCATAAATATATGTTCCATATCAATTTGTGGTGCATTTCCTCCGGTTGTCAAAGTCCCCCATACAGTTACAGAAATAGGATGTTCTGATATCCCCTGATTATCTAATGTCTTATCATATTTATCTGGATCATAATTTACTGTAACATAAGGCATTTGCGGTCCCCAGACTTCTACAGAAAATGCACTTACATTATTAGCAATTAATCTTCCGCTGCAAATAACCTTTTCTCCAACATAATTCTCAAGATCTTCTATGGTATTCGCATTATATAAGTCTTCATACTCACTATCACCGGAAGCATCTTCCGAATAATTTTCTATGCATTCATTTAAAATGGATATATTCTGCCTTTCCACATTATTCAGCATATCATCACTAAAATCTGCTTCATCTATGGTTCCCACATACCAGCTTTTACCAGCAAAATATGCCTGTACATCTGCATCACTAAATCGAACCCCACGCCGAGCATATATCTCTTTAATAGACATTTTTTAGCAAACTCTTGTTAAAAGATCCCACTTCATCAGCAGAAATTGCTCTTGTTGCGCTGTCAGCAATCAAATATGCATCCGGGTCTGTTGGTAATGAGCCAGTTATAATTGATTCATCATCTGCCTGTCCTGCACCGGAATCAGACTGTTCTGTATCAAAATCTGTAGCCCAAATCGGTATTGTTGCACCTTGTCCAATTATTAATATGGTAGATATTATTAATCCAACTATTTTCTTCTTCATTTTTGTACCCCATCTTTATATACATATTTTTCCGTTACAATATAGCTGTCACAATTGTGAATGTTATCATTTCATCTGGTCTATTAGTTTTTCATATACTAATTTTTGAAT
>ENA-OQBJ01000701-OQBJ01000701.1-human-gut-metagenome-genome-assembly--contig:-NODE-701-length-16492-cov-2.977757_pt1 | contig 16492 bp, 22 predicted proteins | sample MGYA00242743_ERZ504545 | MGnify/ENA primary metagenome ERZ504545 (study PRJEB26092, sample SAMD00036252) | human gut metagenome | host: Homo sapiens | study: EMG produced TPA metagenomics assembly of...
GACCAGGGAATACAAATGCGAGCTTATTCACGTTGCACTACCTCCTATACCATTTTCTGCCGGAACCGAAGCAGTCCCGGAGTACAGAATCCATATCTTTATTTGCAGTCATCCTGGATTGTCTGAATGACACCGGGAAGTCCTGCGACAATATCTTCAATGATCGTCTTGACCGGCTTGATATCCTTGAGCATGCCCGAGATTTCGCCGATCATGACCGAGCCGTTCTCCACATCGCCTTCATGCGTCGCACGGTGCAAAGAGCCGACACCCAGCTTCTCGAGTTCTTCTGCCGGAGCGCCAGCTGCTTCAAGCTCCTCATACTTGCGCGTGAGCTTGTTGTGGAGTACGCGGGCTGGATGACCAAGCGTGCGGCCCGTAACCACGGTCGAACGGTCTTTGGCCTTGAGGACCATCTTCTTGTAATTGGGATGAGCGATGCACTCCTCACTCATGACAAAGCGGGACCCCATCTGCACAGCCTGCGCACCGAGCGCAAAAGCTGCCGCCATGCCGCGCGAATCCGCAATGCCGCCTGCACCGATGACCGGCACATCTACGGCATCAACGACCTGCGGCACGAGAGCCATCGTCGTGATTTCGCCGATATGACCGCCCGATTCCGTACCTTCGGCAATGACGGCATCCGCGCCGCTGCGCACAAGACGCTTGGCAAGGGCGACCGAAGCAACGACTGGGATGACCTTGGTGCCGATTTCCTTGAGTTCCGGCACATATTCGCCCGGATTGCCAGCACCCGTCGTCACGACCGGCACCTTTTCCTCCAGGACGACCTGCATGACTTCCTTGACGTACGGACTCATGAGCATGACGTTTACGCCAAAGGGTTTATCCGTCCAGCCTTTGCACTTCTTGATTTCAGCGCGCAAGACTTCCGGCGGCATATGACCGGCACCGATGATGCCGAGGCGCCGGCATTCGAGACGGCAGAAGCCAGTTCTGCCGTGCCGATCCAGGCCATGCCACCTTGGAAAATCGGATATTTTATATTGAGTAATTTACAGATTGCATTGTTTTCAAACATCAGATTAGTCCTCCTTCGCCCACTTCATGATGCAGGATGCCCACGTCAGGCCGGCACCGAAGCCAGCCAGGGCAATGAGATCGCCTTTCTTGAAACGGCGTGCATGCGCCGCTTCCGCCAGGGCAACCGGTATGGACGCCGCTGACATATTGCCGTATTTCTCGATATTGATGATGACTTTTTCCATCGGTAATCCAAGCCGTTTCGCGGCTGAATCGATGATGCGGATATTCGCTTGATGCGGGACGAGCCAATCCAGCTCCGCTTTCGTATGATTGCTTTTCTTCAATGCTTCTTCTACGGTATGCCCCATGATCTTGACCGCAAACCGGAAAACTGCCTTGCCATCCATATGGATGTACTGCTGATGATTCTCGAGGGCCTCCTTTGTCACCGGCTGCAGGCTGCCGCTTGCCGGAATATCCAGCACATCGCCGCCTGAACCATCGCTGCCAAGGTCAAAGCCCAGGATCCCATACCCGTCTTCAACCGGGCCAAAGACAGCTGCCCCCGCACCATCGCCAAAGAGGATGCAGGTATTCCTATCCGTCCAGTCAACGACCTTGGAAAGCGTTTCCGCACCGATGACCAGCACATGGCGGTATACACCGTTCATGATGAACTGGCTGGCCACCGCAGCTCCATAAGCGAAGCCGGAGCAGGCAGCCGACAGATCAAAGGCAGCCGCCTTCCTTGCACCGAGACGATCCTGCAGGACACAGGCCGTAGAAGGGATGATGCGATCTGAGGTCAGAGTCGCCACAATGATGAGGTCAAGTTCTTCGGCTGCAACGCCGGCATCCGCAAGTGCCATGCGGGCAGCCCGTTCTGCCAGATCCGATACCGGCTGGCCTTCTGCTGCCACGTGACGCTCGCGGATGCCAGTGCGTTCCACAATCCAGGCATCATTCGTATCCACCATTTTCTCAAGATCGGAATTCGTTACAGTCTTTTCCGGGATACACCAGCCGGTGCCCAGAATGCCTGCACTAGTTCTTTTCTGCGTCATTCGTCAGTATCTCCTCCTTTGCCAGCGTATCACGGATGTGAGCGAGGACATCCCCCCGGACATAATCATTCGCTACACCGATGGCGCTGCATATGGACTTGGCATTGGAAGACCCGTGACTGATGATGCAGCAGCCATTGACCCCCAGGAGCGGGGCTCCGCCATACTCCGTGACATCAAGGCGTTTGCCAAGTTTTTTCATGGCCGGCATCAGCAGGAGAGCCCCCAGCTTCGCGAGGATCCCGCCTTCACGCACAGCCTCTTTGAGCAGTTTCAGGATGGTCTTTGCAAGTCCCTCTGCAAATTTTAGCACAACATTGCCTACAAATCCATCACAAATTACGACATCGAAATTTCCCTTCGGCACGTCGCGCCCCTCCGCATTGCCGCAGAAATTGATGGTGTGCATCTGCTTGAGTAGTGCATACGTGGCCTTGGCCTGCTCATTCCCCTTCGTTTCCTCCTCGCCGATATTGAGGAGGCCAACGCGCGGATTCTTGACGCCAAAGACGTATTCTGCATAGAGGGAGCCCATGATGCCGCTCTGGACGAGATGCTCCGGTTTGCTGTCGACATTGGCACCGGAATCGAGCAGCAGCGTCACACCTTTCGGTGTCGGCATCGGCGTCGCGATGGTCGGACGCCCGATCCCCTTGATGCGGCGCAGGATGAGCTGGGCCGCTGTAACGGCTGCGCCAGTACTGCCGGCAGACAGCACGGCATCGCATTCGCCATCTTTCACGAGACGAGTCGCTACGACAATCGAAGAATCCTTCTTCGTGCGGACGGCATCCGCCGGATGCTCGCCATCTCCGATGACCTGGGTCGTATGATGGATCGTGATGCCCAGCTTTTCCCAGCCAGGTTCTTTTGACAAGATCTCACGGATCTTCGGTTCATCCCCTACCAGCACAATCTCGCAGTGATATTTGCGTGCAGCACGCACCGCTCCGAAAACGACCTCCAACGGTGCGTAATCGCCGCCCATGGCATCAACTGCAATCTTCATTGCTAACTCCCCCTCACTCCTCTCCCCACGAAACCATGATGAATTTCGCACGGAAGACCTCTTGTGTATCATTGCGTGTCTTGACCCAGACAAAATATTTATTGCCGCGGACTCTGACGATTTCCGCTTTTGCGATCAATTTCTCACCGACATGGACAGGTACTTTATACTTGACATTGGCAACACCTGTGACAGCCATCGGCGCATCGATGATGGCCAGAGCCAGGGAATTTGCCTGCGAGAACATGTAATACCCCTTCGCGATCTTTGTCTTGGCAAAGACCATGTCATCGGTCACACGCAGAAGAGATATGCCAGAATGGCCCAGTTCCAGATCGATGAGTTCGCCGACCACCTCGCCGCTCTTGATGGATTTCACCTTGTTCTGAGCACTCTCCGCCATCTTGCGGATGCGTCCGCGAAGTTCGGGAATGCCGAGTTCCAGGCGGTCCAGGCGTATCGTCTGGACACTGACCGATAATTTACGTGCCAGTTCTTCATCCGTCAGGAAGGGCTTTTCCTTGACCTGACGCAGGAGCATTTCCTGGCGCTCCTTTTTCTTGACTCGTGCCATGCATTCATCTCCCCTCTGAAAATTAGTACCTGCTATTACCACCTTATATCAGTTTATTATACGTTCAGTCTGGCAAAAAGCAAGCCTGCCTGTCCTCTTCTGTATCATCTTCCCCAAAAAGAATAAGCAGGACATCTGTCCTGCTTATGATCTTCAATCCTTATTCAGCTGCCTTGACAACCTCTTTGCCATCATAGTAGCCGCATTCCGGGCATACATGATGAGGCATCTTCGGCTCGTGGCACTGTGGGCATGCTACGTAGCCAGGAGCAGTAAGCTTCCAGTTCGCGCGGCGCTGGTCGCGACGAGCCTTGGATGTTTTACGCTTTGGTACTGCCATGTTCGGATACACCTCCTTAACGGGATCTTCTCAGATTATTTTTTCGCTAATAATTCCTGCAATGCGGCCATGCGCGGATCCGGTACATACCGGTCGCAGCCACAATCCCCCTCATTGAGATCTGCACCGCAGACGGGGCAGAGCCCTTTGCAATCAGGGCTGCAGAGCTTGCTGAGCGGCTGAGCCGCCAGGACGGTATCACGGATAAGTTCCGTGAGATCGATGAGATCCCCCTCAAAAAGATTGGTATCTCCATCGGCCATCTCATCACCTGCACGGCGAAACTCCTCAGAGAACTGATGTTCTTGGGATTCCCGGCACGGTTTCAGGCAGCGGTCACAGACAAAAGACTTCTCGCAGCGTATCACGCCCTCTGCACGCCAGCAGGAACCGGTATGGATGACTTTCCCTTCGACAGTCAAAGGACCTTCCAAGGTATAATCATCAGCACCGCACCAATATCAGACGGCAGGACCGTAAACGCAAACGGATTTCCTGAGTGAAATCCGCATTCGATTCAGCAATATTCACTTTCATCAGCATCAACCTCAATTCATTATAGCGATGTGCCTATTCCTTTGTCAAGTGTCAAGGAAATGTACTTGTCCATCAAAGGACACGCTGGATATGGATAGCCAGCAATGTGACTTCAGCAGATGCGACCGGCAACTGCAGGCGTGCCGCCAGCGCATCACAGCTATCCTGTGCCAGGGCGTACGCTTCCGGATACATCTTCTGCACATATTCATCCATCTGTATAGGGACTTCTTCATGGGCCCGGATGCGCAAGATCATGTAGCAGACGTGCTGATGAGCCGCGTGTACTTGAGTTCTGTGCGCTGGAAGGTGACGCCGAGAGCCCGCTCAATCCCAGTGATACAATCCGATGCCAGCCGGATGTTCGTCAGGCTGTCACCGGCATTCTGCTCGCTGATCCCCGCATGGATATGCAAAGAAAGATAGCCGGCTTCTTCCGAGGGCAGCTCCTCACCGCGTTCTTCACGGATGGCAGCCAGCCCCCGCTCTGCAATGCGGTATTCGTCAGGAAACATCGCCATGATGTCATGCTGCAGCGGATTGGGCAGACGTATGCCGCGACGCTTGCGCTCGAGTGCCATGCAATGTGATCGGCCATCGGCAGCAGGATATCATCTGCGATAGCAGGGAAAACCATCCTGCTTCTTCCAAGATACGCGCCGCCAGCTCAACAGCCTGCGGATTGATGCTGTTGATAGCTTGCAGGGCACTGCGCTTCCCATCGGGTACAAGAGTGTAGACCTTGGCACCAGGGAGTCTTTCGATGCGCTCCCCGTTCTTCCTGCCAAAGCCGATGCCCTTGCCGAGCAGGATGACCTCGCGGCCTTCGCCGGTCAACGCCAGCAGGCCGTTATTATTCAATGGCTTGACGACCCGAAACATAAAAAACCTCCTTATATGATGCTACTATTATAACCTATCTGGGAGGTCGTGCGCCATACAAGGAAGTTTTTATTCGTTAAAGAAGATGATTTTTACCGGAACAAATGGTTATGACCAACTCCCGTGCAAATCTTTCAGGATATGTGGTCAGAACTTGGCCACTTCGGCCAAAGCTTTGACGTCGCCCGTCTTTTCCATCGTGACGGACTGGCCTTCCTGCAGGCCCGTATAGATGACGAGGCAGGCATCCGACTTCGCATGTTCTTTGATATAGGCATCATCGAAATGCATGAGCTTGTCACCCTTCTTGACGTTCTGCCCCGCTTCGACGAAGACCTCAAAGCCCTTGCCGCCGAGAGCGACCGTATCAACGCCGATGTGCAGCAGGTACTCCGTGCCGTCAGCAGCCTTCATGCCGATGGCATGCTTCGTATCGAATACGAAGACAACCTCACCGTCTTCCGGTGCATAGACCGTTTCTTCTGACGGATAGACGAAGAAACCATCGCCCATCATCTTGCTGGCGAATGCTTCATCCGGTGCTTCCGTGATGGGATGGACGGAACCTGCGACCGGCGCGTAGAGTGCATGGCTTGCCGATTCCGTTGCCGCAGCTTCAGCAGGTGCAGCCGGAACCGTCTCCTCTTTTTCCGGCTCTGCTGCCGGAGCGTCGAGTTCCGGCTCAATGTCCGGCGCCGTCTCGAGATACGTCTCAAGGTTGGCCTTGATGACGGCAACCTGCGGACCGTAAATGACCTGGACACCCGTGCCCTTGACGATGACGCCAACGCGCCCGTAGCCTTGAGGAGCTTCTCGTTGACGAGTGAGGAGTCCGCCACGGAGCAGCGCAGGCGCGTCGCGCAGCAGTCGACCGATGTAATGTTCTTCTTGCTGCCAAGACCACGCGCGATCATCGAACTCTTGGCATCTTCCACAGACTGTCCGGAAACGGCATTTCCCGTGCCTTTCTTGGCCTGGTAATCCGCTTTCGTGTAGAGTTTCGTCTCCTCGTCGTCATCCTCACGGCCCGGCGTCTTGAAGTCGAATTTCTTGATCATCCAAGTGAAGATGAAGTAGTAGAGGAAGAAGTAGATGATGCCGACGGGGATGATGTACATCCAGCTCGTCTTGGCCTCGCCCTGCAGGATACCGAAGATGAAGAGGTCGAGCAGACCGCCCGAGAACGTCAGGCCAACGGCGATATTGAGCATGTGCGCGATCATGTAGGCCGCACCGGCGAGAACGACCTGGACACCGAAGAGAGCCGGTGCTACAAAGAGGAAGGAGAACTCGATTGGCTCCGTGATACCCGTGAGCATCGAGGTCAAAGCGGCAGAGAGCAGCAGGCCTTTGGCTGCCGTCTTCTTCGACGGCTTCGCGCAGCGGTACATGGCAAGCGCTGCGCCTGGCAGGCCGAAGATCATGAAGATGAATTCACCTGAGAAATAACGCGTTGCATCTGCACTGAAATGCGTGACATCCGGCGAAGCGAGCTGGGCAAAGAAGATGTTCTGGCCGCCCTGAACGAGCTGTCCATCGATCATCATCGAGCCGCCGACGCCCGTCTGCCAGAACGGCAGATAGAATACGTGATGCAGTCCGAACGGGATGAGCGCACGCTTGATGATACCGAAAATCAGCGTGCCGATGTAGCCCGTACCCGTGACGAGGCTGCCGAGTGCGAAAATGCCATCTTGCGCAACAGGCCAGATGAAGTAAAGCGCAATGCCGACAAAGAGGTAGACGACCGTCGAGATGATGGGGATGAAGCGCGAACCGCCGAAGAACGAAAGTGCATTGGGCAGTACGATCTTATGGAACTTATTGTGGAGATACGCAACACCGATACCGACGATGATGCCGCCAAACACGCCCATCTGATATGACATGATGCCGCAGGAACTGGCAATCGTCCCCTCGAGTACGCCCGGTGCGATCGAGCCGTCCGGCAAGATCTGCCCGTTGAGCTTGAGCATGGCATTGCAGGCACTGTGCATGACGAAGAAAGCGATCATGGCAGCGAGAGCTGCTACCTCGCGTTCCGCCTTGGCCATGCCGATGGCAACACCGACAGCGAAGATGATCGGCAGATTGCCAAAGATGGTGCTGCCTGCACTGGCCATGATGGTCAGCAGGCTGCCGAGGATGGTGCCGTCACCGAAAATCGCCTCAAGACCATACGTCTTGATGGTCGTCGGGTTCGTGAACGAAGCACCGATGCCGAGCAGGATACCTGCAATCGGCAGTACTGCAACCGGCAGCATGAAACTGCGGCCGACGCGTTGCAATACACTGAAGATTTCATCTTTCATAAAGACCGTCCTTTCCTTTGCTCATCACGGGACACGCAAAAAGGCATCAGCAAAAAGCATGCGAGATATCCGCTCCTCCCAGAGAGAAGAGCAGACCTCCATTGCTTTTCGCTGATGCCTGCATGACCAGTAACACGCGATTCGTTACAACATTATTCTGTCTGAACAAGATGTATTATACATGAGCAGCATCACGATGTAAAGCATTTTTTTCGGATTCCATTTCTTGCTTATCATATGCAATCGTTTCCACAGCCATGGACGCCAGTCCTTCCACGCGCTTGAGAGGGATATCGTACTTACGTGCCAGACGGCAGCAGTCTTCGTATTCCGGCTTGCAACCCAGAATCCGTCCCTGCCAGCTCGAGAGCTTGCAAGTCACTTCACCGTATGGCGTAGCGGCCTGGATGAACTTGCGTTCTGCTTCCAAGCGCTCCTCCGCCCGGAAGATGCGCAGCCCGATACTCGTGCTTTCACGCAAGATGACAGTCGCGCAATCCGCTTTATCCTTCCTGCGGCACAAAACGGAAAGCTGATAGGCCGGACGCGTTTTCTTCATGACGATGGGCGTTGTCCAGACATCAAGAGCTCCTGCCGCAAAGAGACGTTCATAAAGATATCCGAAAATCTGGGACTCCATATCGTCGATATTCGTTTCAAGCAGCAGGATATCGGCGGCATGCTGCGCGCCCTCCTGGTTTTCTGCATAATCACCGAGATACAGGCGCAGGACATTGGGAATCTCGGTATCCCAGGTACCGGCACCGTATGCAATACGAGCCGCCACGAACGAGTCCGGCAGGCTGGCAGCAAAATCAGCCTGGCTGCGCAGGACGGCTGCTCCGGTCGGTGTCGTGAGTTCCTTTTCCGCACGGCATGATAGGACGGCCAGCCAAGCAGGAGTTCTGAGACAGCCGGAGCCGGCACCGGCATGATGCCATGCGCGCAGTGTACGAAGCCGCTGCCCGTATTGACACGCGATGCAAAAATCTTTTCGATGCCGAGATACTCGAGACAAACAGCCGTCCCCACGATGTCGACGATAGAATCAACCGCACCGACCTCATGAAACGCCACATCCTCTTGTGGCTTGCCATGTACTTTGCCCTCTGCTGCAGCCAGGACACCAAAGATCGACAGGCTGCGCGCTTTCACGGATTCAGAAAGAGACGACGCTTCAATCAGCTGACGGATGTCTGCCATGGTACGGTGTTCATGATGATGGTGATGATGAGCAGGCAAAGAAGGCGTCTGCTCATCTTGAGAAAGCAGTACGCGCACATACGTTGCGGCTATCCCCTGTTTCTTCACCGGCTCGGCTACTATTTCATATTCCCTGCCCCAGGGCAGTTTCCGCAGTTCCGAAGTAAGATGTGCAAGCGGTACGCCCGCTTGCAGGAATGCACCGAGCAGCATATTGCCGCTGATGCCGGAAAAACAGTCCAAGTAAATTGCCTTCATGATGATAATCCTCGAAAATATTCTCCGCCAGACCCCGTCTACAACGGGGAAGCAACTCAGTCCAGACGGTTTATCTTGCTGGCCAGGACGCCAGCACCAAAGCCATTATCGATATTGACCACAGAAACCCCCGCGGCACAGCTGCTGAGCATCGCCAGCAACGCCGTCAAGCCATGGAATGATGCCCCGTAGCCCACACTGGTCGGCACGGCAATGACTGGTTTATCCGTGAGTCCGCCCACAACACTTACCAGAGCGCCTTCCATACCGGCCACAACGATGATGACCCGAGCTTCCTCGATATCCCGCATATGGGCGAACAGGCGATGGATGCCGGCCACGCCGCAATCATAATGCGTCACGACTTCATTGCCCCAGAGTTCCGCGGTCAAACGTGCCTCCTCTGCCACCGGGATATCACTGGTCCCTGCCGTCAAGATCAGGATTTTCCTAGACGGATCTACCGCCCTGGTCGGACGCCTGACATAGATGATGCGCGCCGCCTCCTGGTATTCTGCCTCGGGGATCCGTGCTTTGACGAACTCATACATCTCGCGATCTGCCCGCGTGGCCATGACACTCTGCCGGCTCCCGGACAACAGGGAGGCCATGATGGCAGCAACCTGTTCCTGAGTCTTGCCTGCCGCATAAATGACTTCTGGGAATCCCTGGCGCCGCTCCCTGGCTGATCGACTTCTGCAAAGCCAGATCCTCAACCCCGGCTCGCTGCATACCGGCAATCACCTGCGCTTCAGATACGTTTCCCTCTTTGTATTGCCGCAACAGTACGGCCATTTCCTGCTCTGTCAAAAAAGTCCCTCACTTCCTGTGGAAAAGATCCTGGCAAAACAAAAGACCCATGAGGCAAGCTGCATCATAGGCCTTGAACTATCTTCCATCCGGCAATGATCACTCCTGTGTCTCTGCGGGTGCTTGTCCCTCCGGCTGCGGGTCTGGTGCCGTCGTCTGCGGACGCTGCTGGCTCATCTGCTGTTTCGCCTGCTGCAGGACCGTCAGTGCTTGCTGGAGTCCGTTTTCTGCCTGCTGGACCCCCTGGAAAGTGCTGCTGACATGGGCAATGAGCTGGTCAAAAACCTGATTGGCATAAGCATCGGCATCATCCTGCAGCTGCGTGGCATTTGCCCGCGTGCGCGCGATGATCTCATTCTCCCGCTGCTGCGTCTGCTGCAGGATAACCTTGGCTTTTTCCTTGGCCTGTACGACGATCTCATTCTCATCCGTAATCTGCGTCGCATACTCCCGTGCCCGCTTGCGGATGCGTTCTGCCTCACGCTGCGCATCCGCGATGATCTCATCGCGCTGCTTCATGATGACTTCTGCCTTTTCCAACTCCTTCGGCAGATCACGGCGCAGCTCCTCGACGTAATGCACCAGATCGTTATCGTTGATCATGATGCGCCCCGTAAAAGGCACGTTCTTGGCACCAGCCACCATACTTCTATTTTTTCCAAGGTATCGCGTACTCCCATGCCGCTTACTTCCTTTCTTGTTCCAGATTCTCTATTGCCTGTGCCACACAGGCCGGCACCAAGCCATGAACATCACCATGAAACCGGATGAGTTCCCGGATTCCCGAAGAACTCACAAAAGAGTATTCAGGACGGGTCAAAAGAAAAACCGTGTCGATAGCGGGTTCCAGGTGACGAATCATATACGCCTCATTCTGTTCATACTCCAAGTCTTTGACCGAGCGCACGCCCCGCACGATGATATGAGCATCCTGCTCTTTCATGTAGTCCGTGATCAGCCCGGAAAACGACGCGACACGCACATTGGCAAGATGGCGCGTCGACTCCTGCAAGAAACGCACGCGTTCTTCCACAGGGAAGAATGCCTGCTTCTTCACATTGTGGAAAACGCAGATGATGACTTCATCAAACATGGCACTAGCTCGTTCAAAAATGTCAATATGACCATTCGTGACGGGATCAAAACTGCCCGAACATACGGCTCGCCTCACGCATCGTCCTCCTCCCGATAAGATTGCCATTGGAAAAAGCTTAACTGCGTGGTGTGACCGTAGCGGCGATTCTCCACACAGACCAGCCCGATAAAGGTGGCAATACCGTTTCATCAGCACCGTGCTCCACCACGAGGATGCCATCGTGCGCAAGCAGATCCGTCGTATCAAAGACGCGAAGCGCACGCTGCCAGAGGCCCTTGTGATAAGGAGGGTCACAGAAGATGAGGTCAAAGCTGCGCTGCGCCGCCGACAGTTGCGACAGTCTCGCAAATACATCCCCGCCATAAATCTCAGCAGAGGAAAGCAGCCTGGTATGGATGGCATTCTCCCGGATCAGCGAGGAAGTAGCCTGGTCGACAAAAACAGCCGATGCAGCGCCGCGTGACAGAGCTTCCAGGCCAAGGTTGCCCGTCCCGGCAAAAATATCAAGGACATGACGTCCTGATACCATGGCGCCGAGTATATTGAACAGGGATTCTTTGACGCGATCCGCTGTCGGCCGCGTATCCTGGCCCTTCGGTGTCTTCAGGCGGCAGCCGCGGGCTGTCCCTGTGATGATCCTCATACTATCCACTCCACCTCAATCACTTCTGTTCCAGAATATTTCACATAAACAAATTCATTATACCATTCATGTCATCTAGCGTAAATAGCATTCAATAGGATTCCATGCGGCACAAGGATTCCTGACAAGCTGAAAAAAGGCCGCCCTTGACAGGCAGCCACACGCAGATTGCTATGTATTTTTTACCAGGCATATGTTATCTTGACGTATACCTTATCGTTATCAAAATTGCAGGAAGCTCCTTTATCGCCCATCTGGACAATGCCCTGCCGGCCCATTCCAAGCCGTGTGAAGTCGAAGATTTTCGGATGGATGTAGATTTTCAAGGCAAACACAATGATTCAAAACCTGTTCAGCAATAGGAAGAGCTTTCTAACATATTTTTCCACGTTCGTGAACCTGCCTATGATATAATAGCGGGTAAGATTATAGAAAATCAGGAGAATTTATCATATATGCATGCATTATTCCCAAAACTCGACCAACGCTTGCTGTTCCTGCTGCTCGTCCTGCCCCTGCTGGCACTGGGAGCCTGGTTCCTGCGCCATCCGCAGGAACCATCGGCACACTTGTCTACCCGCAGCAGATGATGAAGCATCGCGTCATCCTCATCCCATTGGATGGACGCCCCCCCTGCCGCCAATTCGTCATCGATGCAGGCCGCATCAGCGGCATAGAAGTATTGACACCGCCGCATGAATACCAGGATTATTATTCCCAGCCAGGCGACACCCGTGCCATGGCCGCCTGGCTGCAGCAAAGTCTTGAGGAGCAGCCGGCCGATGCCATCATCCTTTCGGTCGACCAGCTCCTCTATGGCGGGCTGCTCGCAGCACGGGAGCATCCAGCAACAGAAGCCAGGTGGAAACCCTGCTGCAGTTCCTTGAATCCCTGCACCAGGCTCACCCGGAGATCCCAATCTACGCCTTCAGTATCCTGCCGCGCCTGACGCCCCAGGATACGATTGACGGCTATGAGGAACGACGCGACATCATGGCTTACTCCCGCCTGGCTGGCCGCAAAGCTGCCGGGCTTACCATCGACGAGGGCAAGCTTCAGGCCTGCACGATAAGATTCCTCCCAGCAGCCTGGAGCGCTATCTGTCTCATTTCCGGGAAAACGCCGTTCTCAACGAGAAGCTCATCGATCTCACGCGCCAGGGCATCCTCACGCGCCTTGTCCTCGGACAGGATGACGGCGAGGAATACGGCATCCCGAACATAGAGAAATACGCCCTGCAGGAGTACATCACGAACTCGGGGCTCAGTGAACGCGAAGTATTCCTGACCCATGGGGCCGACGAGATTGCCTTGACGCTGCTCGCTGCCTGGCAGAATGCACAGGCAGGAATAAAGCCCCGCATCTTCCTGCAATACAACACGCCAGCAGCGAGCAAGCAGGTCATGCCCTATATGCTGTCTCAACCGGCGTCTGCGCCGAAGAAAAGGTCCGTCTTCTCGGCGGCACTCTTTCCCGCACACCGGAAGATGCTGACTTCACCCTCTTGATCTCAACCAATGACGCCGAACGTGATACGATGGACAGCCGTCGGCAAACCGTGCAAATGCTCGCTGATGCTCAGGCTGCCCATCAGCCCATCGGCCTGGTCGATCTCAGCAAACACTTCACGGCTGAAGAGACGGTACTGCCCCAGCTCATCGCCAGCGATTTCCCGCTCAATCAGCTGCTCGCCTATGCCGGTTGGAATACGACCAGCAACGCCATCGGCACGGCACTGGCCGAAGCCTGCCTGTACCAGGCCGCACAAAAAGAAGTCGGCAGTACGGAAGAAGCCCTGTCACGGGCAGGCAGCCAAATCACGTTCCTGCAGAACCGCATCCTGGAAGATTACTTCTACCTCAAAGAAGATATCGACCTCATCAACGGCAGCCTCAAAAAAGCTGGCTATCTCAATACGGCAGATCTCGATCTCGAGCATAATTACCGCTGGGCCAATCTCATGCTCCAGAGTCTCATGATGCGCCAGATCCAGGCCTACAGCCATACACCGGCTCTGCAGGCTCCCTTCCCCGTGGCGACCCCAGAGGCATCCGCTTCCTTCGCATCAAGGAACTCAAGGCCGATATGAGCTTCCCCTGGCCACGCACCTTCGAGATCTACCTGGAAACCACGCCGCTCCTGGAGATGCTGCCATAAGCCGCCTCTGCCATGCACATAGTAAAAACGGCCAGTCCACTGCAGGATCTGCGGTGACTGGCCGTTTCTCATGCATCATCACGACTCAGTTTTACCTTGTTGCTGCGATGTAAGCAGGCTCATGGATTTCACTCAAAGATAAATCTCGCAGTCATCCTCAACTTTCTTGCAGTTACCGCGCACAGCTGCCATGACGCGCTTCCAGTCCGCCCCTTCTGCAAGCTCGACTTTCATCTCCTGTGCCATGAAATTCACCGCAGCGCTCCGCACGCCCTGCGTCCTCCTAGCGGCCTCTTCCATGAGTGCGGCACAGTTCGGACAATCAACCTCGATCTTGTAGACACGGGAGCCATTGCCAGCTGCAACGGTCTGCTGCGGACGGACCTGCTCTTCCTGTCCCTTCGCCTGCTTTTTCTCCTTGCCGTATCCACGTAATCCCTGCGGCATGAAAAGCGCCCGTGTCGCATTGCAGACAGCCAGGATCATGACACCGACATCGGCAAAGATAGCCGCCCACATATTGGCAAGTCCCAGCGCGCCAAGCGCAAGGACAACAGCCTTGACGCCGATGGAAAATACGATATTCTCATAGACAATACGCATCGTTTTGCGCGACGTACGCTGCGCCAGTGCGATCTTCAACGGGTCATCGTCCATGAGTACGACATCAGCCGCTTCGATGGCAGCATCGGATCCCATCGCTCCCATCGCGATGCCGACATCCGCGCGCGACAGCACCGGTGCATCATTGATGCCGTCGCCGACGAAGGCCAGCTTTTTCCCTGCCTGCTGTTCCGCAAGGAAAGATTCGACCTTCTGGACTTTATCCTGTGGCAGCAGGTCACTGTATACCGCATCCAGCCCCAATTCATGGGCAACATGTTCCGCAACATCCCGGCCGTCTCCCGTCAGCATGATTGCCTGTCGGATACCATTTTGATGCAAGGCTTTGATGGCTTCACCGGCATGTTCCTTGATGACATCAGAGATGACGATATGCCCGGCATACACACGATTGATGGCCACATGAACGATTGTACCGACTTGTTCGCAAGGACGCCATTTTGCTCCGATTGCCTCCATCATCCTGGCATTGCGACCCAGACTACCGAATCATTCACCTTGGCCCGGATGCCCTGACCAGGAATCTCTTCCACGTCTTCCACGCAACAGTCATCTGCCTCATGGCGATAAGCATTGCGCAGAGACGCTGCAATCGGATGTGTAGAGAAGCGTTCCACATGGGCAGCCAGATGCAAGAGTTCCTGCGGATTGATGACCTCCGGATGAATGGCAGTGACTTCGAAAACACCTTTGGTCAAAGTCCCTGTCTTGTCAAAAACAACCGTATCGACTTTTGACAAGGTTTCCAAGTAATTCGCACCTTTGACGAGTACGCCCTGGCGGCTGATGCCGCCAATGCCGGCAAAGAATGACAAGGGAATGCTGATGACCAGCGCGCAGGGGCAGCTGATGACCAGGAAAATAAGTGCCCGGTAAACCCAGCGCTCCCAATCCGGCAGCAAGCCCAAAAATACCATGTTCACGAGTGGCGGCAGGAGAGCCAGCGCTATCGCCGCATAAACGACCAGCGGCGTATAAACACGCGCGAATTTCGTGATGAAATTCTCCGCCTTTGATTTACGCGAACCGGCATCCGCCACCAGAGCCAGGATCTTGGAAGCCGTAGACTCTGCAAAGGCCTTGCTTGTCCTGATATGCAACAAGCCACTCTGATTGATGCTGCCACTGACGACCGCATCGCCGGTCGTGACGCGGCGCGGCAGGCTCTCGCCCGTCAAAGCGACGGTATCGAGCGTTGATGTTCCCTCGATGATCACGCCATCAAGCGGCACCTTTTCACCAGGTTTGACCACGACCGTACTTCCCACAGGCACGCTTCCCGGTGACACACGGAGGATTTGCCCGTGAGCCTGCTCAAGATTGGCGAAATCCGGACGGATATCCATGAGGTCACTGATATTGCGTCGGCTGCGTCCCACGGCATAAGACTGGAACCATTCACCCACCTGGTAGAACAGCATGACGGCAATCGCTTCCGTATAATCGCCATCCTCATAGATGGCCAGGGCCATAGCACCAATGGTTGCCACAGCCATCAGCAGGCTCTCGTCGAACGGCTGCCGGTTCCAGATGCCCTTGCCGGCTTTCCAGATGACATCGTAGCCCACAATCAGATAGGGAACCAGATACGCCCCCAGACGCGCCATCCCCGTAAGTGGCAGGAAGGTCAGCACAACCATCAGGGCAGCAGTGGCTGCAATGCGGATCAAGTTCTTCTTCTGCTTCGGATTCATCTTTCACACTCCTATCTTAATCAACATATGAACATTGGTTCATTTGTTGATTGAATTATACCAAATCGTGAAAAAAAAAGCAAGTCCTTCTTGCATCGCTGCAAAATAAGAGCAAGAATTTTTTCTAAAAAGTGCTTGACAAACAGATCCATCATCCATATAATATATAAATGTCAAAAGACACAGGGGTATCGCCAAGTTGGTAAGGCACGGGTCTCTGAATCCCGCATGCGTTGGTTCGAGTCCAGCTACCCCTGCCATAAGAAGATAGAGACCGATGATGAATCGGTCTTTTTTTG
>ENA-OQBJ01000702-OQBJ01000702.1-human-gut-metagenome-genome-assembly--contig:-NODE-702-length-16464-cov-3.570729_pt1 | contig 16464 bp, 18 predicted proteins | sample MGYA00242743_ERZ504545 | MGnify/ENA primary metagenome ERZ504545 (study PRJEB26092, sample SAMD00036252) | human gut metagenome | host: Homo sapiens | study: EMG produced TPA metagenomics assembly of...
CCTGACTAATGAGAATCACCGAGCGCGATGATTTTCACATCACGATAAGCCGGCAGCTTGCGGATCTCGGCGAGCATGGCGCCTTTCGATACGCCTTGAGCCACGAAATTCATGGTAGTTGGCCTCGGAATAGAAATGGTTGGATACGGCGGACGTCCCCATTGCTTCTGCTTCCGCTTCAAGCTGTTTTAAGTGTGACGGCTCGTCGCAGACGAAGAATTTGAGCCACGGTGTTTTGGCAAGATCCGCTACTTCATCAAGCGGGCAGTGACGATACACATAGTATTCATGAGGCAGGCGCGGATCATCATGTTCCGGCCTGCTGATGATGTTGCAGGAATCTGCCGTGTAGACTTCGATGCAGGCCTCGGGGAATTTTTCCAGGCAATGCGCGGCAAAGCGCGGCCAGATGGCATCGTCGGTCTCGCCACTCTGCAGCACAGGTCCGTGCAGCGCACGTGCAGCCAGGATTTCATGACGCTGCCAGTCATACAGCATGGATCCATTGAAAAAGATACTCGGTGCCGTAATCTCGACGCCAGCAAGATAGCCGGCAGCTGCTTCCGGCGTGCGTCCGGTGGCGATGCCGAAATGACCGCCGCCCGCCACGAATTCGGCAATCGCCGCTTTATTGGCAGCCGAGATATGGCCGCCATGCGGGATGATTGTCCCATCCAGATCGCTGATGATCAAATAGTTCTCATAAGGTTTCATAAAGACTCTCTTTCTGTCTGAAATTGTTGCAATCCACGTCGGCATTCCAGGGGTACGGCCAGTCACATGTTGTTCAGGGCATGGTCTGGACTGCCTCACCTTCCTGATGCACATACTGTGATGGCGTCATGTCCAGGTATTTGCGGAACACCTGGGCATAATTCTTATAGTCGCTGAACCCGACTGCTTCCGCCACTTCATAGACGCGCAGGCGCCCCTCCGCCAGGAGTGCCAGGCTCTGCTGCAGCCGGAAGCGCGTCAGCAGTGAATTGAAGGTATGTCCCGTCGTCTCCTTGAGTTTGCGCGAAAGATAACTGGCGGATACCCCCTGGCGTGCAGCCATTTCTTCAACGCTCAACCGCTCCTGATAGTGTGTTGCCAAGAACTCGAGTACCTCGCGGACATGGGGGTTCAGATGCGCGCCTGCCAGCAGTGGCAGCCAATCGACCAGAGAAATCTTTCCGACTGATCCTGAAGCTGCCGGAGCAGGAGCCTGCATCTGGAGGCGAATCCGCTGCAGGACCGTCATGAGTTCTTCTTCTTCGACCGGCTTGAGCAGATAATCACAGGCACCCACGCGTACGGCTCGCTGTGCATAAGAAAAATCGGCATAACTCGTCAAGAAAATGACATGTGCCGGATTTTTCTCAGCATGCAATCGTTCTGCCAACTGCAGTCCGGAGAGGCGCGGCATGCGGATATCGGTCAGGATGATGTCCGGATGCTTCTCGTGGATCAGCGCCCAGGCTTCCATGCCATCAGCAGCATCACCGATCACCTCTGCGCCCATCGCAGCCCAGTCAATCGTCGTGATGAGCCCGCGTCGTATGATTTCTTCATCTTCCGCGATGATGAGTTTCAGCATGTCAAATCTCCCTTCTCGAACGGCAATCGCATCGTCACTACAGTACCGCCCTCTGGCGGACAGGCAATCTGCAATCCATATGCTCGGCCGTACATCAGCTGCAGCCGGCGATGGATATTGTAGATGCCGTATGGAGGGCTGGATCTGCGCCCTCAGCCAGCATTCTGCGGACGGCCTGCAGCCGTTCAGCCGGCAGTCCCAACCCCTGGTCGGCAATCCTCACGCAAAGGACATCTCCCGCTTCCTGCCGTTCTTGGCAGATGCCGAGGCGGATATGGATACTGCCATCCTCTTCTGCCCCATAACGGATGGCATTCTCCAATACAGGCTGGAAAAGCAGGCGGGGAATCCGGCAATCCTGCATCGTTTCCGGGATTGCTTCCTCATACGATAACCGTTTGCCGAATCGATACTGCTGGATCTCCATATAGCTGTGTGTATAGGAAAGATCCTCCCGCAGTTTCACCTTGCGTTCTTCGCCCTTGATGCTGTAGCGCAGGATACGTGACAGATCCATGAGCATGCGCTGCGCAGCCTCAGGGTCGAGCTTGACCATGAATTTGATATTTTCCAGCGTATTGAACAGGAAATGCGGATTGAACTGGCTCTCTAGACGCCGCATCTCAAAGACGGCCGTGGCCCTTGCTTCTTCCTCCGCAATGGCCCGCGCACGCGCACGGCTTTCACGCCGCACGCTGACATACAAGATGGGGAGCATGAGCAGCAAGACGCCCACGACAACACCAATGCCCAGATAATAACGCTGCAGCAGCGTAGTGACAGGCATGATGGAGAACAGCGTGAACGTGCCATCGGCCACCGGCTGCTGCGTTACATAATATTCCTGGTGATGGAATTCGGTCAGCCAATGTCAGTATGCCAGATTTCCGGAGCCAATTTGCGCAAGCCGCCGTTCGTATAGCTGGCGCCCGTCCTGATGCGGGTATTGCCGTACTCATCCTGCAGTACAAAATCCAGATAAGGCGAAGTGATGTTATTCCGCAGATAGCGCCCCGGCAATAGGAAGAGGATATACCCCTGCAGCTGTCCGGCTTCATCACAGATAGCTCTGCCGATGACGAGATCATCTTCTCCATATTCACCCTCCCGTACGAGGAATTCTGACTGCGGCTCAGATGGCTTCTCTTTCAGGCGGCGCAGGATACCCCATTGGCTGCCCATCGGTGCCAGTCCTGTCGGCAGATAGTCCCAGCTGCCCAGGACCAGCTGATTCTCTGCATCGAGCAGGAAGAACAGCGTGCCATCATGCGTGATGTTGACTTCGTGGTAAAGATAGCTGTAAAGCTGCGCGCGGGCAGAAGCATCGGTGCGCAGCTTTCCGATATCTGTCACCTTCTCAGCCACAACCAGTGTCCTGCTGTTGTAATCCTCAAAAATGCCAGATAGGACCTCAGCGGTCACCATCCGGCTCTCATCGCTGACCGCCACCACATAGCGTTCCCAGCTGGCCAGGACCAGGATGAGCCCGATTGCCGCCAGGAAAAGCATTGGCAGGAATGCATATTTTGTCAGTGCCCGCCGCACTTCATCCTGAAAAGTCTGCAAACTCCCACTCCTTCCTGGCATGTCCTCTTAAAGTATAGCAAAAACTTTCCCACAGCGCACGTCACTTGAGATGCTCTGCCCCAGGATCCGGATATCTCGACGGCCCCGTAACGGAAAAGAGGGACAGCATCCCGTACTGTCCCTCTCTCTGCAGGCGAAGCACCTGTATTACTGCACGCTCGTGAAGATATCCTTGAATTTATCGAGCCATGCCTTCTTGTTCTGGTTCACGACCTGCTCATCATCCGTGATGATATGGATCTGAGATTTTTCTTCCAGGCCAGCTGGTGCCGGGACATCGTCACGGACACTGCGGCGATGCAGTTTCTGCGTGATCAGGGTCTGTGCTTCTTTGCCCGTGATGAAATCAATGAACTTCTTGGCATTTTCCATGTGTTTGGCATTCTTGATGATGTAGATGCCATCCGGTTTCGAGATGACGCCTTCCTTCATGTAAACGAGCTTGACCGGTGCGCCATCGGCCACATACTTTGCACCGCCTTCTTCAAACGTGCAGCCCACGACATACTCGCCGTCCGCTACGCCTTTATAAACGGCAGAAGAACCGGAGAGCAGCTTGCCATCGAGATTCTTGCAGAACTTCGTGACATAGTCCCAGCCATTGTCGGGATTGCCGTTACCCATCGCATAGAGCATGTTGATCAGATGCTCATACGCCGAAGAAGATTTCGACGGGTCAGCCATGGCAATCTTGCCCTTGAGTGCCGGATTCAGCAGGTCTTCATAGCCTTCTACCTTGATGTCGCCGATGAGATCCGTATTGACCATGATGACGCTCGGGATATCCGTGAAGCGCGTCATCGAGCCTTCGGTATTCTTGAATGCAGCCTGGACATGATCTTCATTTGCGGACTTGTACGGTTCAAACAGATCTGCTTTCGGTTTCATCGTCGAAAGCGAACCGCCCCAGAAGATATCGCCGAGCGGGTTGGCTTTTTCCGATTCCACGCGTTTCAGGAGTTCGCCGGTACCTGCCGCCACGACTTCCACCTTGATGCCGCTTTCCTTCTCAAATTCTTCCACGAGCGGATTGATGAACGAGAGCGGATGCGGACAGTAGACAACGAGCTTGTTTTCATCGCTGCCCGAGCCCGAGGAACCCTTGGAGGCGGACTGGCTGCCCCCGCAGCCTGCCAGGCAGGTCGTCATTACGGCTGCACCGAGCAGCGCTGCAACAATCTTCTTCCACTTCATGACAAATCTCCTCTCTTTCCTAAGATGCATATGAAAAATGAACACTTACGGATCTCTGCAAGCCTGTCTCAAACCGCACCGGCAGCTCCAGGCCTATGAGCAGGCTCAAAGCGTGACATCGTGACGCCCCGATACCTTGAAGAAAATCACCATGGCGGTAATGGTCGTCAGGGTCAGTATGGTCGACAGCGCAGCGGCCGTACCATAGCTGGCACGGATGACTTCGGTATAGATGGCAACGGACATCGTCTTGGTCGCACCCGTGAACAGGATGATGGAACTCGACAATTCGTTGATGGCCGTGATCCAGGAAAGGATGGCACCACTCATGACACCAGGCAGCATCATGACGGCCGTGATCTTGAAGAAGGTCTTCAAGGGCGATGCTCCGAGACTGATGGAAGCCTCTTCCATGCTGGGACTCAGCTGGTAAAGGATTGCTGAACTCGAACGCAGCGTATACGGCAGACGCCGGATGACCAGCGAGATGATGATGATGGCGGCCGTACCCGAAAGCAGCAGCGGCTCTTCATTGAAGGCCAGCAGCAACGTGATACCGAGGACAGAACCCGGGATGATATACGGGAACATCGACAGGGTATCGATGAGGTCGGTGAGCCAGCTCTTCTTGCGAGTCGTCAGATAAGCAATGGTCATGCCCAGGAAAATGATGGCGATCATCGCCGTCGTACTGAAGATGTACGTATTGGAGATTGCCGTCCCCAGGCTTTCAAAAATGGTGCGATAGCTGTCAAGGGAATACCCGTCGACAAAAATCGAACCGCTCGTCTTGAGGAAGGACGTGTAGATGACGACGAGCTGTGGGATCAGTGACAATGCACGAGCAGGTAGATGAAGACATGGACAATCATCTTCTTCCAGCCATGAAGCTCGCCGACCTGCATGGGACGCAGGAACTCATGGTAAAGGACTTGCGGTTGACGATGTATTTCTGCAGCATGAAGATGGTCGAGGTGATCAGTACCATCAATGCGGCCATGGCCGCGGCAAAATTGGCCTGGTCGCCGACTTCATTGATGAATTCCGAGTAGATCATGACGGGCATGACATTGTAGCCTTCGCCAATGAGCATCGGCGTACCGAAATCAGCCATCGCATTCATGAAGACCATCAAGGCACCCGCGAGGATTGTCGGGGTAATCAGCGGCACGATGATCGTGATGACCTTGCGGATCCCGCTGCAACCGAGGCTCTCCGCCGCTTCAATGAGTGCCGAATCGATATTCTTCATCGCACCGGACACGTAGAGATAGATGAAGGGATAGAGCTTGAGTGTCAGCACCAGCAAGATGCCAGCAAAACCGTAAATCGAAGGGAAATCAATGCCGTAATCTGCCAGGAACCGCGTGATATAGCCGTTGCGGCCGCCGATGAGGATCCACGAATACGCGCCGATGAACGGCGGAGAAAGCAGGGATATGACGATGCATATCTCAACGACGTTCTTGAATTTGATCTTATAGAGCGTCATGAAATACGCCACAGCCGTACCGATGATGACCGCCAGGATCGTCACACAGGTCGTGACGGAAAAGCTGTTGATCATCGACTGGTAATAATATTTGCGATCAAAGAAATGTGCGAAGTTCTGCATGCTCCAGGCACCGGTATCGGGATCCTGGAACGCACTGATGAACAGCGAGAACAGCGGATAAATGAGGAACAGTGCAAAGACACCGATGGACAAGATGGTAATGCCTGTCCAGAAGTCCCAATGTATTTTCCTATTCATCATGCACCACACCTTCCATGAGACTGCGGCTGCCATCCGCCAGGAACACGTTGACCTTGGCCGGGTTCGGACGCAGCGTTACCGTATCGCCGACCTCCAGGATATGCTCCGCATGCCCAAGGTCCTGGCTGTACTCGATGGAAGGCTGTCCGGGTACAAGCATCTCTTCATCAAAGGAAAGCCCGTAATTGATATACTTGCCCAGGAATACCTTGCTGTGTACCTGGCAGCGCAGGCCCTGCCCTTCCGGTTGGATGGAGAATTCCTCCGGCCGCACGGAAATGATGACATCCATACCGGCTTGGGCCTCGGGGCCGAGCGTCGAGAGCGGCATCACATAGCCATCGTGGAAGACTGCAGCCAGCCCGCCGCCTGCGGCTTCTGCCAGACGGCCACGGAACAGGTTGGAATGGCCGATAAAGGTGGAGACAAAGACATTGTACGGACGCGTGTAGACCGTATGTGGGCGCGCAGTCTGCTGGATCTCGCCCTTTTTCATGACAGCGATGCGATCCGAGATGGAAAGGGCTTCTTCCTGGTCATGCGTGACATATACAGTCGTGATGCCGACTTGTTTCTGTACTTCGCGGATGGCCGAACGCATCTCGACGCGCAACTTGGCATCGAGGTTGGAAAGGGGCTCGTCCATGAGCAGCACGCTTGGATGGATGACGATGGCACGTGCCAGCGCCACACGCTGCTGCTGACCACCGGAAAGGCGTTCAGGCAGGCGATCCTGATATTCCGTGATCTGCACCACATCAAGGATCTCATCGACCTTCTTTTTCATCTCATCCTTTGGTGTTTTGCGCAGTTTCAAACCGTATTCGACATTCTCTCGCACCGTCATATGCGGGAAAATCGCATAGCTCTGGAAAACCATGCCGATATTCCTCTTATGCGCAGGAATATCATTGATGACCGTATCATTGAAACGGATATTGCCGCCTTCAATCGTATTGAAACCGGCAATCATCCGCAGCAGTGTCGTCTTGCCACATCCGGAAGGCCCCAAGAGCGTAAAGAACTCACCATTCTCGATATGCTCTGTAAGGCCAGGGATGATGGTCAGGTCTCCGTACCGTTTGATGACCTGATCGACATGAATCGCAACACTCATGTTCTTCCCTCCCCAAATCAACTGACTCCTGTCGGATACGCACATATACAACGTTGCAAATAAATTCTGATATATCTGATTTATCTTCATTATAAAAAAATAAGCAGGATGGAACAATCCAAAATCCTGCAATAATATCGCCAAAACTGAACAACAAACGTTTACTATACAAAACCGCTCAGCTCTCCAGCTCCCTTTCCCTGCACAGTCAGCCGTGTTTCCTGTGCCATTGCCAGCTCAGGCACATGTGATGCAAGGCCATGAGAGGATGATGAAAGAGCATGCGCCAGCCGCCGTAACGCATGACACGGAGAATCTGCCGACGTCTCTCGGGGGCGTAACAATGAATGGGACAGACGCTGCAAAACGTCTTCTCCGCCATGCGCGGACAATGACGGATGCGTTCCAGGGCATAATCGGCAAGTTCCTGGCACTCCGGGCAAAGCCTTTTCCCCTGGCGCTCGTGATGATGGCCGCGGCAATAGAGATGTATGATTTCCTCTACCGTCCGACACTCCTACCGCCGCTTTTTTTCCACAACCTGTCCTTTCATTACAATCCCCCCCTATTCTATCTCATTCTAGCGAAAAATAGGCGAAAAGGATGTAACGGTTGTTACACCGCTGTATTTATCCACTGCCTGCAAGAAGAACTGTGGATAAACTGTATAGTTTACCACAACTTATCCACAGCTCGCACAGAAGTTATCCCCAGAAAATGTGACAAAAAAATACTGCCGCATCTTATGATACGAGCAGTATCTTTCAGTCGCATGATCCTGTCTCAGCGTTCTGCCGAAGAGTCTCCGACCGGTGCCGTCTGGAACAATGAGATAACAAGCCCAAATGCTGCGCCGCAAAGCGCGGGAATCACCCAGCCCATCATGAGGCTGTAGAACGGGATGTACTGACTCAGGATATTGTTGAGTACGGTAACATGCACGCCCGCGGCATTGAGACCGTCAATAAGGGAGAATGCCAAAGTAAAATCGAGTGCGCCCTGGTAAATGCTCTTGCGCCAACCAATGAAGCGGTCAAAGAGCGAAAGAAGAACAAAGACAATAACGAGCGGATAAATCGTCACGAGGAACGGCACGGCCAGAGCGATGATCTGCGTCAGGCCGATATTGGAGGCCGCAAAGCTGAACAGAGTGAACAACAGCAGCAGCCGCTCATACGAAATGCGGTTCTTGAAGAGCTTGTTGAAGAACCAGGCACCACCTGAGAGCATGCCGCAACTCGTCGTCAGGCAGGCCAGGATGATGATCGCAGCCAATAAGCCATTGCCGGCAGGACCGAAGAAAAGGCCGACTGCATTGGCCAGCAACTGGCCGCCGTTGGCCGAATGCCCGAGAACCGACGCGCTCGTCGCGCCGAGATACGCCAGTGAGCCATATACACAGGCCATGAGCGAAACCGTGATGAGGCCGGCGATCAGGCAGACACGGCCGATGGCCCGGTTATCCGTGATACCGCGCATCCGCACAGCATTGACCACCAGGGTACCAATGGCAATCGAAGCCAAAAGATCCATGGTCTGATAGCCATCCTGGAAGCCCTGGGCAAAGGGAGACTCCACGTAATTGCCCGTGGCGGGAAGGATGCCTCCCAAAGGTGATGCGAACGATTTGGCAAAGAGTACGGCCAGCACAACGAGCAGCAGCGGCGTCAGGATCTTGCCCACACGGTCAATGAGCTTGTTCGGATTGAGCGACAGGTAATAGCTGGCACCAAAGAACAGCGCCGTATAAACAGCCTGCCCGGCCGTCACCGCATCATCGCCGAGGAAAGGACGGATACCGATCTCAAACGAAACGGCGCCTGTACGAGGAACCGCAAAGACCGGACCGATGCAGAGGTAGAGTACGATGAGCAGTGCCGTGGCAAACCACCAATACGTCCGCCGGTTGATGAGTTCTATATACTTGCCGCCCTGCAGGGCAATCGCCGTGATGCCGAGCAGCGGCAAGCCCACCCCCGTGAGCAGGAAGCCAGCCATCGCAATGAGTGTATGGTCACCAGCAGACTGGCCCAGAGCTGGCGGGAAAATCAAGTTGCCCGCACCGAAGAAGATGGAGAACATCATGAAACCGATGGTGAGCAATTCGCTGATCTTGAATTGATTCATAAAATCACTTTTACCTTTCTAGTCGTTTGGCTGACACCCATAGACTGTCCACTCACGGTAAACACTTTTATTCATAAAAAAAAGTTCATGTCCCCCAGAGTCCTGAACATGAAGGATTACAACCATAAAAATATGGATATATTATATCATAGGCATTGCCAAAAAAGCAATAAAAAATCGAATATTGTGTAACACCGTAAACTCCACGAATTCGCAGGAAGATGAAATATGCTATAATGGGAGAGAAACGCATGGCTCATGCTGCGTCAGTAAGCCAGGAAAGGAACGATGAGAATACCATGGCAGAAGAAAAAAAACACGCAACCGCTAGCACCCCCACCATCATGCAGCCGCATGGACGGGAGCAGCAGATCAAGATGGAAATCCTGGATATGATACACAGCGGCGAAAACCCTTTCGATATCATCTATCACATGGCAAAATGGCTGGAGAAAGCTCCGGAGAGCCCGGTTATGCGCAGTACGTGGAAAATCAGATCCGCTCCATCTACGGGCTTGCACTCGAACATGTAAAACCCATGCAGAATGAACTGCACGAAGTCGAAGAGCGGCTCAAACGCATCGAAGCCTCCTATGAGAATCCGGACTTCACCGAAGAAGAACACATTCGCATCGGTTTTGCCATCGAGCGTCACAAGAAAAACATTGAACGCCTCAAGATCATGATCCAAAAAGCCGAAGCCGATCACAGCAAAATGACCATCCAGAAAAATTGAGTGAAGCAAATCAGCTGCCGCGACAGGTCTCTAGCTTGTCACGGCAGTCTTGCGTTTATCGCCCACGCCTCGCACACCTGCTCCTAAGGCAATTGATGGCACGGCAAAAAAAAGGCTCCTGTATCCGGCCATATCCTGTCAGCCAGATGCAGGAACACAACAATGTCTTATTCTTTTTGATCCCTTAATCCAAAACGTAAACGGTCACATCGCGACGGCCAAAATCCATCGCTGCACCGTAATCCTCCATGCAGAGGTCAATGCGATCACCGACAATGGCACCGCCTGTATCAGCGGCAATCGCTTCGCCATAACCAGGGATATAGAGGCGCGTTCCCAAGGGAATCACATCCGTATCCACAGCTACGACACCATACTGTGCCGGCAGCCCAGAGGCCGTGATGCCGCTGCCGCCGCCATCCCATGGCAGATAGGCAGTTGCTTCCATCGTATAAACGGCACTGTAACGGGAAAGTCCGCGAGAGGTCTCAACCTGAGCCTGGGCCTCTTCCCGCTCGCGCTGCATAGCCTGCAGCTTGGCTGCACTGTCCGTCAGTGCTATGTCCATATTGGCATGTATTTTCGTGTCCAAACCCGGAGCTGCTTCCACATCCTCCGGCTGATACCCCTGTTCAATCAGGGCATCGCGTACTGTCTGTTTGCTAGTCAGAACTTCTTTTTTCTGTCCCGCGTACTCAATAGTGACGGGAACCGCTCGATAAATGGTGATATCTGTTGTTTTGTCGTCGAGTTTCTGTAACTGGTATTCGTCTTTGGCGCTGAGTTTCACGCCCGCCCGCTCAATGAGATAATCCGGGCTCCTGTGTATGCTGTTGAATTCAATGGTGCGTCCGTCAACATGAACCTGGACCTGATGCATATTGGAAGGCGTTCCCGCACGGGTAAAGCCTGTCGTCATAACCAGCATCGCAGTCAGGATCATGCAAAGCAAGAATTTTTTTTCGATTTTTTTGTGTAAGGAAATGAGTCGCTTTAAACTCATTCAACCCCCCCTTTGTTATAGTGGGAACGCAAAAAGAACAAAATAAGTATAGCATGGGCAAAAGGCAGTGTCAAATCACCCATACATTGTTCTACCACTTTCAACTGTAATTAAGCTGAAAAATGGGAATGAAAAAGTGGTGTGACGGTATTTCGCTTACCGTCACACCACTTTTATAAAAATTCACTTAAAATGCATATAAATCTCCCGCATTGCGCGTCGTCACCTGGGCGATCTCCGCCAGAGAACACCCTCTGAGTTCTGCCACCTTCTCGGCGACAAAGCGTACAAAAGCCGGTTCATTGCGCTTGCCGCGCATGGGGACAGGTGCCATGTACGGGGCATCCGTCTCAATGAGCAGCCGCTCGAGCGGCATGGCTTTAACGGACTTCGGGGAGCTTTGCCGCATTCTTGAACGTCAAGGGGCCATCCACGCGAGATACCAGCCCAACTTCAGGAATTCGCGTGCCATTTCCGGGCTGCCTGAATAACAGTGCAGGACCCCACGCAGCCCCTGCCCTTCTTTCTTCAAGATGGACAACGTATCGCCATGAGCATCGCGGTCGTGGATGCAGACCGGCAGATGGAGCTGGCGCGCGAGATCCAGCTGGCGAATAAATATACGCTGCTGCAGGCGTCTCCGGTCAGGATCCTTTTCCCAATAATAGTCAAGGCCGATCTCGCCGATTGCGACCACTTCCGGCTGCTTCGCCCAGGCCGCAAGGATATCATCCTCGCGCGCCGTCATCTCAAACGCTTCTTCTGGATGGATGCCGACGCCGGCATAGAGACCCTCATGTTGCTCTGCCAGACGGACGGCCTGCTCGGAAGACGCCAGGGTGTCCCCCATATTGATCATGCGTGTCACGCCGGCAGCCTGGCCCGTTCAATGACAGCATCGCAATCTGCAGCAAACTTCCCATCATTGAGATGCGTATGCGTATCGACCAGCTCGAAGCTGCCAGCTGCCTTGGCTATCATCAGCGCACCTCAGTGCCGGCCGGCATATCGACTTCGAGGATCTTGAGCCCCTTGCCATCACTGGCTGCAAGGATCATGCCCTCCGAAACGACGCCGCGCAGCTTGGCCGGCTTGAGATTGGCCACGAGTACGACATGCTTGCCGACGAGTTCATCGGGCTGGTAGAATTTCGCGATGCCTGAAACGACCTGGCACTCAGGTTCCCCTTCACCAAGCTCAGCTGGAGCTTCAGCAGCTTGTCTGCTTTCGGTACAGGCTCTGCCGCCGTGACTTCGGCCACACGCAACTTGACCTTGCCAAAATCCTCAATGCCGATGACGCCAGGAACCGTCTCCTGCGGCTCAGCTTTTTTCTCCTGCTTGGCTTTCTTGTCTTTCTTGGCAGGCTTTTCCTGCGGAGCTTCTTCTTTCTCCACTTCAATGCGCGGGAAAAGCTGTTCTGGCTTGCCTACGACGAGCCCGGCCGGTACGCCGCCCCACTGCTCGATATCCTCGATCTGGACATCCTGGAAGGCCTGCGGCAGATTGAGCTGCTTCCAGATACGCCCTGCCGTCAGCGGCATGAACGGAGAAATCAGGACGCTGATGATGCGCAGGGATTCCGTCAGGTTATAGAGGACATTGGCGAGTTCCTGTTTCTTGGCAGGATCCTTGGCAAGTGCCCATGGAGCCGTTTCATCGATATATTTGTTGGCACGGCTGATGAAGGCCCAGACCTTCTTGATCGTGGCCGAGAGCTGCATGTCATTCATATTCTCGCGGAAGAACGCGACCGTTTCTGCCGCATCGGCTTCGAGGGATTTATCCACTTCGCTCTTGCCTGCCGGTGCCAGCACGACGCCATCCTGGAATTTCAGCGTCATGTTCAGCGTGCGATGCAGGAGGTTGCCGAGGTCGTTGGCAAGGTCCGAATTGATGCGCTGGATCAGGCATCCCGGGAGAAGTTGCCGTCCTGGCCAAGGTTGATCTCACGCAGCAGGAAGTAACGGATGGCATCGGCACCGAATTCATCGATGAGCCGTTCGGGTCGACGACATTGCCCTTGGATTTCGACATCTTGTCGCCATCGACGATGAGCCAGCCATGACCGTAAACCTTCTTCGGCAGCGGCAGGTCAAGAGCCATGAGGATGCACGGCCAGATGATCGTATGGAAGCGCACGATTTCCTTGCCGACGAGATGGAGGTCTGCCGGCCAGTATTTCTGGAACTTCTCCGGATCATCGAGGAAGCCGATTGGGGTCAGGTAGTTCGTCAGGGCATCAAACCAGACATAGATGACGTGTTTCGGGTCGATGGGAACAGGGATACCCCAGTCAAACGATGTACGCGAGATGCAGAGATCCTCAAGCCCTGCTTGATGAAATTGATCATCTCATTGCGGCGCGATGCCGGCTGGATGAAGTCTGGGTGTTCCTCGATGTACTGCAGCACACGATCTGCGTACTTGCTCATCTTGAAGAAGTACGCTTCTTCCGATACTTCCTGCACCGGACGATGGCAGTCCGGGCAGCAGCCATTCTCATCGAGCTGATGCTCCGTCCAGTAGCTTTCGCAGGGCGTGCAGTAAAGTCCCTTGTAAGATCCCTTATAGATATCGCCCTTGGCATAGATGCGGCGGAAAACCTCCTGCACCACGCGCTGATGGCGTTCCTGCGTCGTGCGGATGAAGTCATCGTTGCTGATATTGAGGCGTTTCCAGAGGTTCTGGAAGCCCGCAACAATCTTATCGACGTATTCAATCGGGGTCACACCGGCTTCTTCGGCCTTCTGCTGGATTTTCTGTCCATGTTCATCGGAACCCGTCAAGAAGAATACATCATCGCCGATCAAGCGGTGAAAACGGGCAATGGAGTCCGCGATCGTCGTGCAGTACGCATGGCCGATGTGGAGCTTGGCACTCGGATAATAAATCGGCGTCGTGATATAAAATGGTTTCTTTTCTTTCATGAGATTTCCTCCTCCGCGGCCGCTAATGGAACGCCCGCTCACTTTGTTGCCCCCTTATTATAAAACACTTTGACGGGATTGGGCAACTGGACAAGCCTGCTTCTTACTTGAGGCAGGCCTCGAAAATAAACTGGTTGGCCAGCACATTCATGTTGGCTGAATTGATGTCGGCCGCTTCTGATAGTGCCTGCCAGGCTTTGTCATACTTCTTCTGCCGGATATACGCAACGGCCAGGGCATTCTTGGCATCCGCAGTCTGCGGCGTCAGACGCAGCGTTTCCTGGAACGAATGGATCGCATCCTTTTCATGCTTCTGTGCCAATTCGATGAGGCCGCGATTGTACCAGGCCTGCATGAATTCCGGATTGCGCGCAATCATGGCCTCATAGCTCTTATGGGCGTCTTTGAGACGACCAGTCTTGTGCTGGGTCAGAGCCAGATCGTAATACGCAGCAGGGGATTCCGGGGCGAAACGGATAGCCTGGTTGAAATCCCCTTCTGCTGCTCCATAATCCTGCCGGTTGAAATAAACAATGCCACGATAAAGGTAGGCACCGATTCATCGGGCATTTCCCGGACTCTCTTTTCAGCAGCTGCCAATGCGGCATCCGAGCCGTCCGGAGCCTGTGCTTCCTGCCAGAGCCAGAGGATCTCCTGGCCGTAACGCGTCCCTGGAACGGCCCATACACCATTGAGTCCCGTCCATTTCGTTACCTGCCCATGGATATCCGGCCGGTTCTGCACCAGGAGCTTGTAGCGCGGATCAACGAGCGTGGTATGCGGCCGTTCCGTGCTGGCGTAAGCAGGAGATGCTGGATATGCGCACGCACGCCGATTTGCGGTGTCGCAAAGCTCAAGCCAGGCTCCCGGTTGCCCGTCGCCCCCAGGCCACAGAAATTATTCTGCTTCGGTGAGACATCGCACCATAAGCAAAGAAGCCCGTCTCCTTCAATGCCTGGCAAAGTGCCACATCAGGCGGATACCCTCACGGCCGGCTTCTTCATAGTAATAGCGGACAATATCCTCGACAGAGCAATTGAGTTTTGGCTGTGGATTGCGCTTCTCGATGAAATGCACCATCTGTTCCTGTGTAGCCTCTGCCGCCCCCATGATCGTGATGGTATCCGCAGCGGCAGCCGCTTCCAGTATCGGCTCCTCATATGGCTGAGCCAGGCGCCATTTGACGGACTGCATCGCTTTTTATTCACTTCTCCCGGCATTGCTGACGGGAAGTCCGGGCGTCCGGGAATGGTGCGGACGGATGCCTTGGATGGTACGGCCTGCTGCGTCGCCGCTTCTGCCAGTGGCTGCGGCATCATCACGGATGGCAGCAACAAACCGCCAGCCGCCGTCGCAATCACAAACCAGCGCGAAATATGCATAGAAAAAACCTCCATTGAATCTTTTTTCCTTTTCATTTTCATTATATCATACCCTGTCCTATCGCACCCTGCCACAGCTGCCTGAGAAGAGCAAAAGAAATGCCTTCCGGACAGCCGGAAGCATTTCAGGGGTATGTGGATGGCCGGGGAAATCCGTCCTGGGAAAAGACAGGCAGCCATCCGGATAATGAGAATGGAGCGATTAGCCCCCGCAAGCATTCAGGCGCAAGGCCCGGTAGAATCACGCACGATCAGGGTATTCTCGAGTGTGATGCGCTTGCTTTTGCCGCCGTGGATCATCTCGACCAGCACGACGGCGGCATTGCTGCCCAACTGGAACATATTCTGATCCATCGTTGTGATCTCAGGCTCAATCATGCTTGCGAGCGTGATATTATCATAGCCAACGATGGACATATCTTCCGGGACACGCAGAGAGCGGTCCTTGCAGGCTTTAATGGCACCTGTTGCCATGAGATCGTTGCAGCAGAAAGCGGCGGTAGCTTCCGCCTGCGGCAGGACATCATAGAGGCGTCTGCGGGCAGCATTGACCGTCTCGATGCTGTTGCCTTCGCCAATATCCACGATATCTTCTGCATGAAAGCATTTCTTCTCCTGCATGAATGAACGATAGGCTTCTTCCTTGATCGTATAAGAATCGGAATGGTCGCCCCGCACGAACAAGATGCGCCGGTGTCCCAGGGACATCAGGTACTCCAGGGCCTGACGTGTCCCGAGAGCCTCATCATTCGTCACATAGGAAACATTCGGGATGCGGCGATACCCGTTGATGAACACCAGGGGAACGCGCTTGACAAGACGGCGATAAAAGTTCTCGCGCATGCTGGGTATTCGGGCTGATGACAATGATACCCGAAACATTGCGGGAAACCAGCGTCTTGATGCATTCCATCTCAAGCTCGGGATCGTTCTGCGCACAGTTGAGCAAGAGAGTGAACCTTCCTTGCGCACAGCCTTCTCAATGCCGTCAATGACTTCTGCAAAGAACATATTGTAAGAGCCCCGGCACGACGACGCCAATGGTGGAGGAGCG